>Ga0153994_1000054_pt1 | contig 76335 bp, 70 predicted proteins | sample TSNC078MetaG_FD_104735 | JGI IMG/M metagenome (GOLD analysis project Ga0153994, IMG submission 104735) | Attine ant fungus gardens microbial communities from North Carolina, USA - TSNC078 MetaG | ecosystem: Host-associated > Fungi > Mycelium > Unclassified | place: USA: North Carolina, Lumber...
ACAATTGTATTGATGGTGTTAATTCCAATATTTGTAATATGGTGTTGATTTTACCATATGTATCAATATTATTCAATCCTCTAATCACTTTAGCTGGTTAAAATCCGCATGGCCGAACGCTAATTCGGAGATGTTTTTCTTTTGCCATATTTTGCAAAATTTATGGTAATAGTCAGTTAAACCGTTGATAGAGATATAAACCATTACGAAGCTGCGCTCACATACCATAAATCCTGCCAAGACCTCGTGAGACATTTTGAAGATTGCTGAGAATTGTTATGTAGCTTACAAAAAGTAAAATAGTGAATATATTAAGTAATGAGAAGAGGAAAAAGTTTTGGATTCTTGTCAAATTAGTATTTAGGGCTTATAATTGAAACAAAAAAGCATTATCCCGAAACTCATTCGATTACACTTATTGTCAATGGTATGGAGCGGAGCAAGCTAGATTTTAAATTAAATAGTGGGTGAAAAATTATGCCAGAACTACCAGAAGTAGAAACCGTTCGTAGAACGTTAAAGAACTTTATTATCGGAAAAGAAATTAGGGAAATCAGTGTTCATTATGATAAAGTTATCGTAGGGGACACAAAAATATTTGCAAAATCGTTAAAAGGACAAACCATTCGCGATATTGATAGAATGGGGAAATACTTAATCTTTATTTTGGATAGCGATGCGTTTATTTCTCATTTGCGGATGGAGGGGAAGTATAATATTGTCGAATCTTCTAAACCGCTTAATAAACATGAACATATTACCTTTTATTTTAGTGATGGTACGGAATTACGATATCATGACACGCGTAAATTTGGGCGTTTAGAACTAGCGAATAAAGAAACATATTATCAAGATTCCCCTCTTTGTAAACTTGGACCAGAACCATGGGACGCAAATCCCAAAGATATATACGCCAAAATTCACAAGAGCAGTCGGCCTATTAAAACATTGTTATTAGATCAAAGTATTATAACCGGAATTGGAAATATATACGCTAATGAAATCTGTTTTTGTATGAAAATGCATCCTAAAACACCAGGAAAACGGATTAGCAAAAAACGTGTAGAAGAATTAATAGAAGTATCGAAAGAAATATTGGAAAAGGCTATTGCCAGAGGAGGAACGACAATTCACTCTTTTGATGCCAATGGAATTACAGGATTGTTTCAAGCACAGTTACAAGTGCATATGCAAAAAGTTTGTCCTATCTGTAATAGAGAAATAACTAAGGAGAAGATTTTCGGCAGGGGCACATATTATTGTAAATGGTGTCAAACTTCAAAATAGGTGAAAGGGAAATTAATAACATGGGACATTTAACAACACGAGATGCATATAAAAATCTGGGCGACCGTATTAATTGGTTTACTCAAGGAGCACCGACTTCAAAGACGTTGTACCTGATTTTACAGGTGCTTTATACGGAAAAAGAAGCGAAATGGGTTGCCCTTCTTCCGGTACGTCCATTTAGCATTAAGAAAGCAGCACGTATCTGGGAAACAAGTGAGGCTAAAGCAGAGAAATTATTAAACCACCTCTGCGAAAAAGCTCTTTTAGTAGATTCTTATCATCATGGAGAGCGAAGATTCGTGATGCCTCCACCAATGGCTGGTTTTATCGAGTTCGCCCTTATGCGGACACGAGGTGATATTGACCAGAAATATCTAAGTGAACTCTATTATCAATATATGAATGTGGAAGAAGATTTTGTAAAAGATCTATTCTTTGCAACGGAAACACGGCTCGGACGAGTCTATGTTCAGGAACCTGTGCTCACTAATGAAAACACAAACTTTATCTTAGATTATGAAAGAGCAACACATATTATAGAAGAAGCAGAATATATTGGCGTTGGTCTTTGCTACTGTAGGCATAAGATGATGCATGCAGGTCATCCATGTGAAATTGATGCCCCTTTGGATGTTTGTCTGACGTTTGATAATGTGGCTCGCTCTTTAGCGCAGAATGGTGAATATGCAAGATTGATATCTAAAGAAGAGGCAAAGGATGCACTAGAGCGCTCTTATGATTATAATCTTGTTCAGATTGGCGAAAATGTTCGGGAACATCCTGCTTTTATCTGTAATTGCTGTGGATGCTGCTGTGAGGCACTGCAGGCGGCACGGAAGTTTAGCCCTATGCAGCCCGTGGCCACAACGAACTATATCCCAAAAATATCTATGGAAAAATGCATCGGCTGCGGAAGATGCACAAAAGCTTGTCCGATTTTAGCAATTACTATGGAGGAAAATGAAAAAGGGGAAAAGAAGGCCATTATAAATGAAGAAATCTGTCTTGGATGTGGCGTCTGTGCCAGAAATTGTAATCCAAAAGCAATTGAACTAAAGCGCCGCCTCGTTCAGATTATTACTCCGGTAAACAGCACTCATCGTTTCGTGCTGCAGGCAATTGAAAAAGGTACGCTGCAGAACTTGATTTTTGATAACCAGGCATTTGCAAATCATAGAGCAATGGCCGCTGTTTTTAGCGTAATATTAAAATTACCGCCGATAAAGCAGGCCCTGGCAAGTAAACAGCTTAAGTCGGTATATCTGGATAAACTATTAAAAACGAAAGAAGGATAGATATATGAGTCTAGAAACAGCAAAAGATCTGCTAGTTTTTATTGAAAAAAGTCCCAGCTGTTACCATGTCGTTCAAAATATGAAAAATGAATTATCCAAGGAAGGTTTTACTGAGGTCTGTGAAGGGCAATATTGGAAACTTGAAGAGGGAGGGCAGTATTATGTATCCAGAAATGGTTCTTCCCTGATAGCATTTAAGATTCCCCGCAAAACATTTAAAAGCTTTCAAATTATTTCCAGCCATAGTGATTCACCATCGTTTAAGGTAAAAGAGCATCCGGAAATAGAAGTAGAACAGCACTATATCAAACTAAATGTTGAAAAGTATGGCTCAACGCTCTATGCCCCTTGGTTCGACCGCCCGCTTTCCGTTGCCGGAAGGCTTTTGGTTAAAGAAGGAAATCAGCTTCTGACAAAGCTCGTTAATATTGATAAAAACTTATTGCTCATACCCAATTTAGCCATTCATATGAACCGTAAAGTTAATGAAGGTTATGTTTATAATGCTCAAAAGGATATGCTGCCGCTTTTTGGTGAAGCCTCAGCTAAAGGAACTTTCATCAAACTTTTGGCAGAAAATGCGCAGGTAAAGGAAGAAGCCATTCTGGGCTCGGATTTATTTTTATATAATCGGATGAAAGGTACCTTTTGGGGTGCCAATGAAGAATATATATCGAGCGCCAAGCTAGATGACTTACAATGCGCATTTACAACTTTCAAAGGCTTTTTATCAGGCAGTCACCCTCAGAATGTATCTGTTTTCTGTGTTTTAGATAATGAAGAAGTAGGAAGTGCTACCAAACAAGGAGCCGCCTCCCCATTTCTGAAGGATACGCTGGCAAGAATAAGTTCGGCGATGGAAAAGAATGAAACAGAACATTTAATGACTCTGGATGCAAGTTTTATGATATCAGCGGACAATGCCCATGGCGTTCATCCTAATTACACAGATAAAACTGACCCTACCAACCGCCCTTATCTGAATCAGGGAATTGTCATTAAGTATAGTGCCAACCAGAAGTATACAACAGATGGTGTTACAGCGGCTCTGTTTAAGTTGATCTGCAAAAAAGCAGAAGTACCATACCAGTCTTACGTGAATCGTTCGGATATGGAAGGCGGGGCTACGCTGGGAAATATATCAAATACACAGGTGGCCGTAAATACAGTAGATATAGGCCTTGCTCAGTTGTCAATGCATTCGCCTTATGAAACGGCAGGAGTCCGTGATACGTATTATATGCAGAAAGCTTCAGAGACCTTCTATAGCAGCAATATTTGTGCGATGCAAAATTTAGATCCATTGTAGCTATAAATACTTTTCAAGAGACTCCGGACCTCTTACTACAGTTCTTTCTATTTGAAGAATACCTTCTTCATTGGCTTTCATCCTCCAGTCCACCATTATAATTTTACCATTGATGATTTCCATCCCTGTGATACCTTTCGTATGGATGCAGCATCCGGTATTAAAATAAGGCACTTCATTGGTTTTCGGAAATCTGGGTCTGTGAGTATGTCCGCAGATAAGCATTTTCCGATGGCCTCTGATCCATTTTTTATAATTTTTTTCAATTTTATGTCTTTTATATAAATTTCTTGCCGGGCTTGCCGGATTACGGAAACCTACAACATGTAAATATCTCCAGAAATAACGTAGCATTATCATAGAGATAATCCAAAGTTGATCATTCATTAAGTCACCTTGATGTCCATGGACAACAAAAATCTCTTGCCGGGTATTCTTATTTTTAAGGACTAATGCTTCATAGGGCATTAGCCCGGGAAATAGCGGTTTATAATCTTGCCTGTATTCATCATAATAGCGATAAAAGTTTCTTTTTACATAGTACTTATTTTTCAAATGAATATTATGGTTGCCATAGAGCATAATCATTTTCCCCTTATCAAAAAATTTTTTTAAGGCTGTAAATACATCACCATGAGCCAAGCGTATGTGTTTGAAATCGGTATATTCCCAAAGTTCATCCCCATCACCGACTTCCACATAGGTATAACCCAGGCGATAGTAATAATCAAGGGCATGAAGGAGAACAACTTGATTTCTTGTGAATTCATCGGAAACACTATCATCTCCCCTGTGAAGATCACTAAAGAAAATATACTTTGAATTGTTGTCAAAATATTCTATTTTCGCTTTTTTATAAGCCTTTGTTAATCTTTTATTGGTAAACACAGTCAAGCCTCCTGAATTTATTTCTGATATGTACAGTTGCCTAATTATGTTATTATTATCCCAGAAAATCAAAGATGGATACTAAGAAATTTTAATATTTTTTATTTTGTAGACATCGGGGAAGGTAAAATAAATTTTAATTTTATAACTTATTCGGGCATTTTGTGCATAAGATATATAGAAAATCATATAAAATCTTCCTTGGAGTAGAAAGGGTTTGTAATGATGAACCACCCATTCGTTTATCCTGCCCAGCTTGGAACCCAAAACTTTGGGCAGATCAGAGTTAATCTGACTTCGACCGGCGAATTTCGTCCGGTTGAAAATGCTACCGTACAGATTTCCAGTACGAGCGATCCCGAAAGGATCATCGAAGAAATTAAGACCAATGAAAGCGGACAAACGCAAGCAGTTGAGGTTCCAACGCCTGATTTGGAGAACAGTATGGATCCTGAATCGGGACAGCCGTACAGCCAATATAATATTACAGTGGATGCCGCAGGATTTGAACGTTTACTTGTCTCCGGCGTCCAAGTATTTCCTCAAGTGACGGCACTGCAGGAGTCGCGGTTAAATCCGGTACAAGAGCCGGCCGAACGGGATATCGCAATTCCACCACACACCTTATTTGGCGATTTCCCACCCAAAATCGCAGAAGATGAAATTAAAACAATGCCGGAAACGGGAGAAATTGTTTTAAGCGAAGTCGTTATTCCGGAAACAGTCATTGTTCATGATGGCCCGCCTAATGATAATTCTGCGACTAATTATTTCGTCAGATATAGAGATTATATTAAGAATGTGGCCTCCAGTGAAATTTATGCCACATGGCCGGAAAGTACAATTATTGCCAACATACTGGCTATTATGTCATTTACACTTAATAGGGTGTATACGGAATGGTATCGCGGCAGAGGTTATAATTTTACGATAACTTCCTCGACCGCCTATGATCAATTCTTTGTTTACGGACGAAACATCCACACTAACATTTCGAGTCTGGTTGATACAATCTTTTCAAACTATTTAACCCGCCCCGGTATTGCGCAACCAATACTTGCCCAATATTGCGACGGTCAAACAGTACGCTGTCCCAACTGGCTGAGTCAATGGGGATCTAAAGAGTTAGGTGATAGAGGATATGAAGCGATTGAAATTATTCGCAATTACTATGGAAATGATATGTATATTTCAACTGCGGAACAGGTAAGTGGTGTTCCAAGCTCTTTTCCGGGTACGGATTTAAGCGTCGGTTCCCGAGGAGATAAAGTAAGACAAATGCAAGAGCAATTGAATCGTATTTCAGATAACTTCCCGGCAATTCCCAAAGTAGCCGATGACGGAATCTTTGGCAACGAAACAGCAGCAGCAGTCCGAAAATTTCAAGAGATTTTCGGACTGCCGTCAAATGGAATTGTAGATTATCCCACATGGTATAAAATTAGTGCCATTTATGTGGCGGTTAGCAGAATAGCAGAGTTAGCTTAGAAATTATAAATCAGGAGGGAATCCTTTTGGGGATTTTTTCCTGATTTTTTAAGCTGCCAGAAGCTTCCTGGCATCCTCTTTGAGATATGCAGTAACTAAAAAGTAAGTATTCTATATTTTATCAGAATATGTTAGAATAACTTAATACATTTTTTATAAATTAGTACCCTCCATTGACAATATACAACACGGTTTTGAAACAACAATTTTTTATTCTGCTTCGTTACTGTCAATCAGCGTACGTCCAGTACGCTTCAATCCAGTGCCTTGCAGAATGAAAAATTGATGCTTCAAAACTCTTCGACCTCAGCCACCGGTTTTTGTTGATTTACAAGGCAGAGGATAGAGGCGTACTGGACGTACGCCGATTGACGATAACGCAGTAAATCAGCAAAAAGCGATGGCTGAGGCGTGTTGTACATTGTCAATGGAGGGTACCATTAATTAACTAAAGGAGAGATTATTTTATGAAAGCAAATCGTTGGGTTTACGCTATAGCAGGTGTAATTATTATGCTATTTGCAGGTCTTATTTATGCCTGGTCTATTTTTTCCGGTCCTATCAAACTGGAATTTTCGACATGGACTTCTGCACAATTATCTTTAACATTTACTATTTGTATGACATGTTTTTGCCTTGGAAGTCTTATTGCCGGACTTGTTTCTAAGAAGGTCAATGTTAAGGTAAACATCTATATTGCGGCAGTTCTGTTCTTACTTGGTTTCTTTATCGCATCAAAAACCACTTCTCTTATGATGCTTTATATCGGTTATGGTGTCCTTTGTGGTCTGGCTTCCGGATTAACCTATAACTCAGTTATGAGTACCATGTCTAAATGGTTTCCTGAGCGTCAGGGACTTATTTCGGGAATTCTTCTCATGGGATTCGGTTTTGGAAGTATGATTATTGGTTCAGCTTATACCGCTTTGACTCCGGCCACGGTTAAAGGCTGGCATACGTCATTCCTATATCTTGGTTTTATTCTTGCAGTCATCTTAATTATCGGCTCCTTCTTTTTTGTAGAGCCGGGCGAAGATTTTGTCCCGCCTTCCAATCCAAAGGCCAAGAAAAGTAAAAATCGTGAAGATGGACTTGATTTGACCCCTGGACAGATGATAAAACGGCCTTCATTCATTTTATATTTTTTATGGTCAACTTTATTAAGTGCTGCCGGCTTAGCTTTGATTTCACAAGCCAATCCTTTTGCCCAGGAAATCGGACCGGATATCAATGCCGGAACCATTGCTTTTGTCGTCGGACTTATTTCAATATGTAATGGTGTCGGCAGGGTTATTTTCGGTGCATTATTCGACAGTATCGGTAGAAAATTAACAATGCTTATTATTAATGTGGCTTTCCTTTTGTCCATCGGTATCCTTATTCTGGCTATTACCACTAATAGCTTTACCTTAGTTGTTGTTGGATTTGTATGCATGGGATTTTCATATGGCGGTATCACACCAACAAATTCTGCATTTACTAATGCTTTTTATGGTCCGACGAATTATGCGGTTAATTTTTCTATTGTTATGCTGGCTTTGATTTTTGCTTCTTTTGGGGGAACCATTGCGGGAGCTCTTTATGATGCCAGCGGCTCTTATTTAAGCACGCTTTTTCTTATGATTGGTGCCGGTGGGGCAGCATTTGTCTGTTATCTATTCATTAAGAAACCTTAATTTCAATACATATAGTAAAAAAAGTATTGACAAACGAACGCACATTCGATATAATAACCTTAACAAACACATGTTCGCAACATATGTTCTGAGGAGGTTATTATGAGTTACGAAAGAAAGAAATCAATCATTGTTTTATGTCTATTAGTCATATTTAGTACGGTACTTTTTTTATTTAGCAGAGGAATGATTGTTTCTGCGGAAACATCAAGCAGAGTCAATGAACGTAAGTACTTTACCAGCCATGTAGTAGAACGAGGAGATACATTATGGGATATCTGTGATATATATATGACAGGAGAGTATTCTGACCGGACTGAGTACATTAAAGAAGTTAAAGAGTCTAATAAGTTAGGCTCAGAGTACATTTATGAAGGGCAATTATTAATCATCCCTTATTATGCTGATGAGCCTTTTTAATTTAGATGGCAAGAGAAAATCTAATTATCTTTCAAAAATGAAAAGACAATTAGATTTTTTTGTTTTATAATATATATACCCCCATTGGCAATGGAGCGTAGAGATTATATGAATATAGGGAGACAATTATGCTGCATATATTTTTTATAGCCTATACCTTGATGTTTATCCTTTTAATTATTTCAGTGTACCATCACAAATTCAATCAATACTATGTTATACCGAAAGCTTTATGCAGTCTTGGATTTGTTTTGACTGCCATGATCGGCAGTGTTCTTACCGGAAACACAGATAACTTATCAGTGATGCTTCCGGGTCTGATATTTTATATGATGGGAGACATCTTTTTATGCTTTAAAACTTCAAAGAAGTTCTTATTTACAGGGGCTGGTTCTTTTTTTCTCGGACATTTGATAATTATCATTTCTATCTATCAATACACATCATTACATTTAGTTGATTTCATTATCCCTTTTATATGTGTTATTATTATCTGTGCATTATCTTCTTTAGATAGCATAGACACAGGGGATTTAAAAAAACAGATACTCATTTACGCATTTGTTCTGGCATGGATTACCTCAAAAGCCTTCTGGCTAATGCTTAACAATGATTTTACAAGCAACAGTATTTTATTTTTTATGGGTTATTTACTTTTTCTTATTTCTGATTTCATTATATTTTTTATTTTATTCAATTCCTATAAAAATAAATATTTGAGATTTTTAGAATTACTAACTTACTATTATGGCTTGTTTCTAATAGCCGTATCTATTTTTTATTAGTTAAACTCCTGATGGTATTGTCACCATACATCTTGTTTTTCCATATATTAATTTTAAGTTCAAGAGAGGAATTTCAAAGAATGAATTTTGATTTTGCAATTATTGGCGGTGATATAAGACTTGCTTATATGGCTGTAGATTTGATAAAAAGAGGATATAGCGTTATGACCTACGGCATTGCCTCAAAGGATATGGATATCAATTGCCAAACCGCCGCCTCATTACAAGAGGCACTTGAACTGTCAAATATAATTATTGGACCAATTCCATTAACTAGAGATGGAAAAAGCATTTCGGGAGAACATCATAAAAAAGATTTAACGATAGATTCACTTAAACAATCGTTGTCGGAAGATCACCTTTTTTTTGCCGGATGTATACCTGAAGCATTATCGACTTACGGAGAATTTCATCATCTGAAAATATATGATTTTATGAAAGATACCGTATTGACGATTGATAATACCATTGCTACTGCTGAGGGAGCCATCGCTGAAGCAATTATTCATCAGACGGTAAATATTCATGATAACCAATGCCTTGTATTAGGATACGGTCGTTGTGCTAAAACTTTGGCCAATAAGTTACATGGGTTGACTGTAGATGTTACAATTGCCGCCAGAAAAAAAGAGGCATTGGCTGAAGCCGGTACCTATGGTTTTAAAATATTAGAATTAAGCCGACTTTCTGAGGATATAAAAAAATATACTTTCATTTTCAATACAATCCCAAGCCTTATAATTGATGAGACGATTCTGAAAAAAATGAATAAGGATACATTGATTATTGATATCGCTTCATCTCCAGGTGGCATTGATTTTTCAAAAGCCAAAGAATATGGAATTAACGCCCGATTATGCCTTGGACTCCCCGGGAAATATGCACCAAAATCCTCGGCAGAAGCATTAATTAAATATATAATATCTGTTATTTAACAATTGTTGAATATTTTTTGATAGAAAGAAGCGGTTAGTATGTCATTGAATGATAGAAAGATAGGAATTGCTTTTACAGGTTCCTTTTGTACCTATGAAAAAGTATTTAATGAGCTTGAAAAGCTTGTTCGCTCCGGCGCTGATGTACAAACGATTTTTTCTAATGCTTCACAAACGATAGACAGTAGATTCGGGAAAGCAGATGAGTTTATGAAAAAAGCGGCGGCTATAACAAATAATCCGCCCATTTTAACGATAGAAACGGCGGAACCCATCGGTCCTAAAAGTTTGCTGGACATTTTAGTTCTGTTTCCCTGTACCGGAAATACGCTGGCAAAATTGGCCAATGGAATCACTGATACCCCGGTGCTTATGGCCGCAAAAGCCCATTTGCGAAACGAGAAGCCCTTGCTTGTATCTGTTTCAACAAATGATGCGCTAGGCATGAATATGAAAAATATTGGATTGTTATTAAATGTTAAAAACGTATACTTCATACCTTTTGGGCAAGATGATCCTGTGAAGAAGCCTAACTCTATGGTTGCCCACACAGAATATTTAATCCCATCCATTGAGGCAGCATTAAATCATAAGCAATATCAACCGGTAATCATATGAGGTGGTTTTAATGTGTGGAATAGCAGGATTTTGCAACACGAAGTTCAATTATACCAATGAAGCTGCCAAGTGGAATCATCTTTTGGAGCAAATGAACAGTGTACAAAAACATCGAGGACCTGATGATGATGGCATATTTCTCACTTCTAAATGTGGTCTTGCTCACGTCAGATTATCTATTATTGACTTAACAACAGGACATCAGCCGATGACGCGATTCTCTGGAGGGAATACATGTACGATTGTATATAATGGCGAGATTTATAATATGCCCGAATTAAAAAGAGAATTACTGAAGGAAGACCTCGAATTTAATACAACAAGTGATACAGAAGTCATCCTGGCCGGATACATGTTATATGGTACAGAATATATCAAACAACTAAATGGTATATTTTCTATCGCCATTTGGGATGAGGCTATCGAAAAATTATTTCTATTTCGCGACAGATTAGGTGTAAAACCTCTGTTTTATACACTATTGGAAGGTACCTTGATTTTCGCATCTGAAATCAAAGGTCTTTTTGAATATCCAGGGATCAAACCCGTCATCAATCATGATGGACTGTGTGAGATTTTCGGCTTAGGCCCTGCTAAAACCTATGGTAAGGGTGTGTTTAAAAATATCTTTGAAATTCTTCCCGGACATTATTTAAAGTTCGACTATAATGGTCTTAGTGAGTATTGCTACTGGAAATTAGAAAGTAAGCCCCATGAAGACTCCTATGAAGAGACTGTCAGAAAAACCTCTGACTTATTATATGATGCCATTACTAAACAAATGTTATCTGATATTCCCATAAGTACTTTCTTATCCGGAGGCGTAGATAGCAGCCTGGTCACGTCAATTTGTGCCAATGAACTTAAAAAACAGGGGAAAGTTTTAAATACTTTTTCATTTGATTTTAAAGATAATCATATTCATTTCAAAGCAAATGATTTCCAGCCCTCACAGGATCGGCCATGGGCCATGAAAATGGTTGATTATTCTCATACAAATCATGTTTTTCTTGAATGTGACAATATCGAGCTTATAGACTATTTATATGACGCTGTAGACGCAAGAGATTTGCCCTGTATGGCTGATGTCGAATCATCGATGCTCTATTTTTGCTCTAAAGTCATCAATTTTAATAAAGTTACTTTAACCGGCGAATGTGCAGATGAAATTTTTGGTGGTTATCCATGGTTTCATAAAAAAGAAATGTTTGAAACCGATGCCTTCCCATGGTCAATGGATATGAATCCGCGAAAGGTTTTATTATCTGATGATTTGCTTTCCCAACTCAAAATAGATGAGTATGTTTATAGCGCCTATAGAACAACCATTGATGAAACGCCTGTATTATATGGTGAAAACCAAGTAGAAAGTCGCAGGCGAGAACTGGCTTATCTTAATTTGAAATGGTTTATGATAACCCTTTTAGACCGTATGGACCGTACAAGTATGTATTCAGGACTTGAAGCCAGAGTTCCTTTTGCTGACCATCGAATCGTAGAATATATATGGAATGTTCCATGGGAAATGAAATGCCCCGGTGGTTTAGCTAAAGGCCTGTTGAGAGCGGCAGGAGAGGAGTTCTTACCCAACGATGTTTTATACCGTAGGAAAAGTCCTTATCCAAAAACTTATAACCCTGATTATGAGCGTTTACTTGGTGATAGATTAATGGAAGTCATTTCCAACACTAATGCACCAATACGTAGTTTTATTGATAAGCGTAAAGTAGAGAAATTCATCCAAAGTCCATCAGATTATGGCAAACCATGGTATGGTCAGTTGATGGCAGGTCCACAGATGTTAGCGTTTATGCTTCAAGTAAATTATTGGCTTGAAAAATATAAAATTAGAGTAGAATAATCACCTTAACAATGCAGCAAGAGCCAGTTTAAATTGCTTCCTCATTTTGAACTGGCTCTTAAAAATAGCGAATATTGATATTTGCTGCTGACGATGTTATACTAATTCTAGCAAATCCCCAATTCAATAAGGATACTAATTAAAAGAAGAAGGTAAATATGGAAATAATAAAGCAAGTGGCTGCCTATCGGCCGTATAACCAACAAGAGGAAAACGATAAAATTGAAATACTAAAACAATTACAAATGCAAAAAGATATTTTTAGCAGAGATAATAGAATCGCCCATATGACAGCCTCGGCATGGGTTGTGAATCACGATCAAACGAAAGTTTTGATGATATATCACAATATTTATAATTCTTGGTCCTGGCTGGGGGGTCATGCAGATGGAGATTGTCATTTACTGGAAGTGGCAATGCGAGAGGTTCTCGAAGAAAGTGGTCTAAAACAAGTGCGGCCGGTTACGAATGATATATACTCTTTAGAAATATTAACGGTTGATGGTCATGAAAAGAATGGTGATTATGTTTCTTCTCATTTACACTTAAACATAACCTATTTGCTAGAAGCAAATGAAGAAGAAACATTGTCGATAAAACCTGATGAAAACAGTGGCGTTTCATGGTTCACACCACAAGACGCTATCCTTGCATCAACAGAGCCTTGGTTTCAACAGCGTATTTATAATAAATTGAATGAAAAATTAACAAAGAATAAATATGGAGGGTAGATATGAACTCTATTACAATAGAAGAGCTGGAAGAATTATCAACTTCAGATATTACAATTATAGATATACGGTCAGAAGAGGATTTTAAGAAAGGTTCTATGGATCAGGCAATTCATATTTCAATTGCTGATTTGAAGAATCAATTAGTGCTGATTGATAAAGAAAAACCCGTATATGTTTTGTGTCATACCGGCGACAAAAGTATTGATGTCGCCCACCAACTGGAAGAATCAGGTTTTATTGCCGCCAATATTACCGGCGGCTATCGTTCGTTCTTAAGAAGCAAGCTTAGCCGTATGGTAGCAGAGAAAACGGCGATGCAGGCAAAGACAGATGAAATTGAAAGAAGTATCATTAAAAAATTCAGGAAACCCATATGGAGAAGATTTACGAAGGCGGTACACGAATATGAACTAATCAAGGAAGGTGATAAGATTGCGGTCTGTATATCGGGTGGAAAAGATTCTATGCTGATGGCAAAATTATTACAAGAATTACAAAAGCATGGAAGAGTCCCATTTGAGCTGGTATTTTTAGTCATGAATCCCGGCTATAATGCGGATAATTGGGGAATCATACAAGATAATGCAAAAGTGCTAGGCATTCCATTGACTGTTTTTGAGAGTGATATATTCAATATAGTTGCCGGGATAGATAAAAATCCTTGCTATTTATGCGCAAGAATGAGAAGAGGGTATCTATATTCTCAAGCTAAAGAGCTAGGCTGTAACAAAATTGCTCTGGGGCATCACTTTGATGATGTCATTGAAACAATCCTGATGGGAATGCTTTATAGCGGAAAAATAGAAACAATGATGCCAATGCTTCATAGTAAAAATTTTGCAGGAATGGAATTAATCAGACCTTTATATTTGGTAAAGGAGGCTGATATTAAAGCCTGGCGAGACTACAACAAGCTGCACTTTATTCAATGCGCCTGTCGATTTACCGAGAATTGTGCCAGCTGTGGCGGGGGACGTACTTCTAAACGTGACGAGATGAAAGAATTGATTTCCCAGTTCCGGGATACCAGCGATGTAATCGAAACGAATATATTCAATAGTGTTCAGAACATCAATTTACGAACCATCATTGGTTATCACAAAGATAATGTGAACTATCATTTTTTAGATGATTATGAAGCGTAGGATTACGTTTCTCTAAGCTTTACAGCAGAAGCGGCTTGCCGGCGTCGTTCATCACCTAGTGCCGCATAATGTTTCTTTGTTGTATTGACATCCTTATGTCCTAAAACATCTGCAACAAGATAAATGTCGCCGGTTTCTTTATATAAAGCAGTTCCATAGGTGCTGCGCAATTTATGCGGTGTGATATTTTTATTGGGAGTCACCTGCTTGGTATACTTTTTTACAAGATCCTCTACGGTGCGGATACTGATTCTTTTTCTTTGTAAAGATAAAAACAAGGCATTTTCATGTCCCGGCAGAGAAGTTGCTATACTGCGGTTCATATTTAAGTAGTCATATAAAGCTTCTTCGACTTCGCTGCCGAAATAAACATACATCTGATTGCCACCTTTTCGGGTGACCTTTAATGAATTATTCTTAAAGTCCACATCATCGATATCCAAACCCACGCACTCAGAAACCCGAACACCCGTTCCCAGTAGGAGAGTGATAATCGCTAAATCACGATACTTTGTCTTATTATAATAAGCTTTTTTCTGTCCGCTTAAAGTATCCCCGCAATTTTCTATAAAATCCAAAAGCTTTGCGACTTCATCCACATCCAGACGGATAATAGCTTTGTCGTGGAGTTTGGGCATGGATACAAGCTGCGCCGGATTTGTTTTAATAGCTTGGCGTTTAAAGTAATAATTATAAAAGCTTCTCAAGGAAGACATTTTTCTTGAAAGGCCTTTTTCTGTATTTGTAACTAATTTATCATTTGAATCGTAGACTTTTAAATATTCCTGATATTCCTCAATATCAACCGGCTGCAGGCTATCTAAATCATTTAGAGTGAAAGCTGACAGCTGATAGCTCTTGTATATTGGATTGCTTTCAATTAAGTAGCTAAAGAATATTCGCAAGTCATAAGCATAAGAAATTCTTGTTTTAGATGATGTGGTAGGTTCAATGGCTCTAAAGTAGTCCTTAACAAACGGCGGCAATTCCGCGAGGATTTCCCGCAGACGTATTGTATTGTCTATATTGATTTTTTCATGATAAGTTAGATTCTTCATAATCGACCTCGGAAATTGTATTTATGACTCTATAGAGTTATTATATAGGCTTTTACCCTTAATTGCAACATAAATCTTCGCAATAAACCTGTATTTGTCGCAGAGATTCGCTTCTGTTCTATTAGAATCATTTTACACTTTAAGATTTTTTGAGATTTGCCAATAGATTGATAAAATAATCCGGCAATGGTGCTTCAAATTCCATATACTCATCTGTTACCGGATGAACAAAACCTAACGTCTTAGCGTGTAAAGTCTGCCCTTCCAACTTAAAAGGATCTTTTGTCGGTCCATACACCGTGTCCCCGAGCAAGGGATGGCCGATACTTGCCATATGAACCCGTATTTGATGGGTTCTTCCTGTTTCAAGGCTGCATTCTATATACGTGTACTTTCCAAAGCGCTCCAGAACTTTATAATGAGTTACTGCCGGTTTTCCTTGGGATTGATTAATCCCCATTTTTTTACGGTCGTTTTGCCGACGTCCTATAGGCACGTTGATTGTTCCTTCATCCGCTATGAAATTGTTATAAACAATCGCATGATACTTTCTTGTAATTGAATGGTTTTTTAGTTGTTTAGATAAGCTTTGATGAGCCATATCATTTTTACAGACAATGAGTATTCCTGTTGTATCTTTATCGATACGATGGACAATACCTGGTCTGAGCACACCATTAATAGCGGACAGATTGCCTTTACTGTGATACAGCAAAGCATTGACTAAGGTTTTGCTGTAATGACCAACACTGGGATGAACCACCATGTTTTTAGGTTTATTAACGAGAATAATGTCATTATCCTCATATATAATATCCAAAGGGATGTTTTCTGCCTCAATATCAAGGGAAACGGCCTCAGGAATCACTATTTCCACTTTTTGCCCTAAAGAAACCTTATGATTCGATTTGACAAGCTTAGAATCCACATATACACCGTTATCCTTAATAATTTTCTGCAAATAGGATCGCGACATATCAGGCAACATCTCATTTAAATATTTATCAATCCTTACTTGATGATATTCTTCAGACACAATTAAATCTAATTTTTCTCCCATTACTCTCCTTTATTTAAACCTCAGTATTCTTTTTTTTGAAGCTTAAAAAATCAAAGTCATTTTCACCCTTATAGTAAAAAAGTACTAATGCAAATAAGATGATACCGGACCCTGTCACATATATATCGGCCATATTGAAGACTGGGAAGTCAATCAATTTAAAATAAAAAAAGTCGACAACGAAACCATTGACCATGCGATCGATAAAATTGCCTACGGCTCCTGCACAAATGAAAATAGTAACTACTTTTAATGGTATATATTTTTTTGTATCAGGGATTCGATAATAACAAAAGGTGATCGCTCCTAGAGTCAAAACGGTGACTATAATGAAAAATACTCTTTGCTCTTGCAGCAAGCCAAATGCCATTCCTTGATTTTCCAGATAATAGAGTTCAAAGACGCCTCTAATGATTGGTATCGGTTCCTGACCCATCAAATGTGTGACGGCCAGATTTTTTGTCAGCCGATCTATCAGAACCAGAACAAACACACCCGCTAATGCTTTCATATATTTCATAAAACTAGTCCTCTCTTATATATTCAATGCTCTCTAAAATCTGGGCATCTGATAAATTCTTTACAATGATTGCATGTCCGATATCTTTCAATAAAATAAATTTAATTTGCCCCGCTTCCATTTTTTTATCTAGCTTAGTCACTTTTAAAATATCGTCAGCTGATTTTAAATTTATTTTCAATGGCAGCTCAAAACAATGAATTGTATGCTTAATGTCCAAAAACATCTGTTCAGAAATAGAACCTTCTTTAAAAGATAAATATGAAGAAGCCATCATTCCGATAGCAACGCATTCTCCATGCAGTAAACTAAAATTCGTCAGCTTTTCGATGGCATGTCCGATGGTATGACCAAAGTTTAATAATGCCCTCTCTCCCTGTTCTTTGGGATCTCGTTCAACAACCTTTCGTTTAATATCGCAGCTTCCGTCAATCATATCTATGAGTATATCCAATTGTCTTTCTTTGATAGCCTCTATATTACCTTTCAACCAATCATAATATTGCTTGCTTTCAATTAAACCATGTTTAATGATTTCCCCCATGCCAGAATAATACTCACGGTTATTTAAAGTCAACAAAGTGGATACATTGATATACACTAATTTAGGCTGATAAAATGCCCCGACCATATTTTTATATGAATTAAAATCAACACCTGTTTTTCCGCCGATACTGCTGTCTACCTGAGATAATAAGCTGGTGGGGATTTGAATGAAATCAATACCGCGCAGATAAGTTGCTGCTGCATAGCCGGTCATATCACCAACCACACCGCCGCCCAGGGCCACTAGTAAATCCTTGCGGTCAAATTTACAAGTAATCAATTTCTCATAAATGCAGTTTATGGTATGCAAATTTTTACTGGCCTCGCCAGCTTCAAATATATAGAAACAAGTTTCTTTTGCTAATGCTGAAAAGATATTTATAATTTCCTCAAGATAATATTTTGCTACGTTACTCTCTGTGATAATGCATATCCTTCGACTTGTTACATTTAATACATCCAACTGGCTTTTTAATCTTTCAAAGGAATCAGAAAGCACAATATCATAAATAGGTATATTGTTATCATCATGTACCGTTAGCGCTTTCATATTCTATACCTCCTCTACCGCTCTCAAAGGGCAAATTCAATCAAGAAAGGCTGTTGTAATTTACAACAGCCTCGAACATATCATCGACTATTTCTCGTCATCCTCTAAATCAAATGCCTGAGTTATGGCCTCATCAGATTCAAACAAGCTCTCGAGATCGTTTATTTCGATATCATCTTCAATTGTTTCATCAAAATCATCTTCTTCAATCTCAATCTTAGCTTTCACCGGCTTATCTCCGCCATCCTTAGAAAATTCAGAAAATACTGTTTTTGCATTTAACTCATCGCTTTGCTCCGTAGCTTCCTTGCCGAGCTTTGTAAATACATCTAAAGATGCGATTTCGATATTAAATGAATCACTTTCCAAAACTTCAACTTGAGCTTTAGCTAATGCTTTATATTGTGCTCTATAGCTTTCATACTGCTGAAGTATCTCTACTGTTTTCGTACGGATATGGTCTAATTCTATTTTTGCATCAGCAACGATAGATTGAGCCTTTAATACGGCTTCCTGCTCAATAACCGTAGCATTGGCTTTTGCCGAGGAAATGGTTTCTTCTGCTGTCTGTTCTGCCAAAACTAATGCTTTTTGCAGAGACTTCTCGATACTTTTATAATGATTGATACCATCATTAAGTATACTTACTTTATCTTTAAGTTCTACATTTTCCCTGTATAAAGTTTCATAATCCGCAACAAGTGTTGCAAAAAAATTGTCAACATCTGCTTTTGAGTATCCCATTCCTGTTTTGAACGTTTTTGATTGAATATCAATTGGTGTAATCATTATAACTCCTCCTAAATATAGATATGTGCTTTATGACAAGGTTATCTTCCTTTTGCATCTTATACATTCAAACGAAAAGCCGGAACATCAATGGTATTTGATGACAGAGCATTTTGTATATCTCCGGAAATATCAATATTCTCCGGTGTAACTATAAATATGTAACTGGAAATCTTCTGTATATTACCTGTCATCGCATAACATGAACCTGAGATAAAGTCAATAATACGCTGTGCTGCCTCAACATCAATTCCTTCTAAATTGATTACGGCAGCACGCCCTGTCAATAAAATTTCAGTGATTTCTCTGGAATCATCAAAAGCCGTCGGACGAAGGACACATACTTCCATCCCTCGGGTATGCGACTTTAATGGGACAATCTTACTGTTATTCCTGGTTGATGATTTAGGAACTGACGATACCGGCTGTTGTGGGATAGTTTTCTCCCTCACTGGAGTCCTGGCCGGCTCAGACTTCTTGGCCGGTTTTTTCTTAACGACAGGTGCCGGTTCCTCTTCATAGTCCTCATAATCGTCATAATCATCATAATCATCGTAATCATCATAATCGTCATCATAATCATCATCATTTAAACGCATCATATTTAAAAATCTATCTAGTCCTTTACCCATGAAAAACTCTCCTATTCATAATTTCTTTCACCAAATATCCCGGTGCCAACACGTACCATGGTCGCACCTTCTTCAATGGCAACTTCATAGTCTCCGGTCATACCCATTGACAAAAACTCCATAGTAACATTATCAATGTTTTTACTTTTTATGTCAACATATAATTTTTTCAAATTTTTAAAATATATTCGGTTATCTTCGGGATTATCGACAAATGGTGCAATCATCATTAAACCTTTGACACGAATGTTTGATAATTTAGCTATTCTGGTAATCAATTCGATGGCTTGTTCATTCGTCGTACCAAACTTGGTATCTTCCCTGGCGATATTTACCTGAATAAGAATGTTGATAATCTTGTCCACTTTTAATGCTTCCGTCTGAATTTGTTCTGCGAGCCGATAAGAATCTACTGAATGTATTAAACAAACTTTATCAATCATATATTTTACCTTATTTCGCTGTAAATGTCCAATAAAATGCCAATTCAAATCCTCTTTAATGATTTCCGTCTTGTGAAGTAGTTCCTGAACCTTATTCTCCCCAAAGTCTATAATGCCTGATTGCATGGCTTCTCTGATGGCTAAGCTAGGCTTGGTTTTACTTACGGCAATCAGAGTTACTTCATCCGGATTCCGACCCGAACGCTTGCATGCCGCATCTATTTTATCTTCTACCCGTCGTATATTATCTTTAATCATAAAACTTTGCCCCTAATAAATAATTTGTTCTTCAGATACACTTGAACTATTGAGTACAATGTAATCATACAGTTCAATCCCATATGCGACTCCAGTTTTTACAATACAGTATTCTTCGTTTTGGTATATAATCTGTACCAATCGGAAAATTGCATAACCCTGATTAATATTATAAACGCCTTTTAATTGACCGGTCGCCCCAATACGATATGTCTCCTCATCAGAATCCAGTTTACCAATATAATCACCTAGCTGAAACCCTGATTTATCCACATAGCAAAATTCACCATCATTATGATAAATACTTGTTTTTACAAACTCACTTTTTAGTTCGCCATTGTTATTATCATAATAACTGATATAGAATCCTTTTTCAGTGGTTGCTTCATTTGTAACCAAATATTCTACAGGTATTTTGTAAAAATCCTTTGTGACAATTGCTGATGCAGGGAGCTTTAGTCCTGTGGCCGTTGAAATAATCAATTCAATATCAATATATCTTTCGCCAATGTAGCGAATTAAATATTTAGATAAATCTAACTTCGCATAGGTACTTTCGCCATTGCTAAACAAACTAAGCCCTGCCGTAGCAGTTACATCGTCTTTGAAAAACTTAACGGTTACAGAAGATTTGTTTTCAAGGGAAGCAGTCTGTTCATCGTTCAATTTAATAATAATTGACCAACCTTCCCCCTGAGTAAGTTTGTAAACAGGATTACCTGCCTCTACATAAGTGTTTGCTGTCAATTGATGCTTTTCATAATCAATACGATTAAATAAACTATCTGTAATTTGATCAACCGTCAACGATTCCATTCCATCATATGTATAGCTGATGATGCCGCTTTGATCAGTTGCTACACTTGTATAATCTTGCCCATTCTCATTACTTATTCCTGCAATATCATCAATGGCTTCTCTGCTTATGCCTTCTGTCACTTTATTTTGGACATCATATTTAAGGGAATATAAATCGGCATATTTACTATCTGAGTAATTGCCGGTATATTGTGAAATCAGTTCTCTTATTTCTTGATAGTCACCGGAAGTATAATTAACATTCGTTGAATCCGCAGCGCTTTCGGATATAACTTTATCACTTGAGATTAAATAGATATTGCTATTTTTTGCTGCCTTGCCGCTGCTCTCAACATAATAATTAATATAACCTGAATCTTCGGTATAAATCACCTCTTCTTCTCTTAAAATAATACCAGTATAATTTGCCCCTTCAGTAATGGTGCCTTTTAAAACTTCAGTAACGGAAATTTTATCCTTAGTTATAAAAAGCAGGATATTGATAATAATATAAATAAATATGATGATAAAAACGATGATGCCTATATTTATATGAAAAGGCTTCCTAAATTTAGCAACTTTTTTATCTTTACTTAAATTCATTTAGAACACTCCTTTAATAAGGTTAGTATTAAAACATAGTCTTTTTTATTATATACGTTTTTTCATCATAAGGGAACCCTTTTTTAAAAATATGTATTTCAAACTAATATTTGGCAGGATATGTTGTTTTATCTTTGTAAATAATAATGTTTATAGAAATTAAGGAGGTTATATAGATGAAAAGAAATTGGTTAGACGTGATTTCTCTCATATTGATTATTATAGGTGGAATCAATTGGGGACTCGTTGGCTTTTTCGGTATTGATTTAATTGGAATGATATTTGGCGAATTATCTATGGTGACCAGAACCATTTTTGTATTAGTAGGCTTGGCGGCCATATATTCACTGGTACTGTTCTGGAAACTTAGAACTGAAGACGATTAAATGTACCGTCCTGTAAGATGAACTGTCTGTAAGACATACAAAAAGACAAGTAGTAAGCAAGATACTTGTCTTTTTGTGAAAGAATGACTTATAATGAAATAATAACGTCTTTTTTAAATTCTTCAGGAAGTTCTGATGCATCCATCGAAATACTTAAAACAAAATCAACATCATATGCTTTAGAGATTTTGTCAAGCTGTGTCAGAACATATCCTACATAGTCATCAGATACAGATGATACACTTAAAAAACTATCTAAATACATAGATTCCAAATCGTGGTCCTGCGAAATCAAGCCACAGATAAAACCCAAAAAATTATCATAATTATCAACCGGATATTCTTTAACATTAATGAGTCGGATTCGATTACTTAATTCATACATATGTTTATTGTTTTTATCAAGATAATTAATATTTCCGCTACTATTCTTGACAGCCTCATTAGCTTTCTGAATTAAATATTTCGTTTTACCCTTGCCTTTTGCCCCTGAAATGATTTGTATCATCGTATTCTCCTCCTAGTGTTTAGCATTTTCGAAATATGGTCAACATATAATAGTATTATATTATACTATATTTTAAAATTCAATGGTTAATTCTGAATTTTATCTAATAATTTATTCATTTGTGAATACAATTCTGTTTTATCGGCACTGCCCAGAAGCAAAGATATGTAATATGCATCATCGTTTTTAAAGTAAAGAATCAAACAATTTCCCGCTTTTGATGTTGTTCCGGTTTTCCCGCCAAAAACAGTCCCTCCGGAAGGCGCGCTTGCCTGATTTAAAAGATATAAATTAGTTGTCAAAAATTCCTTACTAAGGGCTTCACCCGAGCTATTTGTATAATCAATGGTATATTGATCCTGCTCTATTGCATCAGTAAACGTATCATATTTTAAGCATTCATTAAAAATCAGGTATAAATCATAGGCAGTTGTATAGTGATTGTCTTCATCAAGCCCATGGGGATTAACGAAGTTTGTATTTGTTGCTCCGATTTTCCGGGCCTCTTCGTTCATTAATGTACAAAATTCAGATACGCTTCCTGAAATATGGAGAGCTATTGCATGGGCAGTGTCATTACCCGAATAAATCAACATGCAGTAAAACAACTGGCGCAATGTCATTTTATCACCCACCTGAAAACCACACACTTGGGCATCAGAAGCTGAGGCCGAAAAATCTTCGGTGATAGTGACTTCATCATCTAAATTGCCGTACTTTAGTACGACTAGCGCTGTCATTAGTTTTGTGAGACTGGCTGGTGCAATCTGTTCAAAAATATTAGAAAAGTAAAGTGCCTCATTTGTATTTTGATTAACAAGAAGTCCGCTATTTGCCGTAATATCACCAGAGGTATCGACAAAAGAAGAATTATCCAACAGCGAAACAACAGCCAGATTTTTAGCAAAAACGGCAGCTTTACTTAATTCAACCATAGTGGAAGAATCAGAACTTTCTAACAAACCAATTTCTGAGTACTCATTTAAAAATGAGGAGCCCGAGCTACAGGCAGTCAATGATAAAGTAAGGCTGCATACAATGAGGCATATTCTTTTAACAATACCTTGTGTTTTCAAATACTTCGTCATTATTTGTAAAATTCTCTCCAATCTAAATCCCCACGGTCCAATGCTTTAATTAAAAGCTCGGCAGTGGCCAGATTTGTCGCAATGGGAATATTATGTGCATCACATAATCTGACAATGGTATGGACATCCGGTTCATGACTTTTAGGAGCTACCGGATCTCTCAGAAAAATAATCAAATCAATATTATTGTGTTCTATTTGAGCCCCTAATTGTTGTTCACCGCCTAAATGTCCTGCCAGAAATTTATGTATGCTAAGATTAGTCACTTCCTCAATTAATCTTCCCGTTGTTCCGGTTGCATACAATTCATTCTTACTTAAAATCCCCCGATAAGCGATACAAAAATTCTGCATTAGTTTTTTCTTTGTATCATGTGCTATCAAACCAATATTCATATATATTTACCTCCTATTTCTTTGTAATCCTACATTTAATACAAGTCCTATCCCAAGCATGTTACTTAGTAACGAACTGAGCCCATAGCTTATAAATGGTAATGGTAATCCGGTATTAGGCAGCAATGCTGTCGCAACACCAATATTGACAAATGCCTGAAAAGTAATCATTGCGGCAACACTGGATGCAATAAGTCTTCCAGTTAAATCATATGCATCTTTTGCAATGAGTAAACATTCGATAACAATAAGCATTAATAATCCGATGACCACAAGACCGCCAATGAATCCTAGCTCTTCACCGATAACAGCAAAAATAAAGTCGGTTTGCGGTTCGGAAATAAAATTGCCGCCCTTTACAGAGGTTAATGTATTGTTGTTAAGTCCTTTGCCGGTTAATAATCCGGAACCAATAGCCATTACTGAATTATATTGCTGTGTGTAAGTTGTCAGCAAATAATCAGACGGATTCAAATGGGTAAGTAAACGTTCTAACTGATAATCTTTAAGCAGTATTTGTCCAGGCTGCTGAATATACCAAATGAAAAGAGAACCCACAGGTATGGTACTTATAAAGACAATACCTATGACTTTAAAGCTTAACCCTCCCACAAAAAGCATAATACAAAACAGAAAGATAAAAACCAGACTTGTAGACAAATCTGTTTCCAACATGATAAGAATAATGGGTAGGGAGTAAAGAACTCCAATGACCACTAATGTGGAAAGTTTATTTATCCTATCTTTATTGTCATTAATAAATTTTGCAAAAACGACAATTACTATAATTTTGGCCAATTCGGACGGCTGTAATGTACCAAAGCTTCCCAAGCTGAACCATCTTGTAGACCCATTAACCGTCCTGCCGAAAAATAACACACCTACAAGCATGGCTGCAGCAATAGCATATAAAATCCATTTGAACTTTGCCATATAGTTATAACTGATAAGTGAACAAAGAATCATTGCAAATAAACCTATACCCACACCAATGGCTTGTTTTCTGGCAAATCCATTAGCGGCACTTTCTATAGCAAGTATGCCCAATACGCAAAGGGCTAATACAAAGACTACCAATCGGAAATTATAATTTTTATAATTGTAGCGCATGACATCATGCATCAAATATTTTAATTTCTTAATCATATTTCTCCTAAGAATGTACTTTACTCATATCCTTTAACGGAATACTGGCAACCAGAGCCGGTACACTGCCGTTGTTGCTCTCAGATTTCGTTTGGACAATTTTAATATCAATATTTTCTGTTTCTACTTCCATGTATTTTGATAAGATGCTTAAAATATCATCTTTGATACTTTCGATGATATCTGGTGAACAATTGGCCCGATCTGATACAAGAACAAGTTTAAGACGATCTTTTGCAACATTTCCCGAGGCTTTTTTTCGAAAAAAAGCTAATAATTTCATCATAGCGCCCCCCTTAACATCTGCCAAATAAGCGGGACAATTTGGTTATGATTCCGTTTTCATATTTATAGGTTACTATCGGCGCATCACGGCCGATGATGCGGTCGCATATATGCTGGTAGGCAAGACCGGCTTTTGTACCATTACCGACTAAGGGTTCCCCCTGATTCGTAGAAATAACAACATTCTCATCATCTGGTATGGCTCCAAGCAAATCGAGGTTTAATATGTCTACTACATCTTCAATCGACATCATGTCTCCCCGCCTAATCATATCATAGCGCAGCCGGTTGACAATCAGACTGATTTTAGTCAAATGATTTGCTTCTAATAACCCAACAATACGGTCAGCATCACGGATTGCTGAAACCTCAGGCGTCGTAACAACCAATGCTTTATCTGCTCCGGCAATGGCATTCTTAAATCCTTGCTCAATACCGGCAGGGCAATCAAGAATAATGTAATCATAATCATTTTTTAATTGTTCGATCAGCTTTTTCATCTGCTCTGGCGAGACAGCTGTTTTATCCTTTGTTTGTGCCGATGGCAAAAGAGATAAATTAGGATAACGTTTATCTTTAATCAACGCTTGTTTGATACGGCAGTTGCCCTCAATAATATCAACCAGATTATAGACAATTCTGTTTTCAAGACCCATAACGACATCTAAGTTTCTTAACCCAATATCGGTATCAATCAATACGACTTTCTTATTTAATCTTGCTAATCCGGCGCCAATATTTGCTGATGTTGTCGTTTTACCAACACCGCCTTTACCTGATGTAACTACAAACACTTCACTCATACCTATCCCTCCAATGAAAAATCGTATGAATAAATTAAGAAAGCATATTAAATATATAATATTTTTAGATAATTGTCAAACAACAGCCTTTAATTTATTCATATATATTCTTAACATTACTTAACTTATAAATAAATTATCTTTGGCAGTTTATTTATTCTAAGGACACATCAGATATTTCTCCATTTTGGTAATTAAATGGTGTAATGGCCTTCCCTGTATCTAAAGCATTGTATAATGGCTTGTCCAGATAGTAAGCGACAACATCCCTAAGGGCATCGGCAACATTTCCTGATGTGTATCCATAGGGGATAACACAGACAACAGCCAACTCGGGGTCTTCATAAGGGGCAAATCCCACATAGAGTGCATGGCTGGATTTTCGGCTGTTTTCCTCTGCTGTTCCTGACTTTGCAGCTATTTTAATACCTTCAGCTTCCAGACTGCTAAATACATCTTTATATTGGCTTTGCAAAGTCACATTATGCATGCCTTTTATAACTGTACTCCATGTATTTTCTGAAACTTCCAGATGTCTGATGAGCTCGGGCGACATATCCTGGATAGTATTTCCCTCAGAATCAGTAACTTTGTCTAAAAGTGATAATGAATAAACATCTCCTTTATTAGCTACAGCTGTGACATATCTTGCAAGCTGAACCGCTGTATAATTATGAGTACCCTGCCCAATCATGGAACGAACGCCATCAATGTCGGAGATATTCGGTTCCGTTTCATAAAGTTCAATACCTGATGTTTCATCAAGCCCAAACATTGATGCATATTTGCGAATCATTTCCAGAGGTATTTCATTATTAAACGTATCATCTGCCTCAAGTCCCATTCGGTATGCCGATTCATAGAAAAAGTAATTACAAGATACGGTGATTGCTTCAACAATGCCAATCTTACCATGACTGACATCTGACCAACATTTTGCCGATGGATAAATCTTTGTGAAGGTCACATTATCTTGAATGAGAGTGTTCGTATCAATAACACCTTCCTCTAATAAGCCGATTGACGAAATCATCTTAAATGTGGAACCCGGCGCTGTGTTTTGCTGCGTTGCCCGATTATATAATGGCTTTGAATTATTATTGAGCAACGAAGTATAGTACTCAGTATCAGATATCTTATTCGCATCATAGCTTGGATAGGACACCAAGGCTTTGACTTCTCCGGTATTGGGATCGGTAACAACGCAAGATGCGGAACAAGTATCTAACGCAAGCATATCAGGTGTGATTTCCATGTTTTCTATTTTCGTATAAACAAAATTAAATCCATCTAGGCTTCCGGCCTTTAGCGCTTCATATGCATTATCCTTTTTTAAGACACCTTGCTCATAAAGCAAAATACAAAGCTCTACCCCTGAAATATTTCCCTGCTTTAGCATATAATTATAGACAATCTCTTTGTAGCCTGTATCTTCCGGCAATTTTTGGATAATGTACTCTATCAACGTGTTGTAAACTTCTTCTGCTGTTGGATATTCTGATTCCAGAAGCAAAACTTCAGTATTAATCCAGCCATTGGATATGGCATCATACAAAAATTCGCCAATACTGATGTTGCCGGCTGACCACTGGGCATAAACCGAATCAGTGCTGTCATATTTATCGGTATATAATATGTCATTATTAACTAAATACGTATAAATATAATTAAAATATTCTTTATACTCCGCTGTATGCTCTGAGTGTGGTGTCTGTGTTTTTGCCGTTAAGTAGTCCTGCAGGTTTTCTATGATAACATTTGAATTCTCTGTAAAACGATTATTAACAGATTTCTCCAATTCTGATGCATCATCTTTTGCTAAGGCTTCCAAATCAATGATATTATTATTAATAAAGGCGCTATAAATTTCATTAATTGAAATAAGGTTTTGGGAATTATCAGCCTCATCAATAGCACCATTGAATAAATTGACTAAAATAATACCTGATATCTTTGCTTCCAGCATATCATATATATACATTTGTAAATCTTTATCAATCGATAAATATATATTATTACCGGCGACGGCCTCTACAAGATTATCTGTATCTAAGATACTTCCCAGACTATTGACATAAATTGTTTGCGAGCCTTTCTCTCCTGCCAAATCATGTTCCATCAGCTGTTCAATGCCTGTTTTACCAACCGTATCATCTAAAGAATAATTACTATACCCTTCTGCTTCAAGATTATCTAATTCTTTCTGGGAGATTTGACCCGTATATCCGGTAATATGGGCAAAGTACTCGCTGTCACTATATTGGCGTTTGTAGCCTTCTTTAACTTCAACACCTGGTAAATCAGCCCTGTTTTCTTTTATTTTTGCAATTAATTCATCATTAATGTCGGTTGCAACCTCTACAGATAAATACTGAGTATATCTTTTCATGAATAACTCATAACGAATTGCAAGAATTTCATAAGCTTCTTCTGTGGTGTACTCATCTGAAATATCAAACAGACTAGAACCCCGCATATATTCAAAGAGGTCATCTGCGTTCATTTCTCTTTGCGTCAAATTCAACTCCTGATCACTTGTAAGTTTAAATATATCTCTCTTAAAAGTGACAATTGCCGTATCTATACCTTTATAGCTAAAGCTGCCATCCCCGTTTAAAGTCAAAGGCAAGTTATTGACGGGTGCACTGCCACAGGATTTAATCATCTGTATTAGGTTATAAATCATCGTGTTTTTCGGATCGTTTTCCGTAAGCACTGTCGTATCTTCAATCGTTATTGAATAAGCAAGGACATCCTCTGCCAGGACATAACCATTTGCATCGTATATACTTCCTCTGGGACTTTCTATTTCTGTTTCTTTTTTAATTCTGTATGTGAATTTTTCTAAATAGGTTTCGCCATTCACAATTTGTAAGTCAAATAATTTATGAATTAATAAGGCAAACATAATCAAAAAAATTACCGTAATTAAAAATAGCCTTGATTTAATGATGGATACTATATTTTCTAAGAGTGACTTAAACAATGAGGTCTTCACTTCCTTTTTTATCGAGTTTACCGCATACTCTCAGGACAATACGATATGAAAATATTGCGATGATAACTGTATAAACTGTCTCCGGTAATATGATTTTTTGAAAATAATAAAAGAATTCAAATCGTCCATTAATTAAAAAGAAAAAGACATATATGCATATTCCATACATAAAATCTGACAGGGCAATTAGTATGATCGGCAGGGTGATATCTTCCTGATAATAAATTTTATTGAAAAAACCGAAGATAAAACCAAGCACTAAATATATCAGGGCATAAATACCCAAGTAATTGCTATATAAAACATCAAGCATCAAACCAGAAAAAAAGCCCACAACCATACCCTCGGTATTCCCCCGAATCAAGGCAATGGAAGTTGTTAAAATAATCATAATATTAGGGGTGATATCTCCTAATGCAAAATAAGTCGATATCGTGCTTTGCAGGAGAAAGGATAATATAATTAAAATTGCATATGTAACGACTCTTTTCAATTATCGGTTCATCTCCTTTCTGTCTACTCAACGGTTTCGCTTTCTGTTTCGGTTTCACTTTCTGTTTCTGTGGTGTTGTCATTCACAAAGTCAGATTTTAAGTCAGTGATGACAAGAACATTTGTTAACCGTTCAAAATCTACAATGGGGACAAGATTGGCGTGCATCGTAAGACCTGTACTATCCTTCTCAATATTGGAGACGTAACCGATAGGGATTCCCGGCAGAAATTTATCACTGACATAAGAAGTGACAATTTCATCTCCTTCTGCAAAATCAGAGTCTGCAGACATCAGTTCAATCCCCAATAATCCCTGTTCTAACAGCTGTAAATCCCCGTAAACGATACATGGGTCAGAGCTCTTTAGATTCATGGCACTGACACTGCTGGAGTCATCTATAATAGAACGGACTTTTGCATAGCCATTCCCAACTTCAGTAACGATACCCACCAAGCCATTCTGAGCTATAATATTCATATTGACAGCAATTCCGTCATCGCTTCCTTTATCAATGGTAAATGTTTTATACCAATTTCCGGAATCTTTAGCTATAACTCTGGCTCCTAATGTATTATAGTCACCGAATTTTTCTTTGAGCTGCAACAGTTCTCTTAAACTATCCAATTCCGATTGATTATTTTGTAAAGCATAAATCTTTGATTGCAGCGATTCGATTTCTGATGTCAACTCATCATTTGTTGTCGTTAACTCATCGATGGTTTTCGCATTTTCTACCGCCCCGGATATCCATGAACCGATATGATTGATTCCTTTCTGCATGGGAACAATAATCGAACTTAATCCTCTTTGAATATAATTTTCGGAGTCTCTTGTATTCATACTGATTCCAATCAAAATACAACAAATGATTATTAAAAAGAATAGAATGTATTTTGGCTTTATCTTACTATTTTTGCGTTGGTTCATTGTAGCTACCTCATTTAGTCATAAGCAGCATCTCGCATAGAGACTGCCAGGTGTTTTAATGCGTAATTATTCATAATCGTTTCCAATCCTTTAATAACGCTTTCTGTAGGATGACTTGAAAGATTTACTTTCATGCGTGTTTCGTTGGATATTAAACGGTCCAGATTGCTAATATTTGAAGAACCTCCTGTCAAGTATATGCCGGTGGATAAGATATCTTTATTCAGCTCAGGCGGTGTCCTTTCAAGAAGATCCTTTGTGGCATCTATGATTGGTTTAAGTGTTTCTATAATCGATCCATGTATCAGATCCGCGTTTATCTTCATATATATAGGAAGTCCGGTTATCAAGTCTCTGCCATAAACTTCAACTTCCGATGCCATCGAAGGGATTGCGCTTCCCAATTCAATTTTCAGATGTTCAGCCGTTTTCATACCAATAAGTACATTATAACGGTATTTCACATCATTATAAATGGACTGATTGATCGTATTACCACCAACTTTCAGTAAGCGGCTCAATACAATGCCTCCCAATACAATAATAGAAATTTCCGTGGTATCTGCACCAATATCGATAATCATCGTTCCATTGGCCTTAGTCACGTCTAAGCCTTCTCCAACGACTGATGCAATGGGTTTTTCAACAATATATGCCTTCCCGGTTTTGAAATTTGAATGGTTTACCAAGTCAAAATAAGCTTTCTTCTCTACTTCTGTAATTGCAGAAGGAACAGCCAGATAGAATTCGTTTGAACGCAGCATACTACTGGAGCAATTTATTTTTTTCAGCATACCATCAAATACTTTTCCCATATCATCAATATCTGCAATAACACCCTGTTTAATAGGCGATTTGATGAGGATATTTTCAGAAACTTTTTCATAAAGTTCATATGCTGCATCTCCCATGGCCACGACTTCTTTTTTCTTTTTAATTGCTATCATATTTTTTTCAATGATAAAAGTTTTTCGCTGACTATTATATATCTTTATATTATTCGTACCTAAATCTAAACCGAACTTTCTCTCTGACATAGAATACTCCCTTCAAAATCATTACACTATTCCTTTCATATGAAGGCTCTCATATTGTTTATCTCCGATAATGATATGGTCAGACAGCCTTATTCCTAAGAGTGTCCCTGCATCAGCGATTTTCTTTGTAACAGCAATATCTTCATTGCTGGGAGTTGGATCGCCGCTGGGATGGTTGTGTACAAGGATAATATTCACTGCATGGTAACGAAGTGCCTCAATAAAAATCATTCTTGGATCCACAATAGTTGCATTAACACTTCCTTTAGAGATAAGTGAGTCTTTAATCATATTATGTTTCGTATCCAGCATTACTAATACAAGGTGTTCCTGTTGGTAGTAACGCATATCTTCCATGTAATATGCTGCAATTGAGGAAGGATGGTTGAAATTGATCCTTTCGCCTGCAGACGCTTTTGCAATTCGCCTGGATAGTTCCAATACGCATAGTATTTGTATGGATTTGACCTTTCCAATACCTTTAATCTTCTGTAAGTCTTTCATCTTAAGCTTGTGTAAATAATTAAGCCCTGATGTCTGTCCGCTTAAATTCAAGATCTGATGTGCCAAATCAACCGAACGGGTGTGTTTTGTACCTGTTCTGATGATAACTGCCAGTAATTCTGCATCAGATAAGAATTCTGCACCGTATTTTTCACATCTTTCATAAGGTCTTTCTGTTTCAGGTAAATTCTTTACTGTTAAAAATTGATTGCTCATAGATATTGCCTCCCAGACTTGTCCAAAAGCAAACCAAGAGCGCATACACTTATTAATATTATCATAAAATTTAGAAATTGTATACATCAATAGGATATTAAAAAATAATATAATTCTTTACAAAGTGACAAGTCCTGCTTCCCACAGCTTTTGTAAAGACATCATAATGCCAAATTTTGCATGATGCCATGTCAGCCCTCCCTGAAAATATACGGCATAAGGAGGCTTTATCGGAGCATCGGCACTTAATTCAATCGAAGAACCTTGAATAAAAGCTCCGGCAGCCATAATGACATTACAGTCATAACCGGGCATCGGCCATGGTTCAGGTGTTACATGACTATCTACCGGCGCCGCAGCCTGAATGCCCTGGCAAAATCGAATAACGCCTTCCGGTGTATTTAAAACCACGGCCTGAATAATGTCATGCCGGCTTTCACGACTGTCAGGAATTACTTTAAAACCAAGATTTTCGTAAATAGAAGCCGCAAAGACTGCTCCTTTTAATGCATTGCTCACGACCTGAGGCGCCAAAAATAATCCTTGATAAAAGGAATGATTGACAGATAAACTAGCTCCTAGTTCTTTGCCGAGTCCGGGAGCAGTCAACCTAAATGCGGCATTTTCTACAAATTCTTTTTTTCCGACAATATAGCCTCCGATTGGCGCTAAACCACCACCGGGATTTTTGATTAAAGAGCCGACACATAAATCTGCACCAACCTCAGTTGGCTCTAGCACTTCTACAAATTCCCCATAACAATTATCAACCATACAGATGACATCAGATTTAATATTTTTAATAAAGTCAATAAGCTCCCCTATTCTTTCTACAGATAGAGTGGGTCTTGTCTGATATCCTTTAGAGCGTTGTATCGTTACCATCTTTGTATGTTGATTGATTGCTTTCTTTATCCCTTCATAATCAAACGCACCATCTGCTCTTAAATCCACTTGGCGATATTTGATGTCATATTCTGCAAGCGAACCTTTAGAAGCTCTGATACCAATAACGCCTTCTAGCGTATCATAAGGTTTTCCTACCGGAGAAAGAAGTTCATCTCCCGGTCTTAAATTTCCCGATAAAGCAATCGTAAGGGCATGAGTGCCACAGGTGATATGCGGGCGGACAAGGGCATCTTCTGTTTTAAAAACACTGGCATATACCTTTTCTAATGTATCCCGCCCATCATCATTGTAGCCATAACCCGTTGATGATGCAAAATGTATGTCACTGACTTTATGTGTCTGCATTGCATGAATGACCTTCAATTGGTTATATTCTGCCACTTCATCAATCATTTTGAAACGGTTTTCTAATTTCCCCTCTGTTTTGCGGCAAAGTGCCAATACAGACTTACCAATGCCGACCTTTTTATAATATTCTTCCAGTACTTCCATCATAAACCTCAAACAATTCCTTTCCTACTTAAGCACTCAAATAAAGCCTTCAGTATACTATCTCTGGAATCATACTCATATTTATGAATCCATGTCACATCCTTTTCTCGCTTAAACCATGTCATTTGCCGTTTGGCAAAGTGCCTGGTGTCACGTTTTAATATATCCACAGCCTCATCTAATGAATATTCATCTTCGAGATATGCGGCAATTTCTTTATAACCTAATCCCTGCATAGATACCAGATTCCTGGAATATCCTTGACTTAAAAGCCATCTCACTTCATCAATTAAACCTTGCTCTATCATGATATCAATGCGTTTGTTTATTTTTTCATATAGCAGTTCACGATAATCATTTAGCACAAAATATTGATAATGATAGGGAGATGTGCACTGTCTTTGCTCATCATTATGTTTTGAAATCGGCTGCCCTGTTTGGTGATAATATTCCATGGCACGGATAACCCTTTTGACATTGTTGGAATGAATCCGAAAAGCGGATACACTATCGACTTCCTTAAGCTTTTGATGCAGATATTCATTACCTTTTTCCATGGCTAGCCGCTGCAGGTTTTCGCGATAAGAATTATCATGGTGATTCTTGGCAAAATCAATATCATATAAAAGTGCCTGAATATAAAAACCGGTTCCCCCTACAATAATGGGAATCTTCCCCCGGCTGTAAATTTGTTCGGCATAATGCCGGGCTTTGTCCTTAAATTCCACAACATTGAAGGAATCATCAGGAAAATATTCATCAATCAAATAATGAGGGATACCATGCATTTCTTCTTGTTTAATTTTAGCCGTTCCTATATCCATATACTTATAAACCTGCATTGAATCAGCAGATATAATTTCACCGTCTATTTTTTTTGCTAAGGCTATTGAAAGTTCAGTCTTGCCTACAGCAGTAGGTCCTGTTAAAATGACTAAAGGCTTATTATCCATTATTACTCCAAACTATTGAATTCTCTTAAATTTCTTCTCTAACTCATATTTTGTCATAGAAATGATTGTCGGTCGTCCGTGAGGGCAGGTATATGGATTTTCGGCGTCAAGGAGTTGATCAATCAATGCATCAGCTTCTTTAAATGATAAACGATTATTTCCCTTAACAGCTGCCTTACAGGCTGTCGTTGCTATCTGGTCATTGACTGTATCCAATTTAAGATGATTCATCTGTGCCGATAAATTATCAAGCAAATCAAGCAGCAGTTCCTTCTCTCCCATTCCGAACAATTCAGTGGGAACAGCCCTTAGCGCATATTCATTTCCACCAAAAGGTTCAATTTCAAATCCAAGCTCTTTGAAATTCTCCAAATACTTTATGATTAATTCTTCCTCCCGCATCGATAAGGTTAATATAATCGGCGGATTAATATATTGGGAAGAATTTTTTTTGTTTTTTAAGGATGTCATCATTTTTTCATATAAAACTTTCTCATGAGCCGCATGTTGATCAATAATAAATAACTTCCCATCATATTCAACAAGCCAATAGGTATCGAAAACTTGTCCGATTAATTTGTGCTTAATTCTTGATTTTTCTGGTAAAAGCTTATCATTAAACAAATTCTCCTGCCTGCTGTCGCTAATACTTGGACTATCTATAATATTATTCACATTAAAATCTCTGTATTCATGAGACACCGGTTCTTTTGTCTCTTTAATACGCTGTTTTTCGAAAGGCTCGGGAATCTTTTCTTTTATTGTTTCTTTTAGGGTATTCGCTTCGTATTGAAACTTCACTTCAGGAATTAATTCTTTTCCCGTTAAGGCTTCACAGACACTATGGTAGACCAACTGATAAACGATGTCGCTTTGATGAAAGCGAACTTCGAGTTTTGCAGGATGGACATTGACATCGATATCTGAAGCCGGCATTTCCAAATGTAAGACTGTAAAGGGAAATTTGTGAACCATAATAAATGTTTTATAAGCTTCTTCAATCGCTTTGGTTATAATACTACTCTTAATATATCTGCCGTTGATAAAATAATTTTCAAAGCCCCTGTTTCCTCTGGCTATGACAGGCTTCCCGATATATCCGGAAATTCGTATATCATCAGCGCCCTGATTGACTTCAAGGAGGCTCCCGGCAATCTCTCTTCCATAGACATTATAAATAATATCTTTTAACCGCATATTTCCGGAGGTATGGATTTTATTTTGATTATTATTAATAAATTTAAAAGAAATATCCGGATGAGACAAAGCCAACCGCTGGACCAAATCATTGATATAACCTGATTCTGTTGTGGCTGTCTTTAAAAACTTCCGCCTTGCCGGTGTATTATAAAATAAATTTCTTATGATAAAGGTCGTTCCTTCGGGAGCGCCTATTTCTTCAAATTTACTTTCCTTTCCGCCTTCAATAAGGTAGCGTAAGCCGGTGAGTGAATCTGACGTTTTAGTAATCAATTCTATTTGTGATACAGCCGCAATACTTGAGAGAGCCTCACCACGGAAGCCCAGAGAACTGGCCGTAAACAAGTCTTCAATCGACTTGATTTTACTGGTTGCATGACGCAAAAACGCAAATGCCACATCCTCTTTAGCTATCCCACTGCCATTATCCGTAATCCTTATAAAGCTGATACCGCCGTCTTTAATCTCAATGGTTATCGCCGTGGCTTTGGCATCAATCGCATTCTCTACGAGCTCTTTAACAACAGATGACGGCCGTTCTATCACTTCACCGGCGGCGATTTTATTAATTGTATTGGAATCTAAAACATTAATATTTGCCATAAAACAAACTCGCTTTCTATTAATAACGTTCCTTAATTGTCTTTTGCATATGATATAAAGTGTTTAATGCATCAATTGGTGTGATATTGCCTAAATCCATATCTCGCAACTTAAGAATTACAGAATCTTCCCCATTATTCCCGAATAATGACAGCTGCGTATTATCTTCAGATACGACAGGTGTTTTTTGCGTTTTAGACTGACTGTAATTAGTCGTTTCTATATTTTGGGCACGATAGGTAATATCGGCATTGCTCAGTTCTTCTACCAGTTCTTTGGCCCTGTCAATGACAGATGCCGGTACCCCCGCTAATTTAGCTACTTGGATACCATAGCTTTTGTCAGCGCCGCCGGTAATAATCTTTCTGAGGAAAATGATATCATCACCTTGCTCCCTGACAGCAATGCAATAATTATTGACATTACTTAATTTCCCTTCCAGTTCCGTTAATTCATGATAATGGGTGGCAAATAATGTCTTTGCACCCAGTAATTTGGGATTACTGATATATTCTACAACTGCCCACGCAATGCTCAATCCATCAAAGGTACTGGTACCTCTTCCGATTTCATCTAAAATGATCAGACTGTCTTTAGTGGCATTTCTTAAAATATTGGCTACCTCTGTCATTTCCACCATAAAAGTACTTTGTCCTGAGGCCAAATCATCAGAAGCCCCTACCCTGGTAAATATGCGGTCAACAATACCAACATCCGCTTTTACAGCGGGGACAAAACTGCCAATCTGTGCCATCAAAACAATCAGAGCACTTTGCCGCATATAGGTGGATTTCCCGGCCATATTAGGACCTGTAATAATAGCAATTCTGTTTTTTTGATTATCCAAATATGTATCATTTTCAATAAACATGTCATTGGAAATCATTTTTTCAACGACCGGATGACGTCCGCCTTTAATACTAATAATTCCTTTTGAGTTAATCGAAGGACGCACATAATGATTATGGTCTGCAACAACCGCCAGAGAAGCATAGACATCGATTTTAGCCAATGCTTTTGCTGTTATCTGTATCCGTTTAACTTCAGCGGCAATGCTGTCTCTGACATTTCCGAAAATATCATATTCAAGAGAGAACAGCTTATCCTCTGCGCCCAGGATGATATCCTCAAGTTCTTTAAGCTCAGGGGTAATATAGCGTTCGGCATTGGCTAAAGTTTGTTTTCTTGTCCAGTCTGACGGCACCAAGTCTTTATAAGAATTTGTTACTTCTAAGTAATATCCAAACACCTTATTAAATTTAATTTTTAAATTCTTAATGCCTGTAGCTTCTCGTTCTTTTGCTTCCAAATCAGAAAGCCATTGTTTTCCTTCTGTTTTAGCATGACGGTATTTGTCAATATTTTCGTGATATCCATCTTTAATAATCCCCCCGTCTTTTAATGTAATCGGCGGCTCCTCATGAATAGAATCTTCAATGAGCTTAAATATATCTTCAAGAGAGTCTAATTGATAGTAGACTTCTTTCAAAGTATCACTTTCAAAGCTTTTAATAAGAAATTTAATATGAGGAATCATTTGCAGCGAAGATTTAAAAGCAATTAAATCTCTTGGATTAGCCGTTTTATAGCTGATTCTGCTGATAAGCCGCTCCAAGTCATAGACCGGATTTAAGTACTCTCGTATTTCTTCTCTTGTCATTAAATTTTGGTTAATCTCTTCGAGCGCATCAAGGCGGCCTTCTATCTGTTCCTTGTTAATAAGCGGCTGTTCAATAAATGATCTTAAAAGTCTTGCACCCATAGCGGTTTTTGTTTTGTCTAATATCCATAATAAAGATCCTCTTTTTTGTTTTTCTCTGAGGGTTTCAAGTAATTCCAAGTTTCTTCGGGTAAAGCTGTCGATAATCATATACTTTCCACTACTATATGGTGAGATATGGGTAAGATGGGTTAAAGAATTTTTCTGTGTTTCATAAAGATACTGCAGCAATGCACCGGCAGCAATGACACCTGTATCATAATCTTTTAATCCCAGACCATCTAACAATGAAACATTAAAATGTTCTTTAAGCTTATTAACACATAAATCTTCATCAATATACCATGGTTCCAGTGAAGATACGGAAATATTTAAACGATTCTTAATTTCTTCCAAATCAATCCCACTGATATAGAAAAAATCATTACAAATGATTTCCGCAGGGGTAAATTTATTGATTTCATCATAGAATTGCTTAGCGTTATCAACTTCTGTCACATAATAATCGCCCGTAGACACATCAACGGTAGAAATTCCGAAAATTTGGTCTAAATAGATGACACACATGAGATAATTATTTTTTGTTTCATCTAAAGCCTGTGTGTTCAAATTAGTTCCCGGGGTTACAATACGTACAACTTCCCGTTTCACCATCCCTTTTGCCGTTTTAGGGTCTTCGACCTGTTCACACAAAGCGACTTTGTAACCTTTGGCAACCAATTTGTTTAAATATCCGTCTAATGCATGATACGGTATCCCGCACATAGGAGCCCGTTCCTCCTGGCCACAGTCTTTTCCGGTTAAAGTTATCTCTAGTTCTTTCGAGGCGATTATGGCATCTTCGAAAAACATTTCATAAAAATCACCGAGACGATAAAAAAGGATACAATCTTTATATTGTTGTTTTGTATCTATATAATGCTGCATCATTGGGGTCAATGGCGCCATTTGTCTTTCCTCCAGTCTAGCTTACTTATTTGTCATTCTTTACTATTTTATATCAAAATAGCAAAAAAAACAACCATCAGAAATACGCTTTGCGAACTTCTGATGGTTCCCTTAAAAAAGACTCTATACATTGAAAAGCAATTCTCCGTATGGTGGAAATGGCCATTCAGTGCCATCCACGATAACTTCCAGCTTGTCTGCAGGTTCCCGTAATTCTGCCATCGCCGTACATACTTCATCTCGATAACATATTGCCTGAAGCTTTGGTTCTTCTATCTGAACAGCTTTATCTACGGCAGCTTCCAGTTTAATCAATGCATTATTCATGTCGACCAGATATTTGGAACAATCTCCTAAAACAATATGTTGAACCGATGCCTCCAGTCCGATTGCTTCTACGGAGCTAATGGAGTTTGCTACTGTTGTTGTGTATTTAATAACTGAAGGAATAATCTGGGTTTTTGCCATATCAATCATTGTCCGTGCTTCAATATTGATTACTTTTGAATATCCTTCATAAGCTACTTCTTCTCGGGAAGTCAGCTCCACAGCTGTCAACACATGATGTTTTTCAAATAGTTCGATTGACTTATCCCAAGTCAGATAACCGACTGCATCTACTAGATTAGTAATATTAGGTAATCCCCTGTGTTTGGCCTCTTCAATCCATTCAGGGGCATAGCCGTTACCATTAAAGACGATACGAATATGTTCACCTACCCACTTTTTAATCAAATCATGACATGCTTCTTCAAAGTCCTCCGCCTTTTCTAAAATATCAGCCGCCTGAGACAGTGTTTCTGCGACCATTGTATTTAGTATAATGTTGGCATCTGCGATGGAGGCAGAGGAGCCTACCATTCTAAACTCAAATTTATTGCCGGTAAAGGCAAATGGTGATGTTCTGTTGCGGTCAGTAGCATCTTTTCTGAAACGAGGAACTGTAGAGACACCAACGTTAAGCTCTCCTCCTGATTTACTATGGGTCGCCTCACCGGATTCACACAATTGCATCAAAACATCTTCTAATTGTTCACCAAGGAATACCGAAATAATAGCCGGAGGTGCTTCATTGGCGCCAAGGCGATGATCATTTCCCGGAGTTGCGGCAGATTGCCTGAGTAATGGTGCATATTCATCAACTGCCTTTAAAATAGCAGCCAAGATTAATAAAAACTGTCTGTTTTGATGAGGTGTCTTCCCAGGTTCTAATAAATTAATTCCCGTATCCGTTGTCATCGACCAATTATTATGCTTCCCGGAACCATTGATGCCGGAAAAAGGCTTTTCATGGAGCAGACATACTAAATTATGACGAAGCGCTATTTTTTTCATGGTCTCCATGATCAGCTGATTATGATCTGTCGCAATATTGGTCGTATTATAAATGGGTGCCAGCTCATGTTGTCCAGGTGCCACTTCATTATGTTGTGTTTTGGCAGTTACACCAAGCTTCCATAGTTCAATATTCAAATCACTCATATATGCCGTGATTCTTTCCTTGAGACTTCCGAAATAATGATCTTCTAACTCCTGGCCTTTAGGTGCCGGAGCACCAAATAATGTGCGACCGCTGAAAATCAAATCCTTGCGCTTCCAGTATGTATTTTTATCTACAAGAAAGTATTCTTGCTCCGCTCCCACTGAAGTGGTAATCTTTGCAGCTGTCGTATCACCAAACAGCTTTACAACTCTTAAAGCCTGTTTATCAAGGGCTTCCATCGAACGTAATAAGGGTGTCTTTTTATCCAGTGCTTCGCCTGTATAAGAACAAAACACAGTAGGAATACAAAGTACCGCACCTGTCGGCGCTTCATGGATAAAAGCAGGGGAAGTGCAATCCCATGCCGTGTACCCTCTGGCTTCAAATGTGGCTCTTAATCCCCCTGAAGGAAATGATGAGCCATCCGGTTCACCTTTTATCAGTTCCTTCCCCGAAAATTCCATAATGACATGACCGTCTCTTGTCTGTGACAAAAAGGAATCGTGCTTTTCAGCAGTAATACCTGTAAGCGGTTGAAACCAATGGGTAAAATGAGTAGCCCCATGTTCAAGTGCCCAGTCTTTCATCTCATTAGCAACAACTTCCGCCACATGTCGATCTAATTCAGTTCCCTGTTCAATTGTCTTTTTAAGTTCGCCATATATCTTCCTTGGGAGCCTTTCTTTCATTGTGTCATCGTTAAATACATTGGAGGCAAATATTTCGGTTATATTTACTTTTTTACTCATATAATTCTCCCTCTTTCTGTTTGATATAAAAATAGACGTTCTCTACCTATAGAGAACGTCTTTGCCCTTTAAATAATCTATCTATATAATATCATATATTTTAAAAATTGCAATCTATTTTATAATATTCTTTTGTTTTGTAAAAAACAACGAAAAAACACCGTGACTGCATTTGAAATATCTGTAAAACATGAATGATATAAGATATCAGGCTTTAATTTGCTCTCCGATATAATAAAAACCTTTACATTCTTTTAATTTGACTTGTATAATTTGCCCAATCATTTTGTTACTTCCCGGAAAATGAACAATGAGATTATTACTAAGGCGACCCGTTACCATTTGGTTGTCCTGAGTATTGACTTCTTCCACTAAAACCTCCTGGATGCTTCCGGTATGCCGTTTTGTCAATTCCGCAGCTTTGGTCTGTACCAGATTAAGCAATCTGTTGAAGCGTTTTTTGACGACATCCTCAGGGATTTGTTCTTCCATAACAGCAGCCGGTGTCCCGGTACGTTTAGAATATATGAAGGTATAAGCACTGTCAAACCCTACTTTTTTAACAACATCCAGTGTTTCAAGGAAATCTTCTTCTGTTTCACCCGGAAAACCAACAATAATATCTGTCGTTAACGACATATCCGGACAAGCGGTTTTTATTTTATCTGCCAATATTAAAAAATCCGCTTTTGTATAATGGCGATTCATTACGCTTAATATTCGACTGCTTCCTGATTGAAGCGGAAGATGTAAGTGCCGGCATATTTTCTTTGACTGACGCATAACAGTAATAAGTTCATCAGATAAATCCTTAGGGTGCGAAGTCATGAATCGGATGCGCTTTAATCCTTCTATTTTTTCGATTTCGGTCAATAACTGGGCAAAGGTCATTGGTTTTATAAGATTCTTCCCATAAGAGTTGACATTCTGCCCTAAAAGCATCACTTCGATGACCCCATCAGAAACTGCTGTTTTAATTTCCTTAATAATATCCTCCGGATTCCGACTCCGTTCACGCCCTCTAACAAAGGGAACAATACAATAGCTGCAAAAATTATTACAGCCAAACATGATATTGATTCCCGTTTTAAAGGAATATTTCCTTTCCACAGGCAAATCTTCAACGATATCCTCTGTTCCCTTCCATATATCAATAATCATAGAATCAGAATCTAAATGTGCCTGCACTAATTCGGCCAGTTTATATATATTATGGGTTCCAAAAATAATATCAACGTGCTTATAGCTTTGTTTTATTTTCGCCACCACTGCTTCTTCTTGCATCATACAGCCACATAGGGCAATCATCATATCCGGACGTTTTTTCTTAATTGATTTTAAGTGTCCCAGCCTGCCGTAAACTTTAAGATTAGCATTCTCTCGCACTGTACATGTATTATATATAACGAAATCCGCATCTTCCGTATCAGTTATCACATACCCCATTTTCCCCAAAATGCCTGCGAGCTTCTCAGAGTCTCTGGCATTCATCTGGCAGCCAAAAGTTACAATGCGGGCATATAACGGCCGGCCTAACGCCTCTGACTTTTTCTTGACATATTCCTGACATTGATCGATAAATTCGTATTGACGCTTTGTTTCTTCAAATTCATTTTGGTTTATCATGATGAATCTCCTTTATGATAAGTGATTCCTAAACTATATCATAAAATTCCGGTTCTTTCAATAAAGGAAAACCCCGTCTTAATTGACGGGGTTTGATATCACTTATTTATAAAACCTTATTTTGTAGCATAATCTCTATCTGCAGCATTGGCATCTGGAATTTTCCACATTGTTATAATTGTAATCAAAGATACAACTAACATGACCAGCAAGAGATAATAAGCTGTCTGCAACTTTCCGGCATCATTAAATGCCGACATAAATGCAACAGAAAAAGCAAATGGAATAGCCTGAATAGTCATAATCCACTTATTGGCCGATTGATATTTCTTGCGTCCATATACATAAGATGTCACACAAGGATGCATTGTCGGCACACCACCTGTCATACAAGCTACACCGAATGCCCAAACCAACATCAACGGCACACTTCCGCCCACCGGCATAATCGCCAGAGGTATTACGGCAAAGAAGAATAATATATTTAATACTAAAGAGGCTTTAATAGAGCCAAACTTATCATCAATCCACCCTAGTACATAACTCATAGGAATACCGGCAATTGCACCTATTGACAGATAGAGCAACGCTTTTGCCACCCATAAATTGGGCTGATCTGCTTCGCTGCTCAAGGAAATATATCGCACCGCCATATAAGACATCATTGCATTAATAACAAACTGCATAATACCATAGGATATAATAAGCTGCCATGCACGGGCTTCAGAAAGAAGCTGCTTTAATGTAATTGTTTCACTCTCATCCTCTTTCTCTGATTCCGGAGGATTGTCTGCACCGTCAGGGTATAATCCTGCATCTTCCGGGGTGCTTTTCATCAAGGTGGCAGTCGCTACGGCCAAGAGGATAACAATAGAACCCATAACAATATATGATAATTTGATTCCTACACTATTGGCAACAAAAGTTAATACACTTATGCCTACAACAGAAAACAAAGGACTTCCGGCAGTAATAATCCCCATAACGCGACCGCGGTATTTTATGAACCAGTTGGCGCAAAGCATGAAACCACCCATTTGCAAGGGAACAACCAGCACACGTACTAAAAACAAACTGACTGCATATAATGCATAATTTTCACCGGCCAGAGCGATACCAAAACAACTTAACCCCAAAACAACCGTGCAGGGTACCATAAACCGTGTAACCCCAAACTTAACAAATGCAGCACCACATACCAGATAAAATACAATAACCACAAGTCCACCATAAGTAATTGGGTTTGTAATCTTTAAATCACTCCAACCATAGGTTTCTGATAAATAAGGTTGAAGGATATTAATATGGTCATTTTGAAGACCGGAATAAAAGAACATATAAAAAATCCCAAGTACCATAAAAATAATCGCATAGCGTGCAAATTTTTTGTTTTTTAGCATAAATACTCCCTCCTAAATTAAATAAACATTTTGATTTTTAATTCAATTAAAACATAAATTAATTTAGTACCCTCGCTTTGACTTTCGCAAATGATAAACGAATCAGCCAATGATAATTATTTGACGCACCTCCTTTAATCTATAGATTTGGTACTATTTCTTTTGGGTACTTACTTATTAGTAAGTATAACATTAACAAAAGGGCTATGCTAATGCCAAAACCAGTTTTCTTTATGTCAAAATCGCATAATGCGACAATAAAATCTCTATGGGCGTATATGTCCGTCACCATAAATAATATACTTAATTGTTGTCAATTCATTTAAGCCCATGGGGCCTCTTGCATGGAGTTTTTGTGTACTGATTCCAATTTCCGCACCAAGGCCGAATTCAAAACCATCCGTAAATCTTGTAGATGCATTCACATATACTGCAGCAGCATCTATTTCATCAAGGAATTTTCTCGCATTATGATAATCCTTGGTGATAATCGCTTCTGAATGCTTCGTATTATATTTATTAATATGCGCAATGGCTTCATTAATATGACTGACTGTTTTTACTGAAATGATTGAGTCCAAATATTCTGTACCCCAATCTTCTTTCGTGGCAGGAATCAAATCGGGTACGACCTCTCTTGCAGCTTCATCCCCACGTATTTCAACATCCTTCTCTCTTAGCCGCCGGCAAATCGGTGGCAGCGCTTTTTCGATAATAGCTTTATGTATGACAAGGGATTCGCAGGCATTGCAGACACCATTTCTTTGTGTCTTAGCATTGAAAATAATGTTGACCGCCATATCAATATCCGCATATTTATCAACATAAATATGGCAATTACCTGTTCCGGTCTCAATCACCGGGACAGTGCTATTTTCTATAACCGTTTGGATAAGTCCTGCGCCACCTCTTGGAATCAGCACATCAACATATTGATTCAATCGCATAAATGCTTTGGCGGTTTCCCTGCTGCTATCTTCAATTAATTGAATGACCAGAGGGTTATAACCGGAATTCTCTATTGCTTCCCTAATGACTTTAACAATGGCTTTATTTGAGTTAATGGCATCACTGCCGCCTTTTAAAATAACCACATTACTTGTTTTAAAGCATAAACCGAAGGCATCGGCAGTCACATTAGGCCTTGACTCATAAATGATTCCAATAACACCTAATGGCACCCTTTTCTTGCCTACTTCCAATCCATTGGCCAGACGCTTTGCCGATATGATTTCTCCAATGGGATCGCTTAGACTTATAAGCTCTGTCAGTCCCTTTGCCATTCCTTCGATACGGCTGTCATTTAATAAAAGCCTGTCAATCAAAGACTCCTTAATACCCTTTTCTCTGGCAAGCCTGACATCGGTTTCGTTGGCCGCCTTCAAAATATCTTTGTTTTCAAGTAAGCCATTGGCTACTGACATAAGACACTTGTTTTTTTCATCAGAAGACAATTTTTGCAAATCCTTTGATGCATTCACCGCGTTTATTCCTAATTGTTTCAAATCCATAAAAATACCTCCTTAATTTCTCTTCTCGATATATTCGATTAAATTAAAATCACTATTTTTATTAGCCAAAAATAGTGTGCCGATATTCTTCCCTTTAACAATCCTATCAATATTGTGAAAGTCCCCTCCATTAGCGATAATCATATCACAGTCAGAGCTTGTTGCAATTTTAGCAGCGTCTATTTTTGTCACCATACCGCCTGTTCCGTATTCACCGGAGGCGCCTTTGGCCATATTGTATAAGCTATCGTTAACAGCATGGATGCAGTCAATAAATTTTGCATTACTGTTTTGATTGGGGTCATCGGTATATAATCCGTCAATATCAGAAAGCAGAATAAGTAAATCAGCATTGATAATGGCAGCAACAACTGCGGACAAAGTATCATTATCGCCAAACATATCTACAGCTTCAATTTCATCCGTGGAAACAGTATCATTTTCATTAACGATAGGGATAACTCCCATATCCAGCAATTGATTATATGTATTTTTTGCATTTTTACAGCTTGTTTCCCGAACAATTGTATGCTTTGTCATTAATATTTGTGATGCTATTTGATGATACTCGTTAAATAGTTTTTGATAAATCATCATCAGTGCTGCCTGACCTACAGAGGCACATGCCTGTTTCAAGGGTAATGTGTCTGGTTTTTGTTCCAGTCTAAGTATCTTTCTTCCGACGCCAATTGCGCCTGAGGACACTAAGACCACATCCTTGCCCTTGTTTCTCAAGTCACATAACAGGCGTATTAATAGTTCCAGCTTCACAAAATCTACATCACCTGTTTCTTCATGAATAATAGAAGAAGACCCCACTTTAACAACAATTCTTTGTTTATCCTTTAATTTATCTCTGTAATTCACACTATCGCCTCCATCGGTTTGTATCGTCTTGCCAGTTCCTCGGCAACTTTAATCCCATCCATTGCGGCAGACGCAATGCCGCCGGCATATCCGGCACCTTCTCCACAGGGAAATATACCCAAAATATTGCTTTCAAACTGCTCATTTCGTTCAATTCTAATGGGTGAAGAAGTCCTGGTCTCAATGCCTGATAAAATAGCATCTTCACGATTGAAACCAGGAATCTTCCGGCCAAAGAAATTGATCCCTTCAACTAAGCTTTCAGATACATAGGTTGGCAGAGCGTTTCTTAAATTTCCAAATGTATAGCTTCCTTTATGTTCGGGTAAAAAACCGCCAAAGTCTTTTGACACTTTAGATCCTTTAAAATCGGTGAATAATTGTACCGGAATCAGATGCCTGCTCCCCACTTCGACAAAACATTTAGATTCCCAAAACTGTTGAAAATAAACACCGGCCAATGGGGTGTTCGGAAAATCTTCCGGTGTTACTGTTACAACAACTGCACTGTTGGCGTTGTTACTATTACGCTTATAATTACTCATCCCATTAATGGCAATTCCGGTTTTTTCTGAAGAAGCATTAACAACATAGCCGCCGGGACACATGCAGAAGGTATAAACACCCCTGCCATTCGTCGACTGGTAGGACAATTTATAATCTGCCGCACCTAAAACATCAGACGGTGCTTTACCATATCGGGAACAATTAATGTCCGCCTGGGGATGTTCAATCCTGATTCCGATGGCAAATGCTTTTTGCTTTATATTTAATTTTTTTGAATTCAAAATCGCAAAAGTATCACGAGCACTATGTCCAATAGCTAGAATCACATTATTGGTTTCCATAAATATATTATCGTTAACCATCACTCCCGTACATTGATTGTTTTCAATGATTATGTCTGTTAGCTTTGAATTAAAATGAATTTCTCCACCCAATGATATGATTTCGCTGCGAAGATTTTTTATAACATCAACAAGTATATCCGTACCGATATGTGGTTTGCTTAGATATAAAATATTCTCAGGAGCACCGGCACGTACAAATATTTCTAATACTTTTTTATTTCTTCCTGATATATCTTTGACTAATGTATTTAATTTCCCATCAGAAAAGGTTCCGGCACCGCCTTCGCCGAATTGGACATTTGAATCTGTTTTTAGAATACCCGTTTCCCAAAATTTATGAACTGACCTAGTACGGGCATCAACATCTTCTCCCCGCTCTAAAATGATTGGACGGTAACCATGTCTGGCCAACATTAAAGCGCAAAATAGTCCTGCCGGCCCGCTGCCTATGATAACGGGAGGCTTGTTAAGCTTTTTCTCACCGCTAATCGAAAATATGTAAGGATTGTCTTCAATCTTCTTAACATTTTTATGCCTTTTTAAAATCTTATTTTCATTTTTCAGATTTATGTTTAATGTATATTCATATAGTATATCAGGTTTATTTCTAGCGTCAACAGACTTTTTTACGATTGTATAGGATAAAAGATCTTTTTGCATTAGCTGCAATTTTTTAGAAACAGCTTCCAGAAGTTCTTCTTCAGTATGTCGATAGTTTAGCTTGAGTCGATTTAATTGAATCATTCTATTCGTTTCCTCCTGCATAATCCCCCGCAATATACCCCGTTGCCCATGCCCATTGAAGATTATAACCGCCGCATCTGCCATCAATGTCTAAAAGCTCTCCGACAATAAATAAGTTTTTACATAATTTTGACTCCATCGTCAAATCATTAATTTCCTTTGTAGAAATTCCTCCGGCAGTTACTTGGGCATTTGAAAATCCATTCGTATCAACGATTGAAACAGAAAATTCTTTGATTAAACGCGAAAGTTTATGACATTCTCTCCTGGTCAATGTATTGATGATGTTTCTGGGATTTAAACCAATAATTTTAATTAAAACATGATTTAACTTATGATTCATCAGACCTAAAAACAATTGGTCAAGCTGTTTATATGGCATTGTATTCATTTGACTGATCATATAAGCGTTGATATCATTATCTGAGAGTTCAGGCAGCAAATCTAGGTTAACAATCACTTCTTGCTTTCGTTCTAACCCATAGGCTCCATAGCGGCTCATCTGAAATGTAGGAATTCCCGAAATTCCATAGTAAGTCAATTGTAATTCGCCCTGCTCACTACACACAAGCTTTTGGTCCAGATAAAGCGTTAGTCTTGCCTCCATACGAATACCGGCAAGCTCTTTAAAGATATTGCCTTTACATTTCAGTCCAGTTAGGGCAGGTACCGGTTTAATCACATGATGGCCTAATTTTTCTGCCAATAAATAGCCACTGCCGTTGGAACCAAGTTTTTCCGAAGCCATTCCACCGGTTGCCAATATCACTTTTTGGCAATGATATGTATGATTTGCTGATTTTATAACATAGCCATTACTTTGTTTAATAATCTCCAAAATCTCTTCTCCGGTATTGATATTGACTTGCAGATAAGTCAATGCTAATTGCAGTGCATCAAGTACAGCGGAGGCCTGTTCGGAAAACGGATAGACATATCCTTGTTTTATTTTAGGTAAAATACCTAGTTCTTTAAAAAATCTAATAGCTTCTTCCTCGGAAAAATGCTTAAGGACTGTATGGCAGATGCCTATATCTTCGCCTCGATAATAACACGGCTTCATATCTAAGTTTGTAAAATTACACTTTCCGTTACCCGTTGCCAGTATTTTTTTACCAATCTTGCTCATACGGTCAAAAATAAGTACTTTTGCACCCTTTCTGGCTGCAGCTATTGCGGAAACCAGTCCTGAAGCACCTCCGCCAATGATTATTATATCATAACTCATTTTAAACCTCATATCCCTCAGGATTATTTTTCTGCCAGCGCCATGAATCTTCACACATCTTTTCTAATCCATATTTGGCTTCCCAATGAAGCTCCTTTTTAGCCAGTGAGGCATCGGCATAACATGTTGCTATATCACCGGCACGTCTTGATTTGATTTCATAGAGAATATCTTTACCGCAAACTTTACTAAAGGCCTTCACAACATCTAAAACACTATAGCCGATACCGGTACCTAAATTATAAGTCAAGACACCCTTGTTTTCAGTTAGTTTTTCGATTGCTTTCACATGTCCTCTAGCTAAATCTACAACATGAATATAATCTCTGACCCCACTGCCATCGGGCGTCTCATAATCATCGCCAAAAACCCTCAGACAATCTAATTTACCAATGGCCACCTGAGTAATATAGGGAAGCAGATTGTTTGGAATTCCTTTAGGATTCTCACCGATAGTCCCGCTTTTATGAGCCCCAATGGGATTAAAATATCTTAATAAAATAATATTCCAATCATGGTCGGCAAGATACAAATCTTTAAAGATGTCTTCCAATATTAATTTCGTTCGCCCATAGGGATTTGTAACCGACAAAGGAAAATCCTCTCTAATCGGAACCGTTTTTGGCGAACCATAAACAGTCGCAGAAGAACTAAAAACAATATTTTTAACACCGAAGCTACGCATAACATCGCATAAAATCAGGGTGCCTGTCACATTGTTATAATAATATTCCAACGGCTTTTCCACTGATTCACCAACGGCTTTAAGACCCGCAAAATGAATAACGGCATCAATGGCTTCATTTTGAAATATTTTTAACATTGCATCTCTATCTAATAGATCTGCTTCATAAAACTTCAGTGGTTTATTTGTGATTTTCCTGACCCTGTCTAATGATTCTTTACATGAATTCACCAAATTGTCTACCACAACAACCTCGTAGCCTGCATCTAATAATTCAACACATGTATGGCTGCCTATATATCCGGCACCCCCTGTAACTAAAATAGACATACTATTTATCTCCTCTTTTGCCAACCTCAACTGAAGGTTTATTTATTTAAGTTGAATAGTTTTCCAAAAAATCATATAGCTCTTTTTCGTCCTTGATTTCTTTTCCATTGATTATTTCAATCTGGAGCACTTCAGGAAGCTGATTAATATCAATATCCGTATATTCATATACCGTTTTTTTATCACTATAGTATACCGTTATCTGTCCGCGGTTCAACTTCAAAAAGTACTTATGATAATCCTCTGACAAATTAAAAGTTTTTCTCAGCATAATATAGTCCTGGGAATAGTATAATAAGTCAAAGCTCATCAGTCCGTCTTCTAAATCTTTAATGGAAAGATTATTCATGTATTCATCTAGCTGCTCAATCAGACCATTTCTTGTGAGCCCCAGATACATGGCCGGCATAATGATGACTTCTTTTTCTGATGTGCCATTCTTTACATTGTAGCTTTCGATGATTAATTTTGTTGATGCTTTGATTATATCATCATTTGAGATTACTTCAATGCCTTTTTGCGATGAATCCTCAGTACTTTCTTTCTGATTTCGACTTAATCCTCTATAGGTTATATAATAACCGGCACAAAGCACACATACACATAATAAAGAACAGATAATATATTTTTTCATAGGTTTCACTCCTTTGACTATATTATCTGTTCTTTTTTTCGATTTATACAATAATTGGCAACTACATGAAGCGAATTTTTCTATAAAAACGAACTAATAGATACCCTTTTGGTAAATTGTATAATTCTTCCTCCTCAATCCCGCCAAAGGCAATAATAGCCACAGCATAAACAATGATACCTAAAACAATAGAAAAGATTGTGGCTGCTGCATTAGAACCGATGAGGTAGTACAATACTTTATATACAAAGAATATAATTGCACCCATTATGGCTGAAGCCGCCCCCGGTATTAAGAAAGTTTTCACAATTTCCAGCTTGTACTGGAAAAATTTATAAAGCGATATCACGTTTAACACACATACGACAAATGAAAATATAAGATTTCCGAAAATCAGCGCATAAATATTTAGATCACTAAAATATAAGAGAAAGACAACAAATACTGTATGTATAACTAATGCAACACCTGAATTAATAATAGGTACTTTTAATTTATTAAGTCCTTGCAGTACCGAATTAGTTACTGTAGAAAATGAATAGGTAACTACAGTAATCGAACCCAACATTAAAAGTTCTCCTGACAACCCTGTCGATGGATTAAAAATCATCTGCATAATTGATTCGGATAAAATTGCCAGACCGACAAAGCACGGAATTGCAATAATCATCGTTAAACGTATAATTTCATTTATTTTTGAATGAACCTCATTCTTATGTTCAAGGGTATTGGCCGCCGTAATACTGGGAATCAGAGCAACACCTATGGCTGCTGTTATCCCTAACGGAACGTTGATTAACTGTTTATATTGCCCGCTATAGACACCATACATACTGCTTATCGTCTTACTGTTGTAGCCCAGATTGTTAAGGATATGGCTATATAAAGATGAATCTAAAATACCTACAATCTGATAGATGGAGGAACTTAATATCAGCGGAATCATTGTCACAGCTATTAATTGCAAAACCGACCCAAGGGGCATATGTTTGCTTGTCTGGTCCCGTTTCACTACCCGCATAACCGTTGGCTTATAAAGCTGATAAACAATAACGAGGAAAATCAAGCTGCCGAGTGCGCCTATGCAGGTACCCAGTGTGCTTCCGGCAGCACCATAGGCCGGCCCCTTTATAATAAGGAAATAGGCCGCCACAACACTGACTACCGCATTTAAAATGCCTTCGATAATTTGTGATACCGCTGTTGGCATCATTGAATTTTTCCCTTGAAAATAACCCCTGAATACGCCCATTACGGCAGAAATAACCACCGTGGGAGCTATAACCTTAAGAGATGGAGCTACTTCTTCCATGGAAAATATAGCTTTTGCCAGCCAATCAGCGCCAACAAAAGTCAATAAGCTTACAGCGCCTCCGATAATGGCCGCAAAAATCAAAGCTCCCTGCAAGATTCTCTGTACGCCTTTATATTCTTGTCTGGCCAGACGGGAAGAAACCAATAAAGACACAGCCAACGGTATGCCATTAGAGGAGATTAACAGTAATACCTGATATATTTCATAGGTAAAACCGGAAAATCCCATACCTTCATCACCAACAATACGATAGAGGGGAATACGATAGAGCATGCCAAGGATTCGGACAATGATGCTCGCTATCGCCAAAATCGAACTTTGAATAACTAAATTATTTTTTCTTTGCGATTTTTTTTGATTCATTGCTAATCCTCTTTTGTTTATTCAGTCATTGTAATTTCAAAATCTGTTGGTACAATGGCAAAATATGATTTGCCGACATTAAACTGAGCATCTGTCCCATCCAAATTATAACATCTGGTGTGATCGGAATCACTTTCCCGTTTCCATGTGATTTCTACCGCTTTACCATTGGTAATCAATAGTGCTCTGCCACTTCCATTCAAGGTCATATCTTGATGACCTTCGCTACTAATCGTAGCATAATCCACATACTGGATTAAAATATTTTTAAAGAATAACTGTTCTCCCGTCTCCACATCAACATGTTCTGCACCAAACTCGAATTTGGCATATTCTCCCGAGACACTATTGTACGCCAATTTCGATTCGGAAGAAAATGGTATGGATACATTATTTGCAATAGTTCCTGTTTCCGGAACCGTGTCCTCATCATAGAAGCTTAAACGTCCCTCATAATCATCAGAGACAAGTGTATCGATATCTAATTCGGTCACACCGGCTTGTAACATTTCACCGCTGCTATAAACATTGTGGGGTGCCTCGCGGTCTGTGACACGGTAAAAAACTGTTTCTTCATAACTGGATAATCCATTAAGAGTTTTTAAGCCCAATTCATTAATCTTAGCTTCTGCAAAGATCGACCAGCCATAGTGGACAAAAACAGCTTCATTATCCATGGCAAAATCTATATAGTTATGTCTGGCACTTCTAATTGGTCCAACCTTTTCCACTTGCGAAGTATCCTCAAAAACTGCCATCATTCGGGTGATATCACCTTCTACGATAGCCTCGTAAAGAATAGAGGCTTGTCCAATACCGCTTTGCGGAAGCGCCTTTGCTACGTTATTAATCATGATTGCAAAAGGTTTTTCTCTCCCAACCTCAGTGCTGACAAGCTCTCCTGTCAGAAAGCTTCGCATCATGCCCTCCTCCAATGTACTGACAGTTTCTTCTGTCTGGGTTTCTGTTAACGCTTCAGTACTTGGTTCTGTGGATATAGTCTCTTCTTTCTTACTACATGCTGTCAAAGTAAATGACATTAGAATTGCTAAAAATATCATCCGTGTGATAACTGCCTTATTTTTCATATGCTTGTCGTCTCCTCATCTATCTTTTTAATCCTACATAATCCAGGATATCATTCTGTTTTATCTCCATCAATTCTGTTTCTTCCGGCTGTTGATGGTCATAGCCAAACAAATGGAGTATACTGTGCGCCACAAGAAAACCTAACTCTCGTTCTTTAGAATGTCCAAATTTCTCGGCTTGTGTGACCACCTTGTCAACAGAAATAATAATATCTCCCAACATCAGTTCTCCACTTTCCGGATTAAAATAATCATTGGGGTTATTATTTGCTAAGTAGGTAAAGTCTCCCGGAGCAATAAAATCAGCCATTGGGAAAGATAACACATCAGTTGGCGCATGGATATCTCTGTAATCTCTATTTATTAAAGCAATTTCTTCATTGGTTGTCAAGATAATATTAATTTCTGCTTCATAAGGACAGCTTTCAAAAGTCAGTGCAGCATCTATGATGTCATGAATCGTTTTTTTATAATCAAATCCTAGATCTATGTCGGATTCCATTTCAATTGTCACCGTCATATTACGTCCTCCTTGATTTCATATGCTTTGAAGTATTTTTTTGTTTGTTTTCATATATTTCATATGCTTTTACGATTTTTTGGACCAGAGGATGTCTGACAACATCTAAATTCGTAAAATAAGATATCCCGATATCGTCTATATTTTTCAGAATCTTTAAAACAACATCCAAGCCGGAACTTTGTCCGGAAGGTAAATCTTTTTGAGTTAAATCACCGGTGATAATCACCTTGGAACCAAATCCAACCCGAGTTAAAAACATCTTCATTTGAGCCGGCGTTGTGTTTTGTGCTTCATCTAAAATAATAAATGAATTATCCAGGGTTCTGCCCCGCATATAGGCAAGCGGAGCAACTTCAATGAGACCTTTTTCCATATTTCTAAGATAACTTTCTGCTCCCATAATTTCATAAAGAGCATCATATAATGGTCTGAGATAAGGATCCACCTTGCTTTGTAAATCTCCCGGCAAAAATCCCAGCTTCTCTCCTGCTTCAATTGCCGGCCGGGTTAAAATAATACGGTTGACTTCATTATTCTTAAAAGCTGTAATAGCCATAGCCATAGCTAAATAAGTTTTACCGGTACCTGCCGGCCCGACCCCGAAAACAATTATTTTTTTTCTTATTTGATCAATATAGGTCTTTTGACCAATGGTTTTAGGACGTATCGGTTTACCGTTAACAGTATGGCATACCAGATCATCAGATAAAAATGCTATTTGGCTTTCCTTATTTTTCGAGGAAAGTGCCAGTATATAATCCAGCGTTTGCTCATTGATGGGCTCGCCTTTACTTGATATGGTAATGAGCTGGCTAAATACAGCCTTTGCTTTCTGGGTATTGTCCTTGGCACCTATAATCTTTATTGAATTGTCTCGTGCCACAATGGTGACATTAAGAGATTTTTCAACTTTTTTAATATATGAATCGTATTGTCCAAAAATATTCTGCTCGTGCTCTATCGGTATATCTATCATGCTTTCTACAAGACTCATTTAAAAATAATCACTCCTTTAAGGAAATACTGCCGATAGACTCATCAAATACCAGTGTCCCTGAGGCGGTGCAGGTGTTATCGGTTACTTGTATTTCCACATCATTACTAATAAGTGTGGCTCCGTTGCTTTCTAAGTCACTAATGAATTGCGCTAGTGCTTCATTGGCTATCTTCAGTATCTCTTCCTTTGTATATTGATATTCTTCTTCCATGTATTCCTGGCTGATAGTCACTTCAGAAGAAAATGGAAGATAAAAGTTGGTTGTCAATCTGTATTTATTAGTGATACTTGTTGTATCATAATTTTCATAACTGTTTTTTAAGAAAGGAAGTTCAATCCTGTGGCTAAACAGGAGAATTGAATAGCTTTTCACTGTATTTCCGGTATAATTTCTTTTGATATAGGTTAAAGGATACTTTTCTTTATATTCATAAGTGGTGCGGGCAAAAATATCCGCATCAGCTTTGACAAGTTTTGTCAACTTCTCCGTAGCATCATCGTTATATATTTTTACCATTCCCGAAACCAATACATCCCCTTTTGCTACTGTATCACCGATATTAACGATAGGCGTTCCGGTTCTGGTAATCATAGAAGTGACGATTCCATCATTGGCAGCAATCAAATCATAATAAGCCGGTTCATCTTCTTCAGCCACAGCTTCTCCGGGTGAAATTTCTTCTAAGTTAACAAATAGCTTTGTCCCGATAACTTGTGCCGATACCCATGAGATATTATTATATTTTAATCTCAATTCCTCTTCTAACTCCGCAGGGCTAATCGATTTCTTTGGTGTTCCTAGCGTAATATTAAGTTCTTCTAAGAACTTTACAATCGTTGTATCTGTATAATAAGAGTTTCCTGTGATTTCTATATCCCATACAAACAGTGACAGAATATATAATATCACAATACATAGTATTATACCACAAAAAAACATTTTATGTTTTCTGTTTTTTAAAATTAAAAACGGAAATCCAACTCTTTTTTTGATTGAAACTTTCATTTTACTTTTTTTTACAATTTGTTTTAATTGTTTAAAGTCTTTGACGGTTATTTTAAAAACAAACATATCATCATATGGGCTTATGTCCCAGAGATAAATCCCTCTGTGACGGCACAAATTCATGAATCTTTCTGATGAAACGCCTCTAAGTTCACAAGTCAGATATCCTCCCAGATAATTTGCTAACTTAATCATCGGAATACCTCCTTATGTATAGGTTATGCTTTGAATCAATCCTTTAATAAGCAAATCTTCATTTGTGAAAAAATTTATATCCAATTTAACACCTTTAATCGTAACCATGTGACCTTTGATCTGAATTTTGAGGTGTTGGGTTGTATATTCCACAATCGCCAGGTAATTTTCAATGTAAAGACTTTGATTACCAACTAAATTTAAAGTGGATTCATTTTGACTGCAGATATTTATATATTTAAATGAATCGGATAAAATGTTTTTGATAGAATCCTTAGGTGCTGATTTCTTTTTCGGGAATAAGGCTTTTTCCTTTTTATTTTTATAGGATTTATGTCGGTTCATAAAATCAAACATCCTTCACGATTGCGAAAAAACAAAATTTATATAGTATATGCAATGTATCCTATAATATGCCCTGCACTTACTTCCTGTTATATAAAAAAGAGTTGTAAAATACTGAAATTCTTCAGTTTTTACAACTTTTTTTAATATGATCAACTATTTAAACTTGCGTTTTCTGGCTGCTTCTGATTTCTTTTTACGTTTAACGCTGGGTTTTTCATAATGTTCTCTTTTGCGTATCTCCTGCTGAATACCTGCCTTTGCACAGTTTCTTTTGAATCTGCGTAAAGCACTATCCAACGTTTCGTTTTCTTTGACAATTACGTTCGACATAGCTCACACCTTACCTCCCTCCAGTTGCGGATTGTGCATATACAACTGTAGGTATATTTTTCATAGCACTATAAAAATTATAGCATATTTTTCTAATTCGTCAACTGGTTTTCTAAGATTATTTTATATTTATAATCGGAATATTCATAACGCGGCCCATCATCACCGATTATTGTAGTAATTGCTTCTTCAAATGCAGCGTTAATTCTATTGATACTGCTCTCATCTAGTATATCTGTGTAGCTGTCAATATTGTCATGAACTTCACATACCGGGAGCACAGCGATAGCTTCATCTGTCCAATTAACAAAAGTAGGTATTAAATCAATCTGGGTTATTTTTACCTGATTGTCTGACTTTATCATCGTAATATCTGCTAACAGGCCAATATCTCTTGGATACCCGTTATCTGACTGATATTGCTGGGAAGAGAGGAAGTTTCCTAAGGAATAGAATACAACTCCGGTACGGGTATTGCCGTCACTATCAGTAATATTCCGAACTTCCATCGGCTGCAGGACATAAGACCCGCTCCCCCAAATAATATCTGCACCGGCTTCAAACAAACGGTCTACGACATCTTTCTGATTATCATCAGGGACACTGCTGTATTTTCCCCCAAAATTCAAATAAATGACCGCAGCATCGGCACCACTAATTTTCATCTCCTTCACCTGAGAACACATAAGTTCAATGTTCTCTTCCGTATAATCGTCTAAACTATTAATGGTGTAGCCATATTGTGTGGCATCTACAGTTTCGTTTACCTGATTCGTATAAGCAAGAATGCCGATGTTAATACCATTGATATCTTCAATAAGATAAGCCGCTTCCTCAGATGTTTTGAATGTACCGGTATGCAAAAGACTAGCACTATCCAGATAATCAATTGTACTGAATAGTCCTTCTATTCCGCTATCCATGGCATTTTCATTAGCCGTAGATACAGCAGTAATACCTTCTTTCTTTATATCTTCGGCAATAGATTCAGGGCTGTTGAAGTTTAATGCTTCCTTATCTGCAGCATAACCAAAGAAATCACTGGTTTTTCCCTTATTTTTTCCGGCCAACGTTGTCCGCAGATTGCCCATCACCATGTTTGAAGATTTCAGATATTTGGTGATGTATTCAAAGCCGGGAGAGAAATCAAAGGTATCCGTTTCTTCATCATAGGCTCTTGTCAGCTGATATTCATAGAACATAAGATTACCTACGGCTGAAACTTTTGTCTGTGTCTCGCTGGTATTATTCCTTGCAAAATTTCGCACGGCATCTATGACAGAGATATTTATAAAATCAATTTTGGAAGTCTCGGCATATTTAGTCCCGGAATAATATTCTTTAGCACTCCTTGCATAATGAGCACAAGCAAAATAAAATGCGATAAAAAATACTGCCGTGACTAATACAATTATCAAACGCTTTATCTCTTTCATATCATCACTCCTATTGGACTACTTAAGCTGTCCGGCCAATACCGCAGGAGCCGACTTAAGTGCTGCATCTATCCCTGACGGATTCTTGCCTCCTGCCTGCGCCATGTTAGGGCGGCCACCACCACCGCCATCAACGAACTTGGCAATTTCTCTGATAAGATTTCCGGCATGTACACCTTTGTCCAAAGCACCTTGGGTAGCCATAGCTAATAAATTAACTTTGGCATCTCCCACCGGTGAGATGAGTAAAATGACCCCTTCTTTTAATCTTGTTTTTAATTGATCACCCAAATCCATCAATCCGTTCATATCAACATCTGATACCCTGGTGGCAAGCAGCTTTACATCATTAACTTCAGTTACATTATTCATCACTTCACTCAAAGCATCTTTTGCCAGTCTGCTTTTCAGTTTTTCGCTTTCTGCCGTTAGACCTTTGATTTCTTCCAGCATTTTCTCGATGCGTTTTGATAATAATGCCGGTTCCGTTTTAGCAAGCTTTGCCGCTTCATTTAATTGTTCTTCTGTTTTTTGATAGAATTCAAACACCTTATCAGAAGTCAATGCCTCAATTCTTCGTACCCCGGCAGCAACTCCGGTTTCTGAAATAATCTTAAAGGCCCTGATTGCTCCGGTATTTGATACATGAGTTCCGCCACATAACTCTACTGAAAATACATCCATTGAAACAACGCGCACATTCTTATCGTATTTTTCACCAAAAAGAGCCATGGCTCCGGTTTTTTTAGCCTCTTCTATATCCATAACCTTTGTTAAGACAGGTAAGTTTTCACTGATTTGCCCATTGACAATCTCTTCTACCTTTTTTAATTCCTCAGGAGTCAATGCCGAAAAATGGGTAAAGTCAAATCGCAGTCTTTCACTGTTGACACTGGAACCAGCCTGTTCGACATGAGAGCCTAAAACCATTCTTAAAGCTTTTTGGAGCAGGTGGGTTGCACTATGATTCTTTGCAGTGGCACTCCTTTGTTTGTTATCTATGATAAGCTCTACCCTGTCTCCAACCTTAAATTGCCCTTTTGATACAAAACCGACATGTCCAATTTTACCGCCTTGAAGCTTAATGGTGTCTTTGACAATAAATTCATTATCGTCGTACACAATCGTACCGGTATCAGCTTCCTGACCTCCGCTTGTGGCATAGAACGGTGTTTCTTCGACAAAAATAGTCCCTTTTTCACCTTCTGATAATAATTCTTCTATCTTTGTTTCACTTGTTATCACCGTGATGGGTGAAGCATAGGCGGTATATTCATATCCCATAAACACTGATGTTATAGCAGGATCTATCTGTTGGTATACCGTTTCATCTGCTCCCATATAATTGGTTGTTTGTCTCGCAATACGCCCAGTTTCTCGTTGTTTATCCATTGCTTTTTCAAAACCGGCTTTGTCAATTATAATACCGCTTTCATTTAAAATTTCTTCAGTCAAGTCTAAAGGAAAACCATAAGTATCATACAGCTTAAATGCATCAACACCGGATAAAATGTTCTTCTTTTCCTTTTCCAATTTATCTTTAATATCTATTAAAATAGTTAAACCCTGATCTAATGTTTTATTAAACTTATCTTCTTCTTCTTCAATAACTCTAAATATGAATTCTTTCTTCTCTTCAAGTTCCGGATAACCATCTCTGGACATTTCAATGACCTTACGGCTTAAGTTGGTTAAAAACTTTCCCTGTATGCCAAGTAAACGTCCGTGTCTGGCGGCACGGCGCAATAATCTTCTGAGTACATAACCTCTGCCTTCATTGGAAGCCATAATCCCATCGGATACCACAAAAGTGACAGAGCGGATATGGTCTGTAATCAAACGAACAGAGATATCTTGTTTTAAGTTCTCTTTATATTGAATATGAGCAAGTTCACAGACACTTTCCCGCAATGCTCTGATGGTATCTACATCAAATATTGAATCTACATCTTGAACAATCATAGCCAGACGCTCTAAGCCCATTCCAGTATCAATATTAGTATTCTTTAACGGTTCATAATGTCCCTTCCCGTCACTTTCAAACTGAGTAAATACATTATTCCACACTTCAACATAGCGGTCACATTCACAGCCAACACTACAATCAGGACGGTCACAGCCGTATTTTTCGCCCCTATCATAATATATTTCCGAACAAGGACCACAAGGACCGGCGCCATGTTCCCAAAAATTATCTTCTTTTCCCAGTTTAAATATTCTTTCCTTTGAAATGCCCATCTCTTTATTCCAAATATTGAAAGCTTCATCGTCTTCCCGATAAACAGATGGATATAAACGATCTTCTTCGAGACCGATAACTTCCGTCAGGAACTCCCATGACCATGCAATGGCCTCTTTCTTAAAATAATCCCCAAAAGAAAAATTGCCAAGCATCTCAAAAAATGTACCATGCCTGTCGGTCTTACCAACATTCTCTATATCCCCTGTCCTGATGCACTTTTGGCAGGTTACAATCCTGTTGCAGGGAGGAATTTCCTGTTTTGTAAAATATGGCTTTAAAGGAGCCATTCCCGAGTTGATAAGTAACAAACTTTTATCATTATAAGGAACTAATGAAAAACTTTTCATTATAAGATGCCCTTTACTTTTAAAGAAATCAAGATACATCTGTCTCAATTCATTCAATCCAAATTGCTTTTCCACACTGCTTGCCTCCTGAAAATGTCAATTACTCTTCGCCTTTCTTCGCTTTGCTGCGTTTAAATGTTTTTCCTGCAAGGAAACCAACAACTGCCACAAAAATAAAAAATATAAACTTTCCTAAATACGAAAATAATGCTGTTAATAAAGCCATAAGTCTTACCTCCACTATTACCCTCCTTTGACAATTACTGCCTGCATTGTCAAAGGAGGGCATTTCTTTAAATTATATTATAAGCGAGTCAATGTCTTTCTGCAAGTTCTTTTGTTATTTCCTTCCATGTAAGACCACGCCAGGCCATAAGTACCATGACATGATACAGAAAATCGGAAATTTCATATTTGAGTTCTTCATCATCAGGATTTTTAGCTGCTATTACAATCTCAGTCGCCTCTTCACCGACTTTTTTTAAGATTTTATCAATCCCTTGATCGAATAAATAATTCGTATATGAACCTTCTTTTGGATTGTCCATGCGGTCTAAAATTGTTGACATGATTTCATCAAGTATCGTCAGTGGATTACGGTCATCATATTCTTTTTTAATCAGATTTGTATAAAAGCAGCTTTCGTTACCTGTGTGACAGGCCGCCCCCACTTGCGAGACCTTCGCCAAAATCGTATCATAGTCACAATCAATATCAAGTGATTTGACAAATTGAAAATGCCCTGATGTCTCGCCTTTTTTCCACAATTCATTCCGGCTGCGGCTATAATAGGTCATTCGTCCACTGCGTATGGTTTCATCATAGGCGGCTTCATTCATATAGGCCAGCATTAATACTTTACCTGTTTTATAATCCTGTACAATAACTGGTATCAGACCATCACTGCCTAGTTTGAATTCGGAAAAATCAAGGGAACTATTAAAAGTATTAACCGGCACACCCACTTCTTTTAGAAATGCTTTCAAAGCCATTATATCCTGTTTATCTTCAGCAAACAGCCGCGAATTTGTAAATCCACTTATATTATGAGCGGTAAGTAATCGGGCAATCTCATTTTTATCCAATATCATATTGCCACAGTATAGATTCCTGACCGGATAAGCAGCAGCAAGGTCTAAGATTTCATTTAAAAAACCATTATAGATAAAAATATCTGTGTGTCCAACTGCTTCTAATCGTCCGGCTTGCACTTTGCGTTCGCCGGAAGTCATATTGGCCAGATCAATGTAACTTAGGATTTTTTCATTTCCGAATCTGCCCACAGCTTCTTTAAAAAGCGGAAGCATATTTAATTCAAGGGGCATGATGACTTTTGCCGCACCTGCATATAAAACCTTTTTAATATCTTCTAGCCTGACAAAGGATTTTTGGATACACAATGGTATATCTATCCTCAAAGCAATTGTCTTAATGATATTTATCCAGTCTTCTTCACTTCGACTATCACCAATTAAAGCCTCTGACAAGATTAATTCATCAGCACCACTTTCATCATAGTGGACGGCGGTATCAATAATATTCCCGGCAGACAAGCCGTTGACCTGAATGATCGGTACGATTTTTTTATAGTTCATTTATCTCCCTCGCTCATAGGCATTTAGTGCCTCACTTAAATCTATTTTACCTTCATATAATGCTGATGCAATAAGTACCCCTTGTACATCTAATTGGCTTATATCTTCTAAATGTTTTGAGTTGGATATGCCGCCGGACAATATGATATTCAGACCACTTTTTGCAATAAGCTCCTTTGTATTTTCCAGACTTGGACCCTGGTGGGTGGAAGCTCTTATGATATCTGTATAAATAATCGTTTCAACACCGCACTCTTTTAAATTATTAGCCAAGGTAATAGCATTAAAATTACTAATTTTTTCACGGCCCTCGATGGCTACCATTCCATTTTTAGCATCAATACCAATCGTCATTCGCTTCGATTCAAAAAGCCGAATTGCTTCTGTAACAAATTTTGTGCTTTGTACGGCTTTCGTCCCACAGACAACCCTTGTAACTCCAAGATTCAGGAAATCATCGACAGCCTTAATTGTTCGCAGCCCGCCACCGGCTTGCACGGGAATATGTACTTCCGCAAGTATTTCTTTGATTAATCCAGCATGGACAGGATGACCTATCGTAGCACCATCTACATCTACAATATGAATATATGATGCACCTGCTTCTTCCCAGATTTTAGCCAGCTTAACAGGATTGCTGGTGAAAACATTAGGATTCCCTATATGCCCTGGAGATGGGTTAAAGCATCTTCCGTTCTTAATATGAATTGTAGGATAAATACGCATGTCACATTACCTTTCTATATTATTTTCAAAGCGTACCTTAATTGAATTTGCATGTGCCGTTAACGATTCAGCATTGGCAAATCGAATGACATCGTCTTTGATGGGCATTAGTGCCTCTTTAGAATAATATATAACACTTGACTTTTTAATAAAATCATCCAGACTAAGTGGCGAGAAAAATTTCGCTGTTCCATTGGTTGGCAGAACGTGGTTTGGACCGGCGAAGTAATCACCTAATGGTTCTGAACTAAATTCACCTAAGAAAATAGCACCTGCATTTCTTATCTTTGTCATAACCTCAAATGGATTACGGGTAACGATTTCAACATGCTCAGATGCAATTTCATTGGCAGCATCAATAGCTTCCTTCATTGTTTCGGCAATTAAAATATAACCGTAATTTTCTAAAGATTTTTTCAGGATGGCTTTTCTGGATAATACATCGGCAAAGTCTTCAATTTCTTTTAAAACCTCTTTTGCCAGTGTTTCACTTGTTGTTATCAATATAGCTGAGGCTAATTCATCATGTTCGGCCTGGGATAGTAAGTCCGCAGCAATGAATCGGGGATTTGCACTATCATCAGCAATCACCAGAATTTCACTGGGGCCGGCAATAGAATCGATATCGACATAACCGTAAACAGACTTTTTAGCAAGAGCAACGAAAATATTGCCCGGTCCCACGATTTTATCTACTTTAGGGATAGACTGGGTGCCAAAAGCCAAGGCGCCAATTGCCTGGGCGCCTCCCACCTTATAAATGTAATCTGCACCGGCTTCATTGGCCGCTACCAAGGTTTCGGGAGTCACTTTGCCATCTGCTCCCGGCGGGGTGGTCATGATAATATCATCGACACCGGCAACCTTGGCCGGTATGATATTCATTAATACCGATGACGGGTAGGCGGCCTTACCGCCCGGCACATAGACACCGACGCGATGAAGGGGTGTTACTTTCTGACCTAAAATTGTGCCATTCGGCTGACTGTCAAACCAGCCATATTGCTTTTGTTTCTCATGATAAGCCTTAATATTCACAATTGCCCGGCGAATCACCTGAAGCAGTTCATCATCTACTAACTTATAAGCCTCCCTGATTTCTTCCTTCGTTACAAGAATATTCCCGGCATTGATTTTGGCCTTATCAAAATCCTTTGTGTATTTAAAGATTGCTTCATCTTTTTCAGTTTTCACATCATTAACAATCTTCGTTACTACATCAATATAATCATCATAGTTGTTCGGACTTCTCTTTAACAAGTCATCAAGGAGATTTTCTATGTTATCCTTGCTTAAGCGTATTGTTTTCATGGATACCTCCTATTTATCTATCTTCAAATTATTATAGCAAAATTAGTACTTAAAATCAAATTAATTCCCTTAGCTTATAGAGCAGGCCGGTTATCCGTTCATTTTCCATTTTCATACTTACTTGGTTGACCACTACTCTGGCAGAAAGAGGGCAAATAACCTCTAAAACTTCAAGGCCATTCTCTTTTAAAGTTGACCCGGTCTCCACTATATCGACAATAACTTCCGAAAGACCAACAATGGGAGCCAACTCTACAGAGCCATTTAACTTTATAATTTCAACAGTCTGATGTTTCTTATCATAGAAATAATCTTTTGCTACTTTCGGATATTTCGATGCAACCCGAATTAGCTCCTGGTGTTTTAATAAGACCGCTGCTTCTTTAGGACCGCATACACACATCTCACATTTGCCAAATCCTAAATCCATCACTTCATATAATTTCCGGCCTTCTTCCATCAGTGTATCTTTTCCGACGACACCAATGTCGGCCGCTCCATATTCAACATATGTCGGTACATCCGATGCCTTTGACAGGAATATTTTTATTTTCAGTTCTTCATTTTTAAAAATCAGCTTACGGGTGCCCGGCTCTTTCATCTCTTCCATTGATATTCCAATTTGCTCGAACAGCTCCATTGTTTTTTTTGCCAGACGGCCTTTCGCCAATGCAAAAGTCAAATACTTCATCTATGATACTCCTTTTTAGTTCTCTGAGGTTATTTATTAATATCTGCCAACTGGGCTTCTTTAATGGTTCCCGCCTGAATATCAGCCACTTTTAGTGTTGTTTGATTGATTAGATGGAAAATCCCGCCGATCTGATGTCTTTTTCCATATTCGATATAATCCTCAAGCTTCTTATCTTCATCTTTTCTTTGCATAACGACGTTCATTTTATGATTGCGCAGTGTATTGGCAAGACCTATGGCTATTTCTCGCTCCGCTCTATCATATAAAATCATCGTTGTATCAATTTTTAAAGCAATGTCTATTTTTTGTCTTGACAGGGCCATCATCAATTGGTCAATGACCAATGCAAATCCCACCGATTCTGCATCTTTCCCAAATTGCCCGATCAACTTATCATAGCGTCCGCCTTTGACGACGGCATCACCCGTACCATAGGTATAACCTCTGAAAATAACACCGGTATAATAATTATATTCAGAGAGCATTCCCAAATCAAAGGTTACATATTTTTGAAAGCCGTAATGGCTTAAAATATCGTATATTGCCTCCAACCGTTTAATGACTTTTAAAGCAGCTTCATTAGCGGTCAGTGATTTAGCCTGCCTTAAAATATCTGCTGTTCCGAATAATTCAGGAAATTTCCCCAGTATTGTTTTTAATTCATGGCTGATATGATATTTTTCTGCTAAATCTTCAATTCCGAAATAATTTTTATTAACAATGAGATTTTTTAACTGTCCCTCTGTATCAGCATCCATATTGGCTTCGTCAATGATAGCCTTGAAAAAATCCACATGACCAATATCCAGTCTGAATTCTTTCAAACCGGATTCTAATAATAGGTCAATGGCTAATGCAATAATTTCCCCATCGGCATCTGAACGGTTATCACCGATAAGCTCTGCACCCATTTGTGTGGTTTCTTTTAACAGACCCTGATAGCTGGAATTATTGATAAAGGTATTGCCTATATAAGAAAAACGTAATGGGATTGTCTCATCACTATAATACTTCGCCACCGAACGCGCAATGGAAGGTGTAATGTCCGGACGTAAAACCAAAGTATTTCCTTCACGGTCGAAAAATTTATACATTTCCTTTGAGCTAATCGTTCCGATGTCCGTATTAAAGACATCAAAGAACTCAAAGGTTGGTGTCTGAATATCTTTATAGCCATAGAGCTTTAGAATCCGGCTTAACTTTTCCTGTAATATATTCTTTTTTTGACACTCTGCATTGTAAATATCTCTGACGCCTTCAGGTGTATGTAACAATATATCTTTCAAGCTTATGCCACCTCCTAATTACTTTATTATGATAAATTGCTACTATAGTAGCGTGATGAATATTATATATGGGTCAGTAACAATTGTCAACTCTCTTTTTCATCGCGTTCTTCTAAATCTTTTTGCAGCAATTCCAAATAATGGATCGAATATCCGCTTGTTTTTATGTAATAGGCCGGATTAAGTTCTGCGAGTTTGAAATTTTTTTGATGTCCTGTCTTGGAACGGTTCCAATACCCCGCCAATTCCTTAAATCTTAAATAGTAGTAAATGTTTTCGCTGGAGAAATGAATGATTAAAAAAGAGATTCCTCCCTGAAGTTCAAAATCCTCCATAAAAAGAATCTGATGCTCATGAATATTTTGAATCGGAAAGGTAGTCGTCAAACACTCTTTTGCATCAAAACAGACCGGGATGCCTTGAACCGCTCCTATGTAATCAACAGTGCTGCGCTGCTCAAAGTAAGCCAACGTAATATGTCTCTGCTCTTTATCAATCTTAATCGGTTTTATGGGTGTGGGAATTTTTTGAATCAACGCAAGTTTAGCATTTCTATATTTTTCATTGGTAATATTAATTGCATCCTCCAGAGTCGAACCCCGTAATCCCCTTGAATTCCATGTGGCCATTTAATTTCCCTCGATTCCTTGATCCTTTAGTATATTTAAAAAATTTTCCGGCAGCCTGGCTGTAAATACCTGATTAGAAAGCGCCTTCAAAACACCATCAAGCTCAGGAAATTCAATCCTGTAGGAATGAAGTAGTTGATGCTTAAGCTGGTACTTCCCCAAAAAGTAATGATTCGTCAGAGCATCACCATATTTATGGTCACCTACAATTGGGAGGCCTATAGAAGCCAAATGCGCACGTATTTGATGAGATTTTCCTGTACTCAGCCGGATATTTAACAGCGTATATTTGCCGTTAGAGGCAACCGGATCGTACCACGTTTCTATATAATCGCCGCTATCTTTTGCTGTTTTGTGAATAGAAACTCTATTGCTCGAAGTATCTTTGATGAGAAATCCACATACTTTCTCTCCTTTAGAGATTCTCCCCTTAACCAGACAGCGATAATACTTGCGGACACTTCTCTCCCTGAAAATTTTTGATAATTCCTGTAAACCGGCAAGGGTTTTTCCGGCCGCAATAATACCGCTGGTGTTTCTGTCCAGGCGATTGACCACTCCGGGTCTAAAGGCTTCCAAATCCTTTAAAGATAATTGATTTGAATCTATCAGATAGGATAGGACTTCTTCATTCAGAGATATATCTTTATTACTGGCTTTTTGGGATAAAACCCCGCCGGCTTTATTGATTAGCAGCACATGGGCATCTTCATATAAAATCTCGAAATTGTAGTGATATACTTTAACTTCTGCCTGACTGAATTTATCGATTGTCTCATCTGATAACCATAAAGTAATTTCATCACCGGCATTGATTCTCTCAGCGCCATCTGCTTTTTTATCATTCAAAGTAATATTTTTCTTTCTAAGCATTTTATATATAAAACTTTTAGTGGCCTTATTTAAATACTTAGCCAAGTATTTATCCAGTCGCTGACCTGATTCATTTTGATTAATGATTCTTTTTTGCATATTTTCCTCTGAATGAATTTATTTGATAATCCTCATTCCTATTAATATTAAGCGGTGAGGTAAAACTTTTGTCAACAGTCTGAAGATATTCATCCAAAAACCGTAAACAGATACATCTCGATGTTTATGGGCATCCTTTAGTGCTTTCCTCACAACATGGTGTTTGTCAACCATAAATAATTTTTTTAGGGAATAGACATGACCTGTTTCTTCTGCAATCTGGAAGAATTCTGTTTTGACCGGTCCCGGGCATACGGCGGTTACAGTGATACTGCGATTTCTCAATTCTTCATTTAACGCTCTTGAATAGCTTAAAACGAAAGATTTTGATGCCGAATAAACAGCAAACCTTTTTTGTGGTAAAAAAGCTGCCGTCGATGCCATCTGAATGATTTGTCCACCCTTAATCATATATGGTAATGTCGCCAAGGTCATATCTATCAGAGATTTACAATTTAAGTCCACCATATCAAGCTGCTCTCTTACTGATATTTCGTTGTAATTGCCCACCTTTCCAAAGCCTGCACTATTGACAAGGAGAGCCACTTTGGGTTTCTTTTTAGCTATTAATTGATGATATTTATTGAGGTCAGAAGGCTGTATTAAATCTAATGATAGGATTCTAAGAGGTTTTGAAATCTTACGCTGCAAGCCTTCCATCCGTTTAGTCCGGCGTCCGATAACCCATATCTCATCTAATTGTTTATAATGCCTATCAATTTCCTTTACAAATTCCATACCTATACCAGAGGTAGCTCCGGTAACAACTGCAATCTTCATCATAATCTCCTTTCTTACTAAGCGCATCAATCAGTATTTTTTCTTGTGGATGTTACGAATCACTTTTTTCTTTCGGGGTTTTTTAGATTCGTTTTTTATTTGTTGATATTTTTCTTTATCTTGATATTTCGGCCTAATCAAACACTTTTTATCGTACCCGATAAGATCTGTCCGTCCGGCTGTTTCTAAAGCAGTAACAACCAAATCGTAATTTTTTGGATTGCGAAATTGGATCAGTGCTCTTTGCATTGCTTTTTCTTTTTGATTTTTAGGAACATATACTTTTTCCATTGTTCGTGGATCAAGCCCCGTGTAGTACATGCAGGTGGAAATAGTTGATGGTGTTGGATAAAAATCCTGAACCTGCTGGGGCACATACCCCAAGTCTCTTAAATATTCCGCTAAAGCAATGGCATCTTTTAGCGTCGACCCGGGATGGGAAGACATTAAATAGGGAACTAAATACTGCTTTTTGCCTAATTTTTCGTTTACCTGAAGGTATTGACGACAAAAACGCTTATACACATTATTGCCCGGTTTTCCCATTTTATTTAAAACATTATCAGAAATATGTTCCGGAGCCACTTTAAGCTGCCCGGAAATATGATGTTCGCAAAGCTCATGGATAAATGAATCATCTTCATCATAAATCAAATAGTCAAAACGAATGCCCGACCTGATAAATACCTTTTTGACATTAGGCAAATTTCTAAGCTTGCGCAGCAATTTAAGGTAATCTTGATGATCGACTTCTAAATGCTTACAAGGCTCCGGAAACAGGCACTGCTTATTTTTACAAACACCCCTGGTCATCTGTTTTTGGCAGGAAGGTTTTCTAAAATTAGCCGTCGGACCACCGACATCGTGGATGTACCCCTTAAAGTCTTCATCCCAGATGAATTCTTTAGCTTCATAAATAATGGATTCATGACTTCGTGCCTGAATTATACGTCCCTGATGAAACGTGAGGGCACAAAAGCTGCAGCCGCCAAAACAACCTCGATTGCTGACTAAGCTATACTTAACTTCCTGAATGGCCGGAATACCGCCCTGTGCTTCATAAGAAGGATGATAATTACGCATATATCCCAGAGCATACACCCGATCCATTTCTGACTGTGACAAGGGTTTTCCCGGTGGATTTTGAATGATATATTCATTATCTTTGTACTTTTCCACAAGGATCTTGCCATTAAATGCATCCGTATTTATATATTGGGCATAAAAACTTTTGGCATAAGCTTTTTTATCTCCGAAGATTTCTTTGAAATCAGGGAGTCTTTCCCCTCCTTCAAAAGCTTCTGCTGATTTTGCCTTAAATACGGTTCCTGGGATAAAAGTGATATCTTTTACATCAATGCCGCTTTCCAGAGCTTCCGCCACTTCCACAACTGAGCGCTCACCCATTCCATATAGCAATAAATCTGCACTTGAATCCAATAATATAGAGCGTTTCACTGTATCGCTCCAATAATCATAATGACCCAGACGCCTCAAGCTAGCTTCGATGCCACCTATAATGATGGGAATATCTTTATAGGTCTGCCTAATCAGATTCCCGTATACAATCGTTGCATAATCAGGTCTTTTCCCATAAACACCTCCCGGCGTATATGCATCATCATGCCGTCGTTTCTTAGATACGGTATAGTGATTAACCATAGAATCCATATTACCGGCACAAATGAGAAATCCAAGTCTTGGTCTTCCATATATGGCTATGCTTTTAGGATCTTTCCAATTTGGCTGGGGAATCATTCCAACTTTAAATCCATTAATTTCCAGAATACGGCTTATCATCGCAGGCCCGAAAGAAGGATGATCTACATAGGCATCTCCCGTCACATAAGCAAAATCCACGGCATCCCAGCCTCTATTTTGCATATCCTCTTTACATATGGGCAAATAATCCTTTATCATCGTAACTCCTCGTAGGTTTCATTAAAAATATCATAGTAGGTCTTGATATAATAATTAGCCAGTTGTTTTTTCTTAGGCAACTCACCAGACGAAAAATCATCTTCCACGGCACACACCTTCATGCCCGCATTAACCGCTGCTAAGATGCCGTGGGGTATATCTTCAAACGCAAGGCAGGATTCAGGAAACACTCTGAGTCTGTTAGCTGCTTCATAATAAATATCCGGCTTGGGTTTTCCATTACTGATATCTTCTCCGGTGACTATGGTCGTAAAATACTCAGATATATTTCTCCCTTTCAGGACTGCCTGTGTTAATTGCCGGGAATTACTGGTGGCTATTCCACAAGAAATATCTTGTTGCCTTAAATGCTCAAGAAATTCCGGAACCCCTTCTTTGAGTTTGATTTCAGAATGATACTTATCATAGGCTAAGACATCCCAATCATTAATAATTGTCTCAATCGAATCCCTAATATCAAAGGTTTTCTTAAAATAAGCGGCAGTTTCAATAACACTGATCCCGCTTATTTGTTCTTGCAAGTCATCGGGCATTGTGATTCCAAACCTTCCCAAATATTCTATATCAATATCACGCCAGATTCCCATGGAATCCACAAGCGTTCCGTCTAAATCAAAAATAACTGCACTCACTTGATTAAGCAATTAAAGTACCTCCGTATCAATCAATAAATCTTCCCCATCTGCAGCAGAAGTAGCTAAATAATCACAACGTTCATTTTGCTCATGACCATCATGCCCCTTCACCCAGCTAAAAGTTACATGGTGGGGCGCTTTTGCCTTTAGCAGCCTTTGCCATAAATCAACATTTTTAACCGGTTCATTCTTCCCACGCTTCCAGCCTTTTTTCATCCAGCCATGAATCCAACCTTTATTAAAGGTGTCCACCAGATACTTGGAATCCGAATATATTTCCACATCACAGGGCTTGTTTAAGGCTTCCAGTCCGGCAATGGCCGCCATAATCTCCATTCTATTGTTGGTTGTCTTTTGATAGCCTGCCGAAATTTCCTTTATATGAAGATTGCCTTTCGTATCAATATATTCTAAAACAGTTCCGTAACCGCCCGGGCCATCAGGATTTCCCCTGGCTGACCCATCTGTATAGATCTTTACTTGCATAATCGTATGCCCCTTCTTATAAAGTCCATATGCCGTCTTTTTCAAAACGGGCACCTGTTAAATTCGCCTTATCAATGATATCTTTCCCAAATCCGATGATTCCAAGCAGCTTTATGGCATTCCTTGAGGTAGCTCTCCCTTTATAGAGTTTATAATCAAAGAGAATATCATTGTTTTTAACTTCCTCCTGGAAATGATAATTTGCATAGACACCCTTTAACATACTCGTCAATTCGATATCGTGGGTAGCCGCAAAACAAAGTACATTTCTCTTGCCAAAATAATCTAAAATTTGTGAAGAAGCAGCAATTCTTTCGATTGTATTTGTTCCCCGCAGTACTTCATCTATAAAACATAAAACCGGAAAACTTCCATCTACTTCATCAAGAATTCTTTTGAGAGATTTTATTTCCACAATATAATAGCTTTCATTTCCCATTATATTATCGCTTAATGCCATTGACGAGTATATTCTAAAGTAATTTGCCTGATACTCTTTGGATAAACTGGTATAAATCGTTTGCGATAAAATGGCATTAATCGCTATTGTTTTTAAGAAAGTTGATTTCCCTGATGCATTGGAACCTGTCAATAATACAGATTTTGTTTCATCCAGTGAATTATATACCGGATTCTCAATTAAGGGATGATAGACATCAACTACTTTAATACGCTTTTCATAATTTTTTGATAACTTTGGTATAGAATATGTGCCGACGTAATTTCGAAAGGAACCAATAGCAATGGCACAATCTATCACGCTTATATCTGCCATGATGCAATCAAAGCTTTCCCATTCCCGATTTAATAATCTGACCACACGACCGAAATTAATAATGTCAATATGAAATATCATTTTTACATAATCTAAAACAAAATCAAATATGTCGTTGCCCGCATTATTGCCACTGGCAAACAGCCATGCACTTTTGCGAATCTTCAGCAACGGCTTAATGTTTTTTTTGATGTTTTCGCTATAGGATTGGATGCCGGGAATATTCAGTTCCGAAACTTCTTTGGCACAGTCAATCAGTCTTACCATATAAGATATGACCTGAAAATAGCTTCTGATTTTGCTCATATAATGGAAATACATCATCATATTCACGGCCATCACCACAAACACTGCCATTAAAAAAACACTGAGATTAATCAATAAACCGATGAAAGCAGATATAATAGCCCCGCACATAACAATATTGGGAAGTATATTATGTTTTTCCAGCTTCCGTAATGCATGTATATATTCATAAATCCCAATTTTTTTATGCTTCCCTAAGGTCAGTAATTTGGTCTGGACTTTAAGACGTTCGTCTTCGTGAGCATCAAAATATTCGGCAATCCTATTTCTTTCTTTAAGGGTGTCACTTTCAAAACAGGGGGTTCTAAGCATGGCATATAGATGTTCTTCGCCGACACCTGTACAGGTGTTATTAAGAACCATAAATACGGTATCCATATCAAGATCATTCCAGGTGATGTCATCGATAATAGGTGTATTTTTTTTATAGTTTGTATGGTAGAAGCCAATACTTTCATAGCGTTCAGCACTATAATCATTCTCCGGTAAGCCGCCATAACCTTCCCTTAATCTATAAAGCATCTGCTTTTTTTCTTTTTGGCGTTCATAAAGGCTTTTGATAAGAAAAACCAAAAACAGTAAAGCAATGATAAGTAAAATTTCATATCCTTTCAAAGACAATCACTCCGTTTTTTTCAGTATTATTTTTATCAATCTTATCACTAATAGGGTGATATGTCAAAAGCCTCTGTAAGTAATATTTTACCTGCAGAGGCTTTTATCCATGACTGATTTATCTATATTAATTATCAATCAGTTTGTTTTCATTATTCCAACTCATTAATTTACGTAATTCGGCACCCACTTCCTCAAGTTGGTGTTCCGCTTCCATCCTTCTCTTTGCGTAGAAATTGGTGCAGCCGATTTGGTTTTCAAGCAGCCAGTTACGGGCAAAGACACCTTCCTGGATATCCTTAAGAACCTGACGCATAGCATTCTTTGTATCTTCGGTAATAATCTTAGGTCCGGTAATATAGTCACCATATTCAGCCGTATTAGAAATAGAATATCTCATTCCGGCAAAACCGCTTTGGGCAATTAAATCAACAATGAGCTTCATTTCGTGAATGCATTCAAAATAAGCACTTTCCGGTTCATAGCCGGCTTCAACAAGTACTTCAAACCCACACTTCATCAATGCGGTTACACCACCACAAAGAACGGCCTGTTCCCCAAAAAGGTCTGTTTCCGTCTCTTCTCTAAATGTGGTTTCCAACACTCCTGCTCTGGCTCCGCCAATGGCTAATGAGTATGCCAAAGCCTTGTCTTTGGCTTTACCGGTTGCATCCTGATGAACAGCAACAAGACAAGGAACACCTTTACCTTCCTGATACTGGCCTCTTACCGTGTGGCCGGGACCCTTAGGTGCAATCATTGTCACATCAACATCTGCCGGTGGGATGATTTGTCCGAAATGAATCGCAAATCCATGGGCGAACATCAGCATGTTTCCGGCTTCAAGATTTGGCGCAATCTCCTCATGATACATCTTGGCCTGCTTCTCATCATTGATTAATATCATGATGATATCGGCTCTTTTAGCGGCTTCGGCGGCAGTATATACTTCAAACCCTTGTGATATCGCCTTGTCCCATGATTTGCTGCCTTCATAAAGGCCGATGATTACATTACAGCCTGATTCCTTTGCATTTAAAGCATGGGCATGTCCCTGACTGCCATATCCAATGACAGCTATGGTTTTTCCTTCTAAAAGTGAAAGATTGCAATCTTCCTGATAATAAATTTTTGCCATTATAATTCCTCCTGTGAAATTGAAATAAAAACATCTATGTAGTATAAATTAACATTATACGCTGGTTTTATAAATATCTTACATCTTCAGAGCCTCTTGAAAGCCCGGTAATACCTGTTCTGGCTAATTCCAATATCTCGTAGCCTTTCAGCAGATTAACAAATGCATCTAGCTTAATCTGGTTTCCTGTCAGTTCTATAATCAACGAATCATTAGCAACATCAACAATCTTCGCCCGGAAAATATCAGCAACTGAAATGACCGCCTGTCTGTCCCTGTCATTGGCCCTGACTTTAAGCATAATTAATTCTCGGCACACCGAATCGCCATCAACCAACTCTTTAATATCAATGACATCAACTAATTTCCTGAGTTGTTTTTCAATTTGATCAAGAATCTGTTCATCACCCTTTACGACGACTGTCATTCTGGAATATCTGGGGTCAGCCGTAGTCCCTACGGTCAAACTATCAATATTATAACCACGCCTGCTGAAAAGCCCTGCTGCGCGGCTTAACACACCTGCGTTGTTATTTACAATTAAAGACAATACCTTTCTTTGTTCCATCTTAATCTCCATTCTTACCCTCAATTGACAAAGTACCATAACCTGCAAACTTTGAATTGTAAGCACAAAGTTGCGTTACACTCTTTCTGATTTATTAATTCTAGCAACAAAGTACTTGTTTGTCAACAAATAAACCTTTGAGAGGGTGTAGATAAAAATAGTAGGTAATATGTGTTTACAAAAATGAATTCATATGATATACTTAAACCGTGATAGGAGGTGCTTGTAATCATATGAAATCAAACAGCCAAAGTGATATAGAAACA
>Ga0153994_1000055_pt1 | contig 74128 bp, 73 predicted proteins | sample TSNC078MetaG_FD_104735 | JGI IMG/M metagenome (GOLD analysis project Ga0153994, IMG submission 104735) | Attine ant fungus gardens microbial communities from North Carolina, USA - TSNC078 MetaG | ecosystem: Host-associated > Fungi > Mycelium > Unclassified | place: USA: North Carolina, Lumber...
CAAGCGCAATGGTGACGGCCATGAACGCGAAGGACCAGCCCTCCGCCCCGCGCAGGTTGGCGACCCAGGATGCGATGAGCGCGACAGCGGCGAGCACGGCCAGGATCAGGAACACCACCGAGAAGTGCGCGATGGCCGTCCAGAGCAGGAACGCCGCGGCGACGACGATCGCCAGGAGCCCGGAACGCGCAGCGAGCTTCCTGGCGCGCGCCCGGATCTCACCGTCCGTCTTCAGCGAGATGAACACCACGCCGTGCGTGAAGAACAGCAGCAGCGTCGTCACGCCGCCGAGCAGCGCATACGGGTTCAGCAGGTCGAAGAGGGTTCCGGTGTAGTTGTAGTGCGCATCCAGTGCGACGCCCTGCACGATGTTCGCGAAGGCGACGCCCCACAGCAGCGCAGGGAGGAACGAGCCGACGAAGATCATCCCGTCGAACCACTTCTTCCAGCGCGAGTCCGGCCGCTGGTGCCGGTACTCGAACGAGACGCCGCGCACGATCAGCGCGAGCAGGATGAGGAGCAGCGCCAGGTAGAAGCCGCTGAACAGGGTGGCGTACCACTCTGGGAAGGCCGCGAACAGGGCGGCGCCGCCGACGATCACCCAGGTCTCGTTGAGATCCCAGACCGGGCCGATGGTGTTGATCATCACGCGGCGGTCGACGTCGTCCTTGCTGAGGAACGGGATCGCCATGCCCACCCCGAAGTCGAAGCCGTCGAGCACGAAGTAGCCGACGAAGAAGAACGCGACGATGCCGAACCAGAGAATTGCGAGATCCATCAGAGCCTCCTAGTAGACCGTCGTGACAGGGACATGCTTGCCGTCTTCGTCCACGTGCTCGTCTGCAGGCGCTGGCCCCTTCTGGGCCGCGCGCTTCATCAGGGAGAACTCGACGACGGCGAGGGCGCCGTACACGGCGGTGAAGGCGATCAGCGAGATCAGCACCGTGAGGCCGGTGACCCCTGGCGACACGCCGTCCTCCGTCTTCATCAGGCTGAACACGATCCAGGGCTGCCTGCCCATCTCGGTGAAGACCCATCCGACGATCATCGCGAGCATCGAGAGCGGGAACGCCCAGATCGCGGCCTTCCAGACCCACCGGTTCGTCGGCATCCTGCCCTTGCGGGTGAGCCAGAGCCCGACCACGGCCACGAGCACGTGCAGCATCCCGAGCCCGATCATCCAGCGGAACGCCCAGTACGTGACCCAGATGGTCGGCGTGTAGTCGCCCGGGCCGTACAGCTGCACGTACTGCGCCTGCAGGTCGTTGATGCCCTCGACGGTGCCGTTCAGGGTGTGCGTCGACAGGAACGACAGCAGATACGGGATGCGGATCGAGAACAGTTCGTGCACGCCGTCCGGTGTGCCGAGGGTGAAGATCGAGAACGACGCGTCCGCGCCCGTCGACGTCTTGTACAGCGCCTCGGCGGCCGCCATCTTCATCGGCTGGGTCTCGACCATCGCGAGCCCGAGCTGGTCGCCGCTCAGCACGGTGAGCGCACCGGCGCCGACCATCACCCACAGACCGAACTTGAGCGCTGGGCGCATCGTGTCGAGGTGCTGGTTGCGAGACAGATGCCACGCCGCGACCGTGATGATGAGGCCGGCCGACACCATGAAGCAGGCGAAGATCGTGTGCGGGAAGGCGGCGAGGGCGACCTTGTTGGTGAGCACGGCGCCGATGTCCGTCAGCTCCGCGCGTCCCTTCGCCTCGTTGAGCTTGTAGCCGACCGGGTTCTGCATGAACGCGTTGGCCGCGATGATGAAGTACGCCGAGAGGATGCTGCCGACCGCTGTGACCCAGATGGTCGCCAGGTGCAGGCCGCGTGGGAGCTTGTCCCAGCCGAAGATCCACAGGCCGATGAACGTCGCTTCCAGGAAGAACGCGAGCAGGCCCTCGAGCGCGAGCGGTGCGCCGAACACGTCGCCGACGAAGCGGGAGTAGTTGGACCAGTTCATCCCGAACTGGAACTCCTGCACGATGCCGGTGACGACGCCCATCGCGAAGTTGATCAGGAAGAGCTTGCCGAAGAAGTGGGTGAGCTGCAGGTAGTGCACCTTGCCGGTGCGGTACCAGGCCGTCTGGAAGATCGCGACGGACGTCACCAGGCCGATGGTCAGCGGGACGAACAGGAAGTGATAGATCGTCGTCAGCCCGAACTGCCACCGCGACAGCAGTAAGGGATCCAGAAGTTCGTGCACGGTGTGTTCCACCTTCCCAGTGATTTCTACACTCTGTAGAACTCAACTTCTACAAAGTGTAGAACATTCTCAGCCACACCGCGGTACGCTTGATCCGTGGCGAATCTCGGAGAACTCGAACGAGCGATCATGGACGCTCTGTGGAACAGCGGAGCCCCGATCTCCGCCAATGAATTACGCGACAAGCTAGCGGCTTCCCGCACCGACGGCAAGACTCCAGCGCTCACCACCGTGCTCACCGTGCTCTCCCGTCTCGAGCAGAAGGGCTTCGCCGAGCGCGACAGGGATGCCCGTCCGCACCTCTACTCCGCCGCCGTCTCCCGCGCCGGCCACGTCGCCGATCTGATGCACGAAGTGCTCGAATCCTCCAGCGACCGCAGCGCCGCGCTGGCATACTTCATCGGCTCCGTCGACGAGTCGGAGGCGGAGACCCTTCGCCGCCTCCTCGACGCGCGCACCCCGTAGCCGGACAGTGACCCCCGTCAACGACGTCGCGCTCCTGCTCGGCGTACTCGCCCTCGTGCTGGCGTGGCCGGTTCCCCTGCTCCTCGCGCGCGCGAAGTGGCCTGCCTCCGCCCCCGTGCTCGCTCTCGCGCTCTGGCAGTCCATCGCTCTCGCCGGTGGCATCTCGATGATCGGCTCGCTGCTGCTGTTCGGACTGCAGCCGTTCGGCGACGACCTCTGGTCGCGTGTCGGAGGGGCGGCATCCACGGTGTTCGCCGGGCCGCTTCCCTCCGACGCTTCACTGCTCAACACGTTCGCGCTGAGCGCCGCGGTCCTGCTCACCATCCACCTGCTGCTCAACCTGGCGCTCACCTCCGAGCGCAGCAGACGGCAGCGTCACCGGCACCGAGAACTGCTCAGCCTGCTCAGCGAACCGCTGCCGGACACCCCGAGCACCCGCATCATCGACCACCCGGCGCCCGCCGCATACTGCCTGCCGGGGGCGAAGAGCGTCACGGTGCTCTCCGAGGGGATGATCGCCCTGCTCACCCCGGAGCAGCTGGATGCGGTGATCGCCCACGAGCACGCCCACCTGCGCCAGAAGCACCACCTCCTGCTCGACGCTTTCCGCTCCTGGAAGCGCGCGCTCCCCTGGTTCCCGATCGCGACGAGGGCACAGGATGCGGTCGCCCTGCTGATCGAGATGCTCGCGGACGACGCCGCACGGCAGACCTCCGGCGACCTGGTGCTCGCCGACGCTATCCGCGTCGTCGACGACACCGGAACGGCCGGAGCAGTGCTCGGAGCTCCCAAGGACAGGCGCACCCCTGAGCAGCGCCGGCATGCGATCGCGGCCCGCGAGACGCGGCTCGTCACCGAGCAGCCGACGGTCGGGCCGGCGCTCCGGCTGATCATCGTCGTCCTCACGGCGGCCCTGGTGATCGTGCCGCCCGTCCTGGTCCTCACCAGCTGACGCTGCGCGTTCACTCAGGCGACGCACAGTAGCATTTCCCCATGTCCACTGCGGGGTCGAGTGCCGGATCGAAGTCCGGGCCGAAAAAGGGGACGTACGCCAAGGGAATCGCCAAGCGCGAAGAGATCCTGACGACAGCGCTCGAGGTGTTCGCGGTGAAGGGCTACCGCGGCGCATCCCTGCGCGAGATCGCGTCATCGGTCGGCCTCAGCCAGGCCGGTCTGCTGCATCACTTCTCGTCGAAGGAGGAGCTGTTCGCCGAAGTCCTGCGCAAGCGCGACGAGGTGGACGAGCACGCGCATCCCGATGGCGGAACCGTCCGCGGCTTCGACACGCTGGTCGACATCGTGCGGCACAACGCAGACGTCCCAGGGCTCGTACAGCTCTACGCGACCATCTCGGCGGAGGCGGCCGACGACGACCACCCCGGCCACGACTACTTCGTCCGGCGCTATGCGACGCTGATCGGCGCGATCGAGCAGCACGTGCGCGACGAGCAGGAGGCCGGCCGCATCGACCCGTCGCTCAACCCGCTGCAGGTCGCTCGCATGGCGATCGCAGTGGCCGACGGGATGCAGGTGCAGTGGATGCTCGACGGCACGGCGGACATGGCCGCAACCCTGGAGTACTTCTTCTCGATGATCCGCCGCGGACCTGCCACGTGAACGAGGCCCTGACCTGGATCCTGGACATCGTCCAGAGCGTCGACCCCGTCCTGCGCACGCTGCTCGCCGGCGTCGGGATCCTGCTGGAGACGTCCATCCTGATCGGCCTGATCGTGCCGGGCGACACCATCGTGCTCGTGGCGAGCACCGCCGTCGCCGGACCGTTCGAGTACTTCGCGCTCGTGGTCGTCGTCATCCTCGGCGCGCTCGCCGGAGAGAGCATCGGCTTCGCGCTCGGCCGCTACTTCGGTCCGAAGATCCGGGCGAGCAGGCTCGGCGTGAAGCTCGGTCAGAACAACTGGGACAGAGCCGAGGCGTATCTCGCCAAACGCGGTGGCATCGCCGTGTTCCTGTCACGCTTCCTGCCTGTGCTGCACTCGCTCATCCCGCTCACCGTGGGGATGAGCCCGATGCGCTACCGCACCTTCATGGCCTGGACGGCCCCCGCCTGCGTGATCTGGGCGTTCGCCTACGTGTCCGTCGGCTCGGCGGCAGCGGGCAGCTACCGCGAGCTCTCCCAGGAGCTGCACGGCGCCGGCTACGTGTTCGTGGCGATCATCGCCGCGTTCATCGTGCTCGCGTACATCGTCAAGAAGGTGCTGCAGAAGCGCGAGGCCAAACACATGGATGCGGCGGCCCGGGAACCCGAGCCGCCGCATCCTGACGAGGTCTAGACCTCGCCGTCGTTCAGCACTACTTCTTGATGGGGTGCTTCGCCAGCCACTCCTTCGCCAGCGCATCCGGCTGGGTCTTGCTCGCACCCTGGTTCTCGCCGTTCAGGTCGATCAGGTCGGCCGTGGTGAGCTCGGCCGAGACCTTGTTCAGCACGTCCTTGACCGTCGAGCTGGCCTTCTTCGAGTTGATCAGCGGCACGATGTTCTGCGCGGCGATCAGGCTCTTCGGGTCCTCCAGCGTGACGAAGCCGTTGTCCTTGATCGCGGGCGTCGTCGTGTAGATGTCGGCGAGCTGCACGTCACCGTTCTTGAGCGCAGCGACGGTCAGCGGGCCGCCGGAGTCGCTGATCGGCTTGAGCGTGGCGGTCACGCCGTACGCGCTCTTGAGGCCGGGGATGCCGTACGGACGCTCCTGGAACTCCGGGTTGGCGCCGACGGTCAGCGGCTCGGTGACCTTGGAGAGGTCGGACAGGCTCTTGACGCCCCACTTCTCCGAGAACTCCTTGGTGACGTTGTAGGAGTCGGCGTCCTGCGCCTTCGCCTGGTCGAGCACCTCGAAGCCGGACGGCAGCGCCTTGCCGAGCGCCGTGTACACCTCGTCGCTCGAGGTGGCGGTGGCCGACTTGTCGTAGAACTGGAGCAGGTTGCCAGAGTACTCGGGGATGAGGTCGATCGAGCCGTCCTGCAGCGCCTTCAGGTAGACGTCGCGCTGGCCGATGCTGGGCTTCAGGCTGACCTTCACACCGTTGGCCTCGAGGGCCTGCGCGTAGATCTGCATGAGGATCTCCGACTCGCCGAACGCGGCGGAGCCGATGGTGACGCTGTCGGACGACGACGTGGACGGGTTGCCGCCGAGCGCTCCGCCGCCGGACGAGCACGCGCTGAGAGCCAGGAGGGCTCCCGCCGCGAGGACGCCGGCCGCGATGCGGCCTCTCTTCGATGCGAACATGTGATTTCTCTCTTTCGGTGGGTGCTATGGGACTGTGGGAATGGGACGTCAGCGGGGCTCAGAGGCTCGTTCCGAGCGGGTGGTTCGGGACGGATGGGCCCAGCGGGCGCCAGGGGTCCTTGGTGCGCACATCCTGAACCTTGCCTGCTGCGACGCCGCGAGGGACGACGAGGCGTTGCACGATCGCGAACACGCCGTCGGTGACGAGCGCCAGCGCGATCACGAGGATCGAGCCGCCGAGCATCTCGTCGTACTTCTGCACGGCAAGACCGTCGAACAGGTAGCGGCCGAGGCCGCCGACCGGCAGGATCGCCGCGACCGTCCAGGTGGCGACCACCTGCAGCGCCGCAGAGCGCAGGCCTCCGATGATCAGCGGCAGGGACAGCGGGAGCTCGACCTTGAACAGGATCTGCAGCTCGGTCATCCCCATCGCCCTCGCCGCGTCGATGGTGCGCCTGTCGACCGACTCGAGGCCGGAGTATGCACCGGCGAGCACGGGAGGGATCGCCAGGATCGTCAGCGCGATCAGCGGAGGAATGATGCTCAGATTCAGCGTGATCAGCGCCAGGTAGACCACCAGGCCGAGGGTCGGGATGGCGCGGAGGGCGCCCGAGATGCCGACGGCCAGTCCACGGAACCGCCCGGTGTGCCCGATCGCGAAGCCGATCGGCAGCGCGATCACGGCCGCCAGGATGAGCGTGAGCAGGGAGTACCAGACGTGCTCCCCCAGCCGCACCGGGATGCCGCCCGGCCCGGCCCAGTTGGTGGGATCGAAGACCCAGGCGAACGCCGCGAGGATGTCGGTCATGCGCCGGTCACCGCCTTCAGCGCGGCCCTGCGGGTCACGCGCTTGTTCGTGCCGAGCCTCGTCCACGGCATCAGGAGCCGCCCGAGCAGCACGAGGGCGAGGTCGAAGATCAGGGCGATGATGATGATGCCGACGATGCCGGTCACCACCTCTGCGTTGTTGTACTGGTTGAGGCCCTGCACGAACATCGTGCCCAGGTTGCTCACGCCGACCAGGGAGCCGACGCTCACCAGGCTCACCGTGCTCACCGACACCACGCGCAGCCCGGCGAGCAGCACCGGTCCTGCCAGCGGGAGCTCGACCGCCCAGAACCGGCGCCAGGTGCTGAAGCCGATGGCGGTCGCCGACTGCATCACGTCACCTGGAACGCTGGCGAGCGCATCCGCTGTCGTGCGCACCATCAGCGCGAGCGCGTACAGGCTCAGAGCGACGACCACGTTCTTCGGGTCGAGGATCTGCGTGCCGATCAACGCCGGCATCGCCACGAACAGCGGAAGCGACGGGATGGCGTAAAGGATGCCACCCAGTGTCAGCAGGATGCCGCGACTCACCCGGTAGCGGTTCGCCACCCAGCCGATCGGCAGCGAGACGATGAAGCCGATCACGATCGGGAAGACGCTCAGCGTGACGTGAGCGACCGTGAGGTCCCAGACCAGGCCGAAGTTCGACCACAGCCAGCTCACGACGCTTCCTCACCCTGCGCCGGAGCACCCACGACCTGTGCGGTCGTGGCCCTTGCTTCTGAGGTGCTGCCTTCTGAGGTGCTGCCTTCCGGGGTGAGCACGCCGGCCGTACGGCCGTCGCTGTCGACGAGAACGCTGCCGGTCGAGGTCTGTTCGATGTGCAGCGCGCGCTTGCCGCGGTCGGCCCCGATGAAGGAGGCGACGAACTCGTCGGCCGGGTTGGACAGGATCTCGGCCGGCGTGCCCTTCTGCGCGACGATCCCGCCCTTGCGGAAGATGACCACCTGGGTGCCGAGCCGGAACGCCTCGTCGATGTCGTGCGTCACGAACACCACGGTCTTGTCGAGCTCGCGCTGCAGGTGCAGCAGCTCGTTCTGGAGCTCGTCGCGGACGATCGGGTCGACCGCGCCGAACGGCTCGTCCATCAGCAGGATGTTCGGGTTGACGGCGAGCCCGCGTGCGACGCCGACGCGCTGCTGCTGGCCACCGGAGAGCTGGCTGGGGTACTTGTCGGCGAGCGAGCGCTCCAGGCCGACCGTGTCCATCAGTTCGAGGGCGTGCTCCCGCGCGTCCCGCTTCTTCTCTCCGCGGAGCAGGGGCACGGTGGCGATGTTGTCGACGACTTTGCGATGCGGCAGCAGGCCGGAGTTCTGCATGACGTAGCCGATGCTGCGGCGCAGCTGCACCGGCTTGAGCGACATCACGTCTTCTCCGTCGATCTCGACGGTGCCGCTGGTGGGGTCGACCATCCTGTTGATCATCCGCAGGATCGTGGTCTTGCCGCTGCCGGAGGATCCGACGAGCACCGTGATCTCACGCGACGGGATGACGAGCGAGAAGTCCTCGACAGCGACCGTGCCGTCGGGGAACTGCTTCGTTACCGAGCGGAACTCGATCATTGGTGCGGCTCATTCCTCGAAGTGGGCATCGGATCGACACAGGCCTGTCCTTTCACCCAAACACGATTGGCTCGCTTTGGCAAAGGATTGCGTCGAATTGTGGCGCGGGCGGTCCGGATCACCGAACCCCCTTTCCGTGTCGGTGGCTCTGAATACTCTCTTCGGTATGGAGGACGTATCGGATGGCAACATGCCACCAGCCACCGACATTCCCAGGTTCGGGGGCATCGGGTTCGATGTCGTGGTGCTCGACGCACCGCATCCCGCGGAGCTTGCGCGCTTCTACGCCGGGATGCTCGGCTGGCCGGTCGTCGAGACCGAGGCGGACGACGAGTGGGCGGAGACGCGCCCCGCCGTCGGCGCGAACGGCATCGCGTTCCAGCGCGAGCCGGACTACCGGGCGCCCACCTGGCCGGACGCGACCGTGCCGCAGCAGTCGCACCTCGATTTCGGGGTCGACGATCTGGAGCAGGCGGAGGCGCACGCCATCGCGCTCGGCGCCCGGAAGACGGGGCTGCCCGATCCGGCGTCTCCTGCGGGCGTGTGCGACAGCTTCCGGGTGTACCGGGATCCCGTCGGGCACCCGTTCTGCCTGGTCAGGCGCCGCGCGTCCTGACCGGCCTCACCAGCCTCAGCGGCTCAGGCGTCGCCGCCGTACCGCTTCTCGAGGTATTCGCGAGCAACGACCCTGGCTTCCGCGATGAAGCGCTCGTCGCCAGCCTGGTCGAGCACGAACGCCCGGTTGATCAGCGAGTCCATCATCTCCACCACCACTTCGAGGTGGAAGGTCAGCTCGTCTCCGGCCGGGAGACCGAACTCGTCGGAGAGTATCTCGGCAAAGCGGTGCGCGAAGAAGTCCTCGTCCGCCGTCGGCTCGTCCTCCGGGGCTCCAGCGCGCTCCGCGTCGGTGAACCGGATGATGCGGAAACCGGCCTCCGTGCGGAACATCCCGACGAACGCGTCGATCGCGCACTCCACCGCGATCCACCAGTGCGCGGGCTCCTGCTCCCTGATGCCCTGCACGACGGCTTGGCGGTAGCGGAGGACGGCACGGTCGCGCAGCGCCTGGAGCAGCACGATGCGGTCGGGGAAATACCGGTACACGGTGCCGATGGACGCTCCGGCCCGCTCGGCGACCATAGCGGTGGTGAGCCGGTCGAACCCGATCTCATCCACCACCTCCGCCGCAGCGTCGAGCAGGGCGTCGATGCGCGCTGCGCTCCGCTCCTGGATCGGTTCGGTTCGCACCAGCGGTGCTCCGGATGTGTTCTGACCGGCCACGAGGTCGTTGATGGGCACGAGGGCTACTCCTTCTTTCCTGCAGCTCAACAATACGTCTGTCGGGTCCCCAGCCCCACGGTCCCCACGACCGTGATACTCGGATCATATTCGGGGAAACCTCATTTATGCCGGGGAATTCGCTCCGACTCGCCGCAGGATGCGACCCCAGATCTGGGGGATGCACACACAGGTGTTCAGCGTCCATGCGAAACTAGACAGATATGCCCGCTACCCCTGACAAACGCGGCGCGAGCGTCGAGCCCATCATGCATCGCGCGGCGCGCATCGAGGATGCGTTCCACGAGTTCCGCGCGCGCCGAGCCCGCAAGCGCGGTTACCTGGCGACCGTTCTGCCGTACACCGGCTACGGCGCGCCGACCTGGGCCCGCATCCTGGGCAGGGTCGTGCTCGCCAAGGAGCCGAAGCCGGGCAGCAGGGCGGAGCGGAAGCACCGCAAACGCGAGGAGAGCATCCGCGGCTGGCGGTCGTTTACCAGCGTGCCCGTCGCCGATACGCCGGTCACGATCGAGATCGAGGGCGACAGGCACACGGTGATGCCCGACCGCGGCGGTGTGATCGACACGGTCATCCCGGTGCAGCTCACGCCGGGCTGGCACACCGTCCGGATGTTCACGCACGAGTCGACGCGCGTGTTCGAGTCCCCGGTGTTCATCGTCGACCCGAAGGCCACCTTCGGAATCATCTCCGACGTGGACGACACCGTCATGGTGACCGCGCTTCCCCGGCCGCTGCTCGCCGCCTGGAACACGTTCGTCCTCGACGAGCACGCGCGGGTCGCCACGCCAGGGATGGCCGTGCTGCTGGAGCGTCTCGCGGCCACGCATCCCGGCACCCCGGTGATCTACCTCTCGACGGGCGCGTGGAACGTCGCGCCGACGCTCACCAGGTTCCTCTCCCGCAACCTCTTCCCCGCCGGCCCGCTGCTGCTGACCGACTGGGGCCCGACGCACGACCGCTGGTTCCGCAGTGGCCGCGACCACAAACGGATCAGCCTGGAGCGCCTCGCCGACGAGTTCCCCGGTCTCAAATGGCTGCTGATCGGCGACGACGGCCAGCACGACGAGACGCTCTACGGAGAGTTCACCGTCGAGCATCCTGAGAGCGTCTCCGCCGTGGCGATCCGGCAGCTATCGAACAGCGAGGCCGTGCTCGCCGGAGGCCGTTCCAAGGCCTCGAAGCACACCGAGCTGAGCGGAGCGCCGTGGGTGTACGCGCCGGACGGAGCGAGCCTCAGCGAGCAGCTCAACGAGCTCGGGCTGCTGCACTAGCTCTGCCCGCCGTTCCCCGGATGTCGGTACCGACCGGGATACTGGACCCATGCCAGCACGCCGCGCCGACCTGCTCCGGATGCGCAGAAGCGCCCAGCTCCTCGACGATCGGTCGGCTCCGACCCCCGTGTCCGTCGTCCAGCGGATGCTGGCGGTACAGGCGCAGGACTTCGGTGCGGCCTGCTGGGCGCTCGGCGCCCGCAGCGCCGACAGCACCCGCGACGACGTGCTCGCGGCGCTCGACGACGGCAGTATCGTCCGCTCCTGGCCGATGCGCGGAACCCTCCACTTCGTGCCGCCAGCCGACCTGCGCTGGATGCTCGGGGTCACGACCACGAGGATGATCGCCGGACTCACGCTGCGGCATCGCCAGCTCGAACTGGAGTCCGAAGACTTCACGCGTGCGCGCGACGTCGTCACGGAAGCGCTGTCCGGTGGCCGCAGCATCGGCAGGGCGGAGCTGATGGCGCTGTGGGAGGCCAACGGTATCGCGACGGCCGGGCAGCGCGGATACCACCTGATCTACTTCTTCGCCCAGAACGGCCTGCTGTGCTGGGGGCCGACGCACAAGACGCAGCAGTCGCTCGTGCTGCTGGACGAGTGGGCCCCAGAGCGGCGCGAGCTGGAGCCGGACGAGGCGCTCGGCGAATTCCTGCTGCGCTACCTGACCGGTCACGGGCCGGCGACGCTCAAGGACTTCGTCTGGTGGACCAAGGGCACCGTGGCAGGAGCGAAGACGGCCGTTGCCGTGCTCGGCGACAGGATCAGCACGCTGGAGGTGGACGGCGTGGAGTACCTGGCGACGGCGGAGCAGGCGGACGCGGAGGCCGGCACTCCTGCAGCCCGGAAGGGCGTCGACCTCCTGCCGGCGTTCGACGAGTACCTGCTCGGCTACCAGGATCGCACGCCCGTCATCGACGACGAGCACTTCACCGTGGTCGTGCCGGGCAAGAACGGCGTGTTCGCGCCGATCCTCGTCTCGGCGGGGCGCGTCGTCGGCACCTGGAGACGCGCGTCCACGTCGTCGGCCGTGACGGTCGAGCCGCTGCCGTTCGCGCGGCTCACGGCGGCGGAGAAGACGGGTGTGCGCCGGGCAGCGACGGCGTACGGCCGTTTCCTCGGACTGCCCGCTGCGGTGACCGCCGAGGGCTGACGCCGGTAGCCTTGGACCGTGGCTCCACGATTTCCCGCCAAGCTCCGCCTTCCTGCCAACATCAGCCTTCCCGCCAACATCAGGACGACGAGCAGGGTTCCCTTCCTGCAGGTGGCGAAGACCGCGGTCGCCATGATCCTCGCTTGGGTGCTGGCGAGCCTGCTGCTGCCTGGCGAGCTTCCGGTGTTCGCGACCATCGCTGCTCTGCTCGTGGTGCAGCCGAGCGTCAATCAGTCCGTCGGCCGGGCGATCGAGCGCAGCATCGGGGTGATCGTCGGCGTGCTCATCGCCTACGGCATCGGTCTCGCCTTCGGCACGAACAGCTGGATCGTGCTCGTCGCCGTCGTCATCTCGATCCTGCTCGCCTGGGCGCTCAAGCTGACGCCGGGAACGGCCAACCAGGTGCCGATCACCGCGATGCTCGTGCTCGCGGTCGGCGCATCCAACCCGGAGTACGCGTTCGCGCGCATCGTGGAGACGATCATCGGCGCCGTCATCGGTGTGATCATCAACATCGCGATCGTGCCTCCCGTGCAGCGCGAGCCTGCGCATAAGGCGATCCTCGCTCTCGGCAACGAGCTCGCGGCCACCCTCGACCGGCTGGCGACGGCGATCACCACGCCGCAGACCGCAGCGCAGCTCAACGCGCTGCTCATCGAGGCCAGGCTGCTGCGCCCGATGGAGAAGAAGGCGGACGCGGCGCTGGTCCAGGCCGAGGAGAGCCTGACCCTCAACCCCCGGCAGGGCAGGCACCGCGTCGCCCTCGACCACGACGCCGAGCTGTTCGCCCGGTTCCGTCCGATCATCACTCGCGCACTCGGCATGACGCGCGCATTCCGCGACCACTACGACGACACACTCGCCGGAGAGCCGACCCTGCAGGCCATCGCGGAGGAGCTGCGCCGCTCAGCGCACGATCTGCGTCTGCTCGCGCGCGACCCGGATGCGCCGCCCGCCGAGCCGACCACGGATACCGCTGGGCTCCCGGTGCTGACGGCGCCGCTCGTCATCTCGACGCCTGACCCGCGCCACTGGGTGCTGATCGGCTCTCTGATGGAGGACCTGCGCCGCGTGCACGACGAGATCACCGGGGAGGAGAGCGCCTGATCGGCCATGCTGGCCGTAGCATGGCCGCATGTCCGCCGACAGCAGCTCCCCGACAGGATCCGCCTCAGGGGTCGACGACACCGACAACGCGCCGGTGTCGACCAGACGACTCGAAGCGTTCACCGACGGCGTGTTCGCCATCGCGGCGACGCTCCTGGTCCTCGACCTCGACGTCACCAAGCTCGGCGACGTCCACACGAATGCCCAGCTCTGGGCCGCGCTCGGCGATCAATCGTTCGGCTTCCTCAGCCTCGTCATCAGCTTCCTGCTGCTGGCGACGCTGTGGCGCATCCACGTCTGGCAGTTCGAGTACGTGGTCAGGGTGGATGCGCGCGCGACCCTGCTCAACACACTCCGGCTCCTCGGCGTGGTGCTGATCCCGTTCACCACGAGCCTGATCAGCGAGTACAACGACTTCCTCCCCGCTCGCCTGCTGCTGCCGCTCAACTTCCTGTTCGTGATCGGCATCACCACGGTGCACTGGTTCTACCTGACCTCACCCAAGCGCGATCTGGTGGCCGGCCTCTCCCCTGCCGGCGTCCGCTCGACCAAGGCGGGCACGCTGGTCGCGCTCGGGCTCGCGGCGTTGACCGTCGTGCTCGCACCGTGGTTCGGGTCGCTGGCGTTCCTGGTGCAGTTCCTCAACCCGGTCTTCGACCGGCTCAGGGCGCCGCGGCCGCCTGGCGTGCGCAAGCGGCACCACTGAGCTGTGGGTCACGCGGGCGCCGGTCAACGAGAACAGGGACCCCGCTCGCGCGGAGTCCCTGCCTGGTGTTCGTGCCGCTTACGCGTTGGCGAGAACCGCCTGCAGCTCGAGCGTGATGGTGACCTGCTCGCCGAGGAGCACGCCGCCGGTCTCGAGGGCCGCGTTGTACGTGAGGCCGAAGTCCTCGCGGTTGATCGTGGTCTTCGCGGTCGCACCGGCCTTGTAGTTGCCGTACGGGTCCTGGCCGAAGCCGCCGAAGTCGAACTCGAAGGTGACCGGCTTGGTCACGCCCTTGATCGTGAGGTCGCCGTCGACGAGGAAGTCGCCGCCCTCGTGGCGGACGCCCGTGGAGACGAAGTCGATGGTCGGGAACTCGTCGGCGAGGAAGAAGTCGCCGGTGCGCAGGTGCGCGTCGCGGTTCTTGTCCTTGGTGTTGACCGACGCGACGTCCGCCTTCGCGGTCACGGTCGACTCGAGCGGGTTCTCTGCGGTGACGAAGGTGGCGTCGAAGTTCTCGAAGACGCCCTTCACCTTGCTGATCATGAGGTGACGGATGCTGAAGCCGACCTCGGAGTGCACGGGGTCGATGGTCCAGGTGCCTGCTTTGTAGCCGGGGATGTCGATGGTCATTCGGTGATCTCCTTGAAGTATGGTTCGCGGCGCTCCGCGCGCCGTACAGGTACATGCAAGCGTATGGACAGCGGTCCTATTCCGGAAATCCGAAAAAAAGTTGACGCGTCACTCTTTTGTGGCCAGCGCGTGGCGCAGTTCCAGCAGTTTCCTGGCATCGGCGTCGATCTGCGCGGCGGGAATCCGGCCGGAACCGACTGCGGCGACGACCGCGTCGATCAGCGCATCCGGGTCGAGTCCGGCAGCGGCAGGGTCCGCAGGGAGCACGTAGAGCAGCATCGTGTTGCCCGCTGCCAGCGCCTGCACGGCGTTCTCCTCTGCGTTCGCGTACTGCGGCAGGCCGGAGTCCTGCAGCATCCGCATGTCGTCGGTGATCGTCACCCCGTGGAAGCCGAGCGTGTCGCTCAGGATGCGGTGCCACGGCGCGGAGAGCGAGGCGGGCGCAGCATCCACCGCGCTGTAGACGAGGTGGCCGAACATGACCAGCTCCGTCCCCGCCGCGATGCCGGCGCCGAAGGGCGGCGCATCTCTCGCCCGCCAGTCGGCGACGCTGACCGCGGTGGTGGGGATGCTCGAGTGCGAGTCCGCCTCCGTCTCGCCGTGGCCGGGGAAGTGCTTGAGCGTGCTGAACACCTGGCCGCGCTCCCCCGTGACCGACGCGGCGACCCTGTCCGCCGCCGCTGCGGGCGTCGTGCCGAGGACCCTGTCGTAGATGAACGAGTCCGGGTCGGCCGTCGTGTCCGCGATGGTGCCGAAGTTGACCGTGACACCCGCCTGCTTCAGCAGGGCGGCGCGCTGCGAGAACGCCGCCTGCGTCGCCGCGGGCGGCTGGGCCTTGAGCACGTCGGCGCCCGGCAGGGTGTCCCAGGGAAGCCGCGTGACGTCGCCGCCCTCCTCGTCGATGGCGACGAGCGGAGGGAGCTGTGGGTCGGAGGCGGTCATCGCCGCGTTCTGCGCAGCGAGGGCGGCAGGACTGGCCGGTACGTTGTCGCCCATCAGGATCATCCCGCCGACGCCGTAGCGGTCGACGAAGCCGCGCAGGACGGCGCCGTCCGTGCCTGGCTGGTGCAGCATCAGCAGACTGGCGACCTTCTGGCGCAGCGTCATGTTGGCCAGGCGCGCGTTCACGTACGCCGTCGCCGGATCCACCGTCTTGGTCGGTTCCGGCGTGGCAGAGCTACCGGCTGCGCTGTGCTGGGCCGCGCGCGGCGCCCCGGAAGCGCAGCCGGTGACGGCGAGAGCCGACGCGGTCGCCAGGGTCAGCGCAAGCGCCGCCCTCCGGATTCCGCGTCGACTCCTCATCCATCGATGGTAACCGCCGCCTCCTCAGCCCTTGACAGCTCCGCCCAGCCCTGCCGACCGCAGGAACAGCCCCTGGAACACCAGGAAGAGCACGATCGGGATCAGCGTGGAGATCGCCAACGCCGCGAGGTACACGTCAAGCTGGATCGCCGCCTGCAGCGTGGGCAGCCGTACGGACAGCGGCTGGATGGCCGGGTCGCGCAGCACCAGCAGCGGCCACAGGTAGTCCTTCCAGGCCGCGATGATCGCGAACACCGACACCACGCCCAGGATGGGCTTCGACATCGGGAGCACGATCGACCAGAACAGCCGGAACGGCCCAGCCCCGTCCGTGCGCGCCGCCTCGAAGACCTCGCGCGGCAGGTTGTCGAAGAACCGCTTGATCAGCACCACGTTGAACGCGCTCGCGCCGGCGGGCAGCCAGACCGCCCAGAACGTATTGATCAGCGACTGCCCGAGCAGGGGTGGGTTGAGGATGGTGAGGTAGAGCGGCACCAGCAGCACGACGGACGGCACGAACAGCGTGCCGAGGATGAGCCCGTAGATCACCTTGCCGTATTTCGGCCGCAGCACGCTCAGCGCGTATCCCGCCGTCGTCGCCACCACGATCTGCATGATCCAGGAGCCGAGCGCGACCCAGATCGTGTTCATGAACTGCACGTCGATGTGCACCGTCGACCAGGCCGTCGACAGGTTGGCCCAGTCGACGCCGTTCGGGAACAGCGCCATCGGCGTTCGGAGCGTGTCCTGCGTCGGCGTGATCGCCGACTTGGCGAGCCACAGCAGCGGCCCGAGGCCGAGCACGATCAGCAGGAGCAGCAGCACCAGGTGGGTGGCGCGCGTCCCCCACCGGATGCCGGGCTTCCGCCAGTCGGACGGCGACAGGATGCCGCGGTCGCCCGACGGCTCGCTCGGCCTGCGCGACCGGCGCTTGCGCTTGCGGCCGCCTGGACCGCCCGGCGCGATGCCGGACTCGTCGAGTTCGTCGGTCATGACGTTCATGACCTCTGGCGTGTAGTCGGTCGAGGTGGTCAATTCTGGCTCCAGGACTTGGTGAGGCGGAAGTACACGAGCGAGAGCACGGCGAGGAACGCGGCGAGCATCAGGCTGAGCGCCGTCGCTGCCCCGTAGTCGCCGCCGAGCGAGTTCTGGAACGCGTAGCGGTAGATGAGCAGCAGCACGGTCACCGTCGAGTTGACAGGGCCGCCTCCGGTGAACAGGTACGGTTCGAGGAAGACCTGAGCCGTGCCGATGATCTGCAGGATGAGGGTGATCAGCAGGATGCTGCGCAACTGCGGCATCGTGACGTGCCAGATCTTCTGCCAGATGTTGGCGCCGTCCACCTCAGCCGCGTCGTACAGCTCCGGCGCGACGCCGGTGATCGCGGCCAGGTAGATGATGATCGTCCCGCCCGCTGCCGCCCAGGTCGCCTCCACGACGAGGGACGGCATGGCCTGGGTCGCCGACTGGATCCACGGCTGCGGCGGGATGCCCACCCAGCCGAGGATCGTGTTGAACACGCCCGTCGGGCTCGCGTCGTAGAAGAACTTCCAGAGCAGCACGGCGACCACGGGAGGCACAACCACCGGCAGGTATGCGAGCGCGCTGTACAGCCCCTTCGCGCGCTTGACCTCGCTCATCAGCACGGCGGCGATGAGCGGGATGGGGTAGCCCAGGATGAGGGCGAGGAACGCGAACCAGGCGGTGTTGCCGATCGCCGTCCAGAACAGCGGGTCGTTCACGACCTGCACGAAGTTGTCCCAGCCGACGAACGTCGGAGCGGTGACGAGGTTGGTGTGCTGGAAGCTCATCACCACGCTGCGGACGATCGGCCACCAGGAGAAGACGCCGAAGATCACGAGCATCGGCAGCAGGAAGACGAGGTTGCTGAGCCCGCCTCCGCGGAGCCAGGTCATCGGGGTGCGTCGCACGACGCGGCGCGAACTCGTTCGCTGGCGGTCGATCGCTGTCATGGGGTGAGTGCTTTCTGTCGTGGTCGGAAACGTGCGGCGCGGCCGGCGGGGCGCACGAGGCGTCCCGCCGGCCGAACCGGTGACTTACTTGTCGGCGTCGACGAGCTTCTGAATGTCGGAGTCGACCTTCGTCAGGAGCTGATCGATGTTCGCGTTCTTGTCCGTCAGCACGGCCTGGACCACCGCATCCAGTGCTCCGTAGAGCTCCTGGGTGTGCTTGTTCGGCTCAGGCACGAGGTTCGCGTCGAAGATCTTGTCGGTGAACGGTGCGACGTTCTCCAACGGGATGTTGACCTCCGGCTTGATCCAGGACATCGTCTGGTCGTAGGTCGCCTTGTCGAAGACCGGCAGCGTCGGAACGCCGACCGGCTGGTTCGACTTGGCGAGCACCTTCGCGTCCGCGATGGCCTGGTCCTGGTTGAGCAGCTTCTGCATGTAGTAGAAGTCGATCCACTTGACCGCCGCCGTCTTCTGCGCCTCGTTGGACTTGGGGCTGACCGCCGCGACGTTGCCGCCGACCAGGACGCCCGCATCCTTGTTGCTGGAGTCGATCGGGAGCATCGTCAGCCCGTACGTCTTCGGGTCGACGTTGTTCTGCTGCACCAGCGAGGTGAGCACGTCTGAGCCGGACGGGTACATCGCGATCTGGCCTGCGCCGAACGCCTGGTTGATGCCGCTCCAGTCGAGCAGGAAGTTGCTGCCGACCGAGTTGTCCTCCCAGCGCAGGTCGTGCAGGAACTGCAGCGCCTCCTTGGTGACGGGGTTGTTCGTGGTGACCTTGGTCTTGCCGCCGTCCGTGGTCTCCATCCGGCCGCCACGCGCGTACGTCGTGGTGGTCAGCTCCCAGCCGCCGGTGTTGCCCTGCGTCATCTGCATGTAGCCTGCGACGCCAGGCACCTTCTCCGAGATGGTCTTGGCGTCCTGCCGGACTTCGTCCCACGTCGTCGGGGGCTTGTCAGGGTCGAGACCGGCCTTCTGGAAGATCTCGCGGTTGTACGAGAGCCCCATGGCGTACGGGCCGTAAGGGATGCCGTAGATCTTGTCGCCGCTCTTGGCGACGGCGAGCACGTTCTCGTTGAACTTGCCCGCGTACGACAGCGCCTTGACCTCCTTGGTGATGTCGGCGAGCTGACCGGCCTGCAGGAGCGACTGCGAGTCGGTGAACGGGACGTTGAACACGTCGGGCAGCGTGCCGCCGGCGAGCTGGGTCGAGAACGTCGGCCCCGTCCACTGGTACTCCTCCGACTTGATGACGATGTTCGGGTTCGCCTTCTCGAACTCCTTCACGCGGTCGTCGAACGCCTTGAACGCTGCCTTGTCGCTGCCGGGGATGAGACTGGCAACGGTGATGTGCACCTTGCCGTCGCTCGAGTCGCCGCTGCCGGAGCCGGAGCATCCTGCAAGCAGGCCGACCCCGGCGATCGTGATCGCGGCCACGGCCGCGATCGTACGTGGTGACCTCATTGTCGGTTCCTTTCGATGGTGTGGTGAGGTGCGGTGTGCTGTGTCGCGGTGCATTACGCGACCTCCGGCGGACCGTGCTGTGTTCTAAGCCACGCCGTGGAGTCCGGTGGCAGCAGCCCGCGGTCGAGCGGGTCGCTGCTGAGCAGGATGGCGACGTGATCGGGAAGCTCGATCGCGTCGGAGGAGAGGTTGGTGACGCTCACGAAGGCGTCGCCGCGGGAGAACACGAGGGTGCCGTCTGCGCTGTCGAGCCAGCGCAGCGGTCCGTCGCCGAGGCCGTCCTCTGTGCGGCGCAGCCGCAGAGCCTCGCGGTAGAGCCTGAGCATGGAGTGCGCGTCGGACTGCTGCGCTTCGACGGTCAGCGGTGCCCAGGTCTCCGGCTGCGGCAGCCACGGCTCCGCGGAGGCACCTGCCGGGCTGAACCCGAACGGCGGATGCTCGCCGCTCCACGGCAGCGGAACCCGGCAGCCGTCCCTGCCAGGGTCGACGCCGCCGGAGCGGAAGTGCATCGGGTCCTCCAGCCGGTCGGCCGGGATGTCCTCGACCTCCGGCAGGCCGAGCTCGTCGCCCTGATAGAGGTAGAGCGAGCCTGGCAGGGCGGCAGTGAGCAGGGCGGCGGCGCGGGCGCGGCGACGGCCCAGCGCGAGGTCGGTCGGGGTGCCGACGCGCTTCTTCAGGAACGCGAACGACGAGTCGGCTCGGCCGTAGCGGGTGACGGGCCTGGTGACGTCGTGGTTCGACAGCACCCAGGTGCTCGGCGCATCCACCGGGGCATGCGCCGCGATGGTCTCGTCGATGGATGCGCGGAGCTCGCGCGCATCCCACGGCCTCGCCAGGAAGTCGAAGTTGAACGCCGTGTGCAGCTCGTCCTTCCGCAGGTACATCGCGAACCGGTCGATCTCCGGCAGCCAGATCTCGCCGACCAGCACGCGGGTGCCCGGGTACGAGTCTGCGATGGCGCGCCAGCCGCGGTAGATCTCGTGCAGCTCGTCCCTGTCCTGGTTGGGGTGCTCCCCCGGCCCAGGATGCTCCGGCACCTCCGGCAGGTTCTCGTCCTTGACCAGGAGTGCGGCCGAGTCGATGCGGACCCCTGCGACACCGCGGTCGAACCAGAACCGCAGGACGGCCTCATGCTCCGCCCGTACGTCGGGGTGGTTCCAGTTGAGGTCGGGCTGCTGCGGGGTGAACAGGTGCAGGTACCACTCGCCGGGCGTGCCGTCCTTGTTGGTCGTGCGGGTCCAGGTCTCGCCGGAGAAGTTGGACACCCAGTCCGTCGGCATCTGGTCGCCGTCGGCTCCGCGGCCAGGGCGGAACCAGAAGCGCTCGCGCTCCGGCGAGCCTGGCCCTGCCGCGAGGGCGGCCTGGAACCAGGGGTGCTGGTCGGAGATGTGGTTGGGGACGACGTCGATGATCGTGCGGATGCCGAGGGCGAGGGCCTCCTGGATGAGCGTCTCCGCCTCGGTCAGGTCGCCGAACGCCGGGTGGATCGTGCGGTAGTCGGACACGTCGTATCCGCCGTCCGCCAGCGGGGACTCGTACCAGGGGGTGAACCAGATCGCATCCACCCCCAGCTCTTTGAGGTAACCGAGGTGCTGCCGGACGCCGGCGAGGTCGCCGATGCCGTCTCCGTTGCCGTCCGCGAAGCTGCGCAGGTAGATCTGGTAGATCACCGCGCTCCTCCACCAGAGCGGGTCGGCGGTGGACGGCGACAGCGGCGATGCGGTGGGCTGGGCGGTCGACGGAGCGCTGGAGTGCACGGTCAGCACGGGGAGGTCCACGGATGTGCCCTTCGGTCGGGCGACCTCCGGCGGTGCGGTGCGCTCCGATCGAACGGGGCGCGTCCGCGCCACCCTGGTCGGCGGTTCGGTCGTCACGTCGACGTGCCCGAACAGCCGGCTCCGTCGTCGTTGAGCCGAATGTAGCGTTAATGACAGTTCACTGCAAGAAACTGACAGAGAGTAATTCGTTTGCGTACATTTGCGCCGAATTGCATAACAATTACGTGTGCAGCGCTGGTCCCGTCGACCCGCGAACCACCAGTTCCGGCTCGAAGAAGAGCTCGTCGGAGATGGCGGAATCGCTGGAGATCTGGCGCAGCAGCAACTCGATCACCGTGCGCCCCATCGGCTCGATCGGCTGGCGCACGGTCGTCAGCGGAGGCTCCGTGCAGTTCATCAGCGCCGAGTCGTCGTAGCCGACGATGGAGATGTCCGACGGCACGGACAGACCGGCGCGGCGCACCGCCCTGATCGCGCCGAGCGCCATCGGGTCGCTCGCGCAGACGATCGCGGTGACCCCGGCCTTCAGCAGCCGGGCAGCCCCTGCCTGCCCCGCCTCGAGCGAGTACAGCGAGTGCACGACCAGGTCGTCGTCGAACTCGTCGCCCCAGCCAGCGACGATGCGCTTCGCGGCCGCGAGCTTCCGCTGCGACGGCACGTGATCGCGCGGTCCGAGCAGCAGGCCGATCCGCTCGTGCCCGAGCGAGCGCAGGTGGCCGAGCGCCTGGGCGGTGGCGACCGTGTCGTCGCAGGACACCGTCGCGAAGTGCAGGTCGTCGACGGGCGCGTTCACCAGCACCGTCGGCAGATTCAGATCGGTGAGCCTGGCGTAGTGCTCGTGCGACGCATCCTGCTGGGCGTACGCGCCGCCGACGAAGACGACCCCTGACACCTGCTGCTGGAGCAGCAGCTCCACATAGTCGGACTCGGAGATTCCCCCTGCCGTCTGGGTGCAGAGCACCGGGGTGTATCCGTTCTGCGCCAGTGCTCCCCCGATGACCTCCGCGAACGCGGGGAAGATCGGATTCTGCAGCTCTGGCAGCACCAGGCCGACCAGTCTGGCGCGCTCTCCGCGCAGCTTGGTCGGGCGTTCGTATCCCAGCACATCCAGTGCGGTGAGCACCGCCTGCCTGGTCGCCTCTGACACGCCGGGTTTCTCGTTGAGGACGCGGCTGACCGTTGCTTCACTGACCCCGACCTTGCGAGCGACCTCGGCGAGACGTTTCGACATGCGCTCAGCATACGCAATTCCTTGCAAGACAGCGCAAGTCTTTTGCAAGACGGCAGATCGGCCTAGCATGGCGCCCATGACACAGCGCACGAAGCCGGGGACGGCAGGGCCGGCGGCGAGGCCGATGGCGCGCTCGATGACCGCGCTGCTGCTCGCCAGCCACCCCGGCCCCAGCGTCGTGGTGACCGTCGTCGCCACCGTGCTGGGCGCGAGCCTCGGCTACCCGCCCGGCCGCCTCGCGCTGCTGGCGCTGGCGATCCTGCTCGGCCAGCTCTCCATCGGCTGGTCGAACGACTGGCTCGACGCCGCACGGGATGCGCAGGTCGAACGGACGGACAAACCGGCGGCGCGCGGGGCGATCCGCGTCACGACGGTGCGCACCTGGGCGTTCGTCGCCCTGGTCGCCGCGATCCTGGTCACCCTGCTGCTCGGGCCACTGGCGACGCTGGCGCACGCCATCGCCATCGCGGGGGGCTGGGCATACAACCTGGGGCTCAAGGCCACCGCGATCTCCTTCCTGCCGTTCGCGATCAGCTTCGGGCTCCTGCCCGCCATCGCCACGCTCGGCCTCGAACCGCCGCGCTTCGCCGCCGCCTGGGTCGTCGCGGCGGGTGCCCTGCTCGGCGTCGCCGCCCACGTCACCAATGTGCTTCCCGACCTCGCGGACGACGACCGCACAGGCATCCGGGGACTGCCGCACCGGATGGGGGCGGTGCCGAGCGGGCTGCTCGCGTTCTCCTGTCTGGCCGCGGCGAGCATCCTGATCGCGTTCGGGCCCGGCTGGCCGCCGCGCATCCCGTTGCTGATCGGGCTGGTGATCGGTATCGGGATCGCCGTCGCCGGCGTCGTGCTGCTGCTGCGCCGCTCGCCGACGCGCCTGCTGATGCAGTTCATCATGGGATGCGCGATCGTCGACGTGCTGATGCTCGCGTTCGCCGGTCAGTCGACGACGGTCTGAACCTTCTCAGCGGCCGGTTCGTGGTTGCGGATGCCGATCGCGGAGACGATGCCGCCCACCAGCATCAGCGCAGCAGCGGTGATCATCGCCCTGTCGAGGCCCGCCCTGTCGAGCGTGCCTCCGACGATCAGGCCGATCATCGCGACCGTCACCAGCCCGGCGATCCTCGACACGGCGTTGTTGACCGCCGAGCCGATGCCCGCCTGCGCAGGGTGGATCGATCCGAGGATCGCACTGGTCAGCGGCGCCACGGTGATCGACAGGCCGACACCGAACAGGAGAACGGCGGGCAGGAGGTTCGTCCAGAAGTTCACGTCCTCGCCCATCATCAGCAGCCAGAGGAAGCCGCAGGCGGCGATGACAGGGCCGATGGCCATGAACAGCCGCGGCCCGTACTTCCCCGCCAGCCCTCCGAACACCCCGGAGAGCAGCAGCATGCACAGCGTCGACGGGATGAACACGAACCCGGCGGCCGTCGCAGCGAAGCCGGCCACCTGCTGCAGGTAGAGCGTGACGGTGAGCGGAGCGAAGGCGAGCGCGCCGTAGACGAGCGCGGTGGCGATGTTGCCCACCCAGAAGTTGTGCACCCGGAACAGTCCGAGCGGGAGCATCGGCTGCTTCGCCCTGGTCTGCCAGAAGAAGAACGCGGCCAGCGACACCAGGCCGAGGATGAGCGGCAGGAAGACGCGCGGGCTCCCCCAGCCGTACACGCCTTGCTCGATCAGCGCGAAGACCGTTCCCGCCAGTCCGACCGACCCGAGGACGGCGCCGAGCACGTCGACACGGCCGCCCATGCCGTGGTCCTCCTGCTTGAGCCCGAGCATCATCGCGAGGGTGATGCCGATCGGCACCACGTTGATCACGAACACCCAGCGCCAGGAGAGCGTGTCCACGAAGACGCCGCCGAGCACGGGGCCGGCGATCATCGCGACACCTGTCCAGGCGGTCCAGCGGCCGATCGCCTTCGCCTGCGCGGCACCGGAGAAGGTCGAGATGATGATGGCGAGCGAGCTCGGCACCAGCAGGGCTCCCGCGACGCCCTGCAGCGCGCGGGCGACGACCAGGAACACGCCGGTGGGAGCGAACGCGCAGAGCAGCGAGGTGATCAGGAACCCGATGAGCCCGGCGTACAGTACCCGTTTGCGCCCGAAGACGTCGGACAGCGACCCTGCGATCAGGATGAGCGAGCCGAGCGTCACCAGGTAGCCGTCGACCACCCACTGCTGCAGCGGAAGGCCGCCGCCCAGCTCCTTCGAGATCGCGGGAAGCGCCACGTTGATCACAGCGCCGTCGAGGAAGGCGACGAAGCTCGCCAGGATCGCGATCAGCAGCACCCTGCGCTGCGTCGGCGACATACGCTCGGAAACCATGTTCTCAGTAAACGGGGAGCGCGCCCGGATAGCAACAGCAGCCGGTTCCCAGCGCGCTCCCGCCTCGCACCGGGCGTAGCCTGGAGCGGAGATGTCCGATGAGTCGCGCCCAGTCTCCGCGCGATCGGGGCCGGTGGCGACCCGGATCGCCATCGTCACGCGCCTCGCCTGGCTGCTCGTGCTCGTCCTCACAGCGGTCTTCCACTTCCTCCGCGGCGCCCCAGTGGATGCGTGGATCTTCCTGGGCGGGGCCGTCGTGATCGCGCTCGACGGCCTGGGCTGGCTGCGCATCCCGTTGCGGGCGATGCCGGACAGGGAGACGCTGTCCCGTCGCATCGTGGCGTACACGCTGATCGGCGTGGCGGCGGTCACGTTCGCGTTCGCTCCGCTCTACGGCGGCGTCGACACGGCGATCGTGATCGGCATCGGGGTGCTCCTGCTGCCGGTGGTGTGGGCCGACCGGCCGCGCGCATCGGGAGCTGGGGATACGGGCGCCACGGATGAGGGCGCCACGGATGCGGCCACCACGGGCGTTGGAGCGAAGGCTGCCGTGCGCCGCGCCGCCATCGCATGGTCGGCCGTCATCGTCGCCGGGTGCGCATGGGAGATCGCGGTGTTCTTCCTCGGACGTTCCTCCCCCACGGCGGAGAACGACTTCCCCGCCCTCTCCGACCTCGTCGACCCTGCCGTCGCCTGGCCACCCGCCCGCGCGGCGCTCGTGGTGCTCTGGCTGGCGGGCGGCTACGCCTTGATCAGGCGGGGACGACGATGAGGGACGTCACGATCGCCGGCTTCCTGCTCTGCGGCCTCGCGATGGCCGTTCTGGTTCTGCAGTCGCACAGGGACCCGCTGCGGATCGCGCCGTTCTCCACCCTGCTCGACGTGGTGCTGGCCGACCGAGCGGCGCGCTTCACCATCCTGCTGTTCTGGTGGTGGCTCGGCTGGCACTTCCTGGTGGTGCCGCCGATGCCGTGAGCGGCTCCGGCTAGTTGTTGCCCTTCGTGCAGGTCTGCTGCGCTGCCGTCTGGCCGGTGATGCTGCTGGGGAGCTCGATCGGTCCGGTCGTCGCGGGAGCCGTCGACGTGTCGCCGGGAGCCGGCGCCGTCGTTGCGGGTGCCGTCGCGTCCGGAGCCGCCGGCGGAGTCGGCGTTCCGGTGCCGGCCTGGTCCTCCGCAGCCCGCCCCGTCGTGCCGGTGAGCTTCACCGGCTGGTCGTTCACCAGCGCGGTGTTGATCGCCTGCGCCGCCGTGTCGTCCACGATCACCCGATTCGAGTCGTCCGGATCGGTCACCGCCGGATACTGCATGAACACCATGTTGTCGAGACCGGTGTCTTTCAGCGCGAGGGCGATCTCGACCAGTGTCGTCGGGTTCGTCAGCGTGTCCGACGGCGTGATGTTCTCCACCGCGGCCTTCGCCAGCCCGTAGAGCTGCACCGGGTTTCCGAGCACGCCGCCGGAGACGACCTTCCTGGCCAGCGCGGACAGGAACACCTGCTGGTTGCTGATTCTGCCGAGGTCGCTGCCGTCGCCGACGCCGTGCCTGCTCCGCAGGAACGACAGCGCAACGTCGCCGACCAGGGTGTTCTCCCCCGCCGGCAGATCGAGCGGTGGGGTGGTGAAGTCGTCCGTGACCGGAGTGGCGAGGCAGACCGTCACTCCACCGATCGCGTTCGACATCGCGCTCACGCCGTTGAAGTTGATGACGGCGGCGAACGGGATGTCGATCCCTGTCAGCTTCTCCACCGTGAGCACGACGCAGGGCAGACCGCCGCGGGACAGCGCCGTGTTGAACATCGCGCTGCTCGAACCGTCGACGGTGCCGCCTCCGGTCGGAGCAGGGCAGTCCGGGATCTCGACCATCAGGTCGCGAGGGAAGCTGATCACCATCGCGCTCTTGTGGTCCTGGGCGATGTGCAGCAGCATCGTGACGTCGTTGTTGCCCTCGCCGGTGCTCGCATCCTGTTCGTCGGCCGAGTCGTAGATGCCGCCGAGGTTGCTGCGGCTGTCCGTGCCGGTGAGGAGCAGGTTCACGCCACCCTGGATGGCGCCGACGTTCGGGATGGCCTGCTTGGTGTGACCAGGCAGCGTGGCCAGGACGACGCCCGTCTTGACCGAGCGGGCGACATCCCAGACCGCGTACGCTGCGACGCTTCCGACGCTCACCGCCACGACGGCGACCGCCGCGGCGAGTATCCGCATGACCGTTCCGACAGCACGACGGCGGGGCAGGCGACCGTGTCGCACGGCGGTCGGCCCCTTGGCGCGCTGGTGCCTGCGCGGCAGGTCGGTCATCGAAGGTCCTTCGGAGGGTGAGGCGAAAGGAGGAATGTCGAAATACTAGCCATAACACCTATCGGTCAGCTTGGAGGCGCACTGCGCGTCCTGAAAGCCCCCTCACGCCCCTCACCGGCGCGGCAGAGGCGCACGGAGCGGGGAGGCGTTCGCCAGTTCGACCACGATCGCTTTGTCGTTCCCCGGGTTCGCGGCGTCGAACCACAGCCGCGTCTGCTGACCGTTCTGGATAGGGTCTTCCGCCCTGACCAGCATCGGCCGCTGCACCCAGCGCTGCACGCCATGCAGATCGGTGAACCCGAAGGTGACCGTGGTGAAGATCCGATCGCTCTCGTGGAACACCGTGTATCCCTTGTCCGTGACCACGGCGGTGACCTGCGTACCGGAGCGCATCGCCGACTCCTCCACGCTGACGCGCCTCCTGCGCGCGCCGGCGGCGGCGACCCCGAGCAGCAGGCACACCGCGGCCAGCGCGAGCAGACCGTAGCCGATATACCTGACGAACGCCGGGCCGCTCTGCGCGGAGACCACGATCACGCCGACACCTGCACCGAGGAGCACGGTGGCGTTCCCGTACATCATGCCGAGGTCGCCCCGCTTCAGCACGATCGCGGCCCAAGCGATGGATGCGGCGATCACCAGCAGCATCCCGACCGGGATCGCGATCAACACGAGCACCGGAGGCTCATCCGGCTGCTCCTGCATCATGGTGCCGAACCCGCCCCAGCCGTACCCTGCGGCGAGACCGCCGACCAGCAGAAGCAGCAGCACGACCGTGACCCGGAGGTTCGACGGCCGCCGCTCCGCTCGCTCGCGGCGGGCGATGGTCGGGTCGACGGTGCTCATCCCGTCATTCAATCGGCATCCGGCGATCGAGCACAAGAACCCTCTTGCTCTCCGCGTCGGCGCCGTGCAACACTGTCCAACGTGATCCGGTAGCAGTGATTTCCTTCCTCCGCACGACCGTGGGTGAGTCGATCGACCCTGCAAATCGAGGACCCCATGTCATCTTCTGAGCACGTTTCCGAGTTCGTTTCCTCCCCAGAGCACACCAGCACCACCACTCCAGCGTTCACCATCTCCGCAGTCACGGTGCCCGAGAGCATCGACGCCCCCGACGCCGCCGACTTCATCGGCATGGCCACGGTGCGCAGCATCGTGGAGGCCGAGCTGCGCGGAGACACCTTCCCCGTCGCCGACCCAGAGGTGGCAGCCGCCGAGCTGCTGCCGAACTGGAAGGACCAGTCGACGAAATCGCTCGGGCTCATCGCCACCGTCGACGGCCGGGTCGTCGGCCGAGGCACCCTGGCCATGCCGGGCGACGCCTCCGAATGCTGGTCGGCGGTGTCCGTCCTGCCCGAATATCGGGCCGCGGGGATCGGCTCAGCACTGTACGAGCGTCTGGAACGGATGGCGCGGGACGCCGGCCGCCGCACCATCCAGAACCAGACCGACTTCCCCGCGGGCCTGGGAGGAGACAGCATCCCGGCGCCCACCGGCTTCGGATCGGTACCCGCTCGTCTCGCATCCACCCGGTTCCTGCTCCGGTACGGCTTCACCCTGGAGCAGGTCGGCCGGATGAGCGGCCTCCCCCTGCCGATGGATGCGGACGTCGCCGCGTCGAGCCTCGACGCAGCGCAGGCAGCGGCAACGGGCTACCGGACGGTGACCTGGGAGGGACCAACGCCCGACGAATACGTGGACGCCTTCGCGCTGATGCGCACCCGGATGACCACGGACACCCCGAACGCCGGCATGGAGCAGACAGAGGACGTCTGGACCGCCGACCGCATCCGCGCGTTCGACGCCATCTGGGCGGAGAGCCCGATGTCGATGCTGACCACGATCGCCGTCGAGACCGCGACCGGACACCCAGCCGGCTACACAGAGCTCGGCGTCCCTGCCGAGCCGGATCGGCCGGCCGAGCAGATGGACACGCTGGTCCTCGCCGACCACCGCGGCCACCGCCTCGGGATGCTTCTGAAGCTCATCAACCTGCGCGAGCTCAGCGCCCGCTTCCCGGACAGCAGGATCGTCGAGACGATGAACGCGGAGGACAACCGCCCGATGCTCGACGTGAACGAGGCCATCGGCTTCGTTCCGCTCAGCTACGCGGCGCGGTGGAAGAAGCGGATCGGCTGACGAAGTCGGCGAGTTCGTCGAGGTTGGCGGTCTCGCACACCCTGTCGCCGTTCTCGATGTCGTGGATGATCTCGCCGACCTTCCGGAAGATCGGCCCGTTCACATCGCGAAGCATCTCGTCGATCTCGGTCTTGCGCTTCCGCACGGTGAGGTCGCGATAGATGCCGCTGTGCGTCTTGGCGCTGCGGCGGTTGAAGGCCGCGAGGCGGTCGAGGGAGCCTTCGAGGTCGTCTGGCACGAAGCCGTCGAAGCTCTCGACCGTCACCGGGGCCTGGGCGAGCACTTCGGATGCGATGGCGATCATCACGGGACGATAGCGGGGGTCCTCGAGCGAGTCGGCGATGGAGAGGTCGGAGACGGCCCCTGCCCAGAGCATCGCCCCATACGCTTCCTTTCCCCAGAGGTAGCCGAGCACGTTGTCGGTCGCCTCGGCGTACGGGAGGGCATCGGCGAGCTCCTGGACGCGCGGCGTGATACGCCCTCCGTCGAGTTCGCCGACCCGGAAGGTCGCGATATTGCCCTGCATGATGCGGCCGGGACCCATCACGTCCGCCCCGAAGTTCACGAAGCTCGACACCACCCGACCGGCGCCGAGCGCGTCGGTGAGCGTGTCGGCGGTGAGCCCGTTCTGCACCGTGAGCACGTAGCCGTCCTCGGCCAGGCGCGGCGCGAGGAGGTCGGCGACCGAGCGCGTGTGGTGACTCTTGACGGCGACGATGGCGCGGTCGACGACCGGGGGCAACTGGTCGGGCAGAATGGCGGGGATTCGCACGGTGAACTCGTTCACCGGTCCCTCGATCCGCAGACCGTCGCGATTGATCGTGTCCACGTGCGCCGCGTCCGCATCGCAGAGCGTGACGTCGTGGCCATCGAGGGTCATCAGCGCGCCGATCGTGCCGCCGATGGCGCCGGCGCCGATGATGTGCATCCTCATCGTGCCGCCTCCAGCGCGGGAACAGCGCGGTCGACGAACGCGCGAAGCACGCGCTGGAACTCCTCCGCCTCCTCCACCTGGGGCGAGTGGCCCGACTTCTCGAAGATCACGAGCTCGGCATCGGGGACGAGGGATGCGATCGTCTCGGACGCGCTCACCGGCGTCACCCAGTCCTTGCGTCCGACGGTCACGAGGGTCGGGACCGAGATCGCCGGCAAGGCTGGCTTCACATCGTAGATCGGCCAGTTCTGCTGGAAGCACCAGTTGTGCGACTCGTGGCGGTAGATCCCTGCCTCGACGCGCGCTGCCGATTTCTCCGCGTCGTAGTCGAAGTCGTAGAGCGGGATGAGCTCTGCCCAGCAGGCCTTCAGGTCGGCGTCGTCGTGGATCTCACCACCCCAGTACCTGTTGAAGTTGTCCCAGTTGATCTCCACCCTGTCCTGGGTGCGCGCGTTCTCGAAGGCGAGCGCGAGGTTGCTTCCGTCCGCCGACGTGTCTCGCAGGATGATCGCAGAGACGTGCTCGGGGTATGCGACCGCGTACTCGAGCGCGATGAAGCCGCCGTACGAACCTCCGGCGACGACGACCTTCTCCACTCCCGCCCACTCGCGGATCGCATCCACGTCGGCGGCCCACTGCTGGTGCGAGTACGGCGGGATGCCCTCGCTCAGCCCGCATCCGCGCGCGTCGAAGACGATGACGCGGAACCGGTCGGCCAGCGGGCCGAAGGTCGCCCGAGGTTCGGCCAGCGACCCGATGCCTCCCCCGCCATGGTGGGCGATGAGCACGGGCCCGTCTTCCGGCCCGAAGACCTCGACGTTCAGCCGGCAGCCATTGATCGTGACGTTCATGCGTGACCTTTCTGAGTGGTGACGTCTGCCTGCCAGCGCTGCACAGCACCGGCCAGGACGGACAGGGGTACCGCGCCGTTTCCGAGGACGGCGCCGTGGAAGGCGGGAAGAGAGAACCTGGCGCCGAGCGTGCGCTCCGCCTCGGACCGGAGCCGCACGATCTCCTGACGGCCGATCATGTATGCCAAGGCTTGACCCGGCCAAGCGATGTATCGATCGATCTCGTTGCGCACGTTCGCCTCGGTCGTGACCGTGTTCTCCCACATGAACCGCATGGCGCGTTCCCGCGACCAGCCGTAGTGGTGGATGCCCGTGTCGATCACCAGGCGACAGGCGCGCAGTGAGGAGAAGGACAGCATCCCCAGCCGCTGAAGGTCGTCGGTGTACAGCCCGAGTTCGTCCGCGAGCTTTTCCGCGTAGAGGCCCCAGCCCTCGATGAAGCCGCAGAGCTCGGTGTCGAGGTAGCGACGGTAGCGTGGAATGTCGAGGGTCTGCGCCGTCGCGAGCTGCAGGTGGTGGCCAGGCGTCGACTCGTGGAACGCGAGGGCTTCGTACTCGTAGGAGTATCTGCTCGGCGGGTCCGTGGTGAGCAGGCAGTGGGCGCCAGGGCGGCTGCCGTCAGCCGCGGGAGGACGGTAGTAGGCCAGCGCCGCGTGCTCGGCGTCGATCGGGTTGATCTCCTCGATCACGCAGTCCGCGATGTCGAACGGTGGGAACGCGAGCGGTCGCGCGGCCTCGGCCCTGGCCAGCGCGCTCTCCGCGACCGCGATGATCTGCTCGCGGGTGCGGAAGCGCAGGGCGGTGTCGTCGCGGAGCCGCTGGCGGATCTCGTCGAAGTCGCTCGTGCCGAGCGCGCTCAGGCCGAGCGATCGCCAGCTCTCGCGCTGCTCCGCGATGATGTCGAGCCCGAGCTGGTGGATGCTCGGCGCGTCCATCGCCGTGGTGGTGTGCCTGCGCACGGAATCGCGATAGATTCCGTCGCCGCCCGGCACGTTCAGGATGCCGACGTGCTCGTCGTCGCGCGCGCCGGGAAGGAGCCCCTCGCGCATCCGGTCTGCGAGGGCGAGCATGGCGGGCCGGATGCTGTCGGCGACGATCCGCTCCGCGCGCTCGCGGGCGTCGGCGCCCGCGGCGCTGCGCGTCGGTTTGAGCAGAACGTCCTGGTCGAGCGGGAGCGCCGCGTACCCGGTCAGCTGCTGGACGGCATGCGCGATGCCGACGGCAGGCGCGATCCTGCCTCTGGCCGCTTCGGCGTCGTATCGGTCTGCGAGAGCGCTGAGCGAAGCGGCGACGCCGTCGAGCCGCGACAGGTAGCGGTCGGCGCCGCCTGCATCGACGATCGTCATCGCGGGAAGCGCCTGGAAGATGAGCGCCTGCCTGCTCACGTAGCTCTTGGCTGAGGCGTTCGCCGCCCACTGCGCGTGGTGAGCGTCCCGTTCAGCGCCCCAGGTGAGAGTGCCGAGCACGGCGTGGTCGACTTTCCCCGCCTCGCTCAGCGCATCGGTCTGGATCGCCTCCAGCTCAGCGGCGATGGCGCGGAAGTCGGCTGCTGCCCGCTCGCTGGCCTCGATCGACGGGTCGTTGCTGAGATGGTCGAAGTCCTGGATGCCGAGCAGCGTCGCACTGTACGGATCGAAGGTGTGCTGGGTGGTGAAGTAGCGGCGGCCGAGGTCGGAGAGCGCGGCGGAGGCCGCGGTGGAGCTGTCGTTCACGGTGTTCCTTGGGGTCGATGGGATGGACGGGTTCGGGTTCGCCGGTCAGAACAGCGAGTGACCGCCGTCGATCGAGAGGGTCTGCCCGCTGATCCAGCCGGCATGAGGAGAGGCGAAGAACCGGACCCCGCGCGCGATGTCGGTCGGCTCGCCGACCCTGCGGGTCGCGATCCGCTCGAGGATGGCGCGCTGCCCGTCCTCTCCGTAGCCTGCCCACTGGGCGCGAGACGACGGGTTCGAGAGCACGAACCCCGGTGCGATGCAGTTCACCGTCACCCCGAACGGGCCGAGCTCGTGCGCGAGCTGCCTGGTGAAGCCGATCTGCGCTGCCTTGGCCGTCGTGTACGCCTGGATGCCGGTCAGACTGACGCTGCGGCCGGCGCCGGACGAGATGGTGACGATGCGGCCGAAGCCTTGCTCCTTCATCCGGCCGGCGGCTGCCCTTGTGCTTTGGAACATGGTCTGCAGGTTGGCGTCGAGCACGGCGAACCAGTCGTCGTCGACGAGTTCGTCGATCGGGGTGTGGGTCTGACCGACGACCCCACCGGCGTTGTTGACCAAGATGTCCACCGCAGGCAACCCCGCGAAGAACTCAGTCGCCTCTGCGGTGTTCGAGAGGTCCACGGTGTCGCGGTCGACGCCGACCACGGTCGCGCCTGCATCCTCCAGTTCGGCCACGATGGCCTGTCCGATTCCCTGCGCCGTACCCGTCACGACGGCGGTCAGGCCCTCGAACTCATTCGTTTCACCCGTCTGCACTGATGCTTCCGTCCTGTTGACTCTGATATTCACTCGCCCGGAAGGAGCGGTGGATGTGCACCTTCTCCTCCCACGCGCTCATCCGGCGGATGGCCCGCTCCCCCACCTCGTGGAAGACGCCCTCGACGAGAGCCTCGATGAGCACCATGAGGCCCGCGAAGGAGTCGAAGGGGATGCCTTCGACCGCCACCGGCAGCACGATGTCCGCATCCTCGACGCTCGGCGAGAGGAACTCGTCGGTGATGACGATGACGGTGGCGCCCTGCTCGCGGGCGAGCTCGGCGACCTGCTTGCTCGCCAGCTCGTACCTGCGCAGGTCGAACACGATCGCCACGGCATCCTTCTTGAGCGCCAGGTACTTGCCGATGTCGCGTCCGAGCGGCTCCGGCGCGTACTCGACCCCTGGGATGAGCTGGTCGAGCTGCATCGCCAGGATGTCGGCGAGGTGGCGCGAGAAGTACCCGCCGGAGAGCAGCACGGACTTCGGCTTGGAGCCGAGCGCGGCCACCGCCCTGTCGAACTCGGCAGGCGGAATGCTCGAGAAGAGCCGGTCGACGAGCCCTGCCCTCTGCTCGACCGAACGCCGGAAGACGCTCTCCTCCGTGCCGGGAGGCAGCACCTGCTGCGCCCGCGTCACGGGAGCGTTGAGCTGGTGCGACACCTCCGCTCGCAGGCGGGACTGGAACTCGGCGAATCCGCCGATCTCCAAGCGGGCGATCAGGCGCAGCACCGTCGGCGTGCTCGTCCCTGCCGCCCTCGCGAGGGACGCCGCACTCGACAGACCGGCGCTCGGATAGTCGGCCAGCAGCGTGCGGGCGGCTTTGCGCTCCGCGGGGCTCAGCTCGTCCATCCTGGCGAAGATTTCGTCTTTGATCGGTGTCATGGGTGTTTCCTCCAGTGGAAGTTCGTCGCGCGTGCTCTCAGTATTACGTCAGCGCGACGAGTTCGGCCGGAGTCCGGTACGCGGCGAACATCGCCGGCGAGTTGTGGGCGACGACGACCCGTCCGTCTGCGCCGACGGCGATGATGCCGCCGCTTGCGCCTCTGCTGTCGAGCTCGCTCTCGATCGTGGCTGCGACAGCGGTGGCGAGGTCGGCGCCGGTGTACCGCATCCTGGCGCAGATGTCGTGCGAGACGACGCCCTCGATGAACGACTCGCCCTCGCCGGTGCATGAGACGGCGACGACACCGTCGCGTGCGTATGTGCCTGCTCCGACCACCGGCGTGTCGCCCACGCGGCCGTCGCGCTGGTTGACCATGCCGCCCGTCGACGTCGCCGCAGCGACGCGACCGGTCCTGTCGACGGCCACCGCGCCGACAGTGCCGTGCCTGGACGCCTCGAGCTTGCGCGCCTGGACGTTGGTGAGCTGGAGCTGTCTCGCCTGGGTCACGAAGTAGTCCGGACTCACCAGCTCCAGTCCCCACTCCTGCACCTGTTCGTCCCTGGGAGAGACGAGCAGCACGTGGTCGGACTCCTCGAGCACGGCCTTGGCGAGGAACACCGGATTCTTCGCGGCGCGGGAGACGGCGACCGCCCCCGCCCGCCCGTCGCCGGTCATCACGCAGGCGTCGAGCTCTGCTGCACCGGATGCGGTGAGCGCTGCTCCCCGTCCGGCGTTGAACAGCGCGTTGTCCTCGAGGTGCCGCACCGTCTCGCAGACGGCGTCGAGCGCCGATCCGCCGGCGGCGAGGATGGCTGCTCCCGCCGCGTGCGCCTCCGACAACCCGCGCGCATACTGGCCCTGCGCTTCGAGGGACAGCTCTTCCAGGCGGCCTCCCGCTCCTCCGTGGAGCACGAGAGCGTAGCCGTCTTCGCCAGGGGCGACATCGATGATCCTGGTGGTCATCAGCGGCCACCCGCCTGACGGGTGATGTAGTTGACAGCGACGAACGACTCGAACACGGAGAGCAGGTCGTCTCCCTGGATGCGCACCGCTCGCTCCGCCGTGCGCTCTGCTCCGCGCGCCCAGGTGGCGACCTCGGCCATGTCCCCTGTCTGGAACTCGAGGTCGAGGGTGGTGGGCGAGGTGATCCCGGTTCCCCCGACGCGTCCCGCTGCGACGGCCTCCATGGCCTGCTTCGCCCCTGCCTCGATGAGGCGGCAGGACTCCGCCGGGTGCAGGTTCAGCGCACTGAACCTGGTGATCGACTCCTTGGTGGTGACGGTGACCGCATCGGGAGCGAACGGGCGCGTCTCCTCCTGGACCACGGCATCCCCGGAGAGGAACGCGATGGGAACGCCGTAGTGCTCTGCGACGAGCGCGTTGATGCCGCTCTCCCCCACCTCGACACCGTTCACGGCTGCCCTGGTGAAGACCTCGGGGTTGTAGGTGTGCGACAGTGTGGACGGTCGCCCGGAGATGGAGCCGTGGTACCCGACGAAGAAGATCGCGTCGAATGTGTCGTCGAGCCCCTGCATCATGTAGCGCGGCTTGTGGCGGCCAGACAGGTACTTCGCCTCGCCTGCGATCCTGCGCGGGTCGAGGTTGGCCATGCGGCTGTGCGAATCGTTCAGGACGATCTCGGTCGCTCCTCCGGCGATGGCGCCGGTGATCGCGGCGTTGACCTCGTCCTGCAGCAGGTCGCAGCCCAGCGTGTACGACGGGCCGCTTCCCGGGCGGCACTGGTCCCAGTCGACGATGCCGGCGACGCCTTCCATGTCGAACGAAATCCAGACCTTCATTGCTTCTCCTTCTGTTCGCCGGTCGGGGCGATGCTCGGTAGTGCCAGGGACTTGATGCAGGCGGCGCTGTGGTCGGGGGCCACCGCGGTCAATGGCGGGTCGATGGTGCTGCACTCCTCCGACGCGAAGGCGCAACGCGGACTGAACCGACACCCGGTCGGCAGGTCGAACGGGCTCGGCGGCTCTCCGTCCAGGATCGGCATGCTGTTCCTGCTGCCGGGGTTCATCCTGGGGATGGAGTCGATCAGCGCCCTGGTATAGGGGTGTCGCGGGTTCGAGAACAGCTCTGCGGTGTCTGCGACCTCGACGATGCGCCCCAGATACATCACTGCGACACGCTGGCTCAGGTGCTGGACCACGGCGAGGTTGTGGGCGACGAACAGGATGCTCAGACCAAGATCCCGCTGCAGCGTGCCGAACAGGTCGAGAATGGTCGCCTGCACAGACACGTCGAGCGCGGAGACCGGCTCGTCGGCGATCAGGACGTCCGGTCGAACCGCCAGTGCGCGTGCGATGGCGAGCCGCTGCCGCTGACCTCCGGAGAACTGGCTGGGGTATGCGTCGAGCGCGTCGGCGTCGAGCCCGACCTGGTTGAGCAGGCGGAGGCACTCCGCCGTGACGTCGGAGCGAGGGACGATGCGGTGCAGCAGGAGCAGTTCGCTGAGCATGGCCCGCACGCTGAGCCGCGGGTTCAGCGAGGAGTACGGGTCTTGGAAGACCATCTGCACCCTGCGCGCAGCGTGGCGTCCGCGTGGGGCGCCGTCCGGTGCATCCCAGTCCAGGCTGCCCTGGGTGGGTGTCAGGCTCCCGACCAGGATCTTCGCGAGCGTCGATTTGCCGGAGCCGGACTCGCCGACCAGGGCGAGGATCTCGCCGCGTCGCAGGTCGAGGTCCACGCCGTCGAGCGCGGTGAGCGTCGCTCTGGGGCCGCGCGACCACGGGCCACGACCACCGAGGTCGTAGGTCTTCGTGATGTCCGCGACCCGGAGGATCGTGGTCTGTTCGCGTTCCTGCACGTCGGTCATGCCGTCGCCTCCAGCAGTCTGCCGACCTCGAAGCACGCGGCGGCGTGCCCGGCCTCGTGTTCCTCCAGCGGCGGGGACGCCGTGTGACAGTGCTCCTGCGCGAACGCGCAACGGGGCGCGAAGGCGCAGCCGTCCGTGCGGTGCGCCAGGTTCGGTGGGAAACCGGGGATCGCTACGAGGGCGCGATCCGGCTGGTCGAAGTCGGGAGCGGAAGCGAGCAGCCCTGCGGTGTACGGGTGCTCGGGTCTGCGGAACACCCGCTCCACCGAGCCGCGCTCCACGATTCGGCCGGCGTACATCACTGCGAGCTCGTCGCAGGTCTGGTTCACCACCGCGAGATCGTGGGTCACGAACAACAGGGACGCGCCGACCTCCTCGCACAGGTCTTCCAGCAGCCGAAGCACCTGGTGCTGCACGGTCACGTCGAGGGCCGTCGTCGGCTCGTCGCAGAGCAGGAGCTTCGGCTTGCAGGAGAGCGCCATCGCGATCATCACGCGCTGCCGCAGACCGCCCGACAGCTCATGCGGGTATGCGCGCGCCCGCCTGGCAGGGTCGGGGATGCCCGTCTTCGCCATCATGCTCACTGCGAGGTCCCATGCCGCGGCCCTGGAGAGCCCGAGGTGCCGGCGGGAGCCCTCGGCGATCTGGTCGCCGACGCGCAGCACGGGGTTCAGGGCGGTCATCGGCTCCTGGAAGATCATCGCGATCTCCGGTCCCATCAGGGCGCGCCGTGCGGCGCCCGTCGTCGCAGCGAGGTCGATGTCGCCGTAGCGCAGCGAGCCGCTGAGGATCTCCACTCCGCGCGGCAGCAGGCCGACGATGGAGCGCAGGGTCATCGACTTCCCGGAGCCGGACTCGCCGACGATGCCGAACCGCTCACCTCTGGCGATCCGGAACGAGACGTCGTCGACGATCACCGTGGGCGGCCTGTTCCCGTTGCGCACGCCGAGCGTGAGGTTCGAGACCTCGAGGATGGTGTCGGTCACGTCACTTCCGCCTTTCCGGGTTGAGCAGGTCGGAGAGCCCGTCGCCGAGCCACGACATCCCGAGGCTGACCAGGACCACGACGAGACCGGGAATGGTCGCCTGCATCCAGTGGGTCGTGATGAACTCCTGGCCGTCGAGGATCATCGAGCCCCACTCGGGCGTGGGCGGTGCGATGCCGAGACCGAGGTAGCCGAGCGTCACGATCGCCATGATGTCCATGACCACGTCGCTCGTGCCGTAGATGATCGCCTGCGACAGCACGTTCGGACCGATGTGTCTGGTCAGGATGCGCGCATCCGACATTCCGCCGAGCTTGGCCGCCGTGACCCAGTCCTGCTTCTTCGCCACCAGCACTTCGCCCCGCACGATCTTGGCGTACGACACCCAGGAAACCGCTGCGATGGCGAGGTAGATGCTTGCTTCGCCAGATCCGAGGACGAAGACGAGCACGATCACCATGACGTAGAACGGGAACGCGAAGAAGATGTCGACGATCCGCATGACGATCGTGTCGAACCAGCCGCCGAAATAACCGGCGAGGCCGCCGAGCACCGAACCGACTACGAACGGGATGATGACGGCGAGGAAGCCGATGCGCAGGTCGACCCTGGCGCCCCAGATGAGGCGGGACAGCACATCTCTGCCGTACTTGTCCGTGCCGAGCCAGTGTGCTGCGCCAGGAGACGCGAGCGCGTTCTGCAGATCCTGCTTGATCGGGTCGTACGGAGCGATCACGGGAGCGAGGATGGCGACGAGGACGAGGAAGCCGATCACGCCGATCCCGGCCATCAGCGAGCCGTTGCGGTACCAGGGCTTGAGCACGCGAGACCGCGCGGCCCTCCGCCTGGTCTGGAAGCCGTCGAGGACGGCGGTCGGCGCGCTCATGCTGCCACCTTCGAGCTGAGGTCGACCCGCGGGTCGAGCAGCGTGTAGACCACGTCGGTCAGGATCCCGACGATCACGACGAACAGCGCGACGAACAGCGCGACCGCCTGGATGGTCGGGAAGTCGCGGGTGAAGATCGCGTTGATCATCAGGGAGCCGAGACCGGGAAGCGCGAAGACCTTCTCGATCACGAGCGACCCGCCGACCAGGTAGCCGAGGTTGACGCCGAGGATCGAGACGGTCGGGATCGCTGCGTTGCGCAGCACGTGCCCGCGGAACAACGGCATCCCGCCAGCGCCCTTGGAGCGCGCCGTTGCGACGTACTCGGAGCCGAGCACGTTGATCGTCGACGACCGCAGGCTGCGGATGATCGTCGGCGACATTGCGATGGCCATCGTGAGCGCAGGAAGCGCCAGGTAGTAGATGTGGTCGAGCGGTGTGTCGCCGAATCCGCCGACGGGGAAGATCCGGAGGTTGACCGCGAACAGCAGGATGAGCATGATGCCCACCCAGAACTGGGGCATCCCCTGACCGAGCAGGGTGTAGATGCGCACGCCGAGGTCGCGGCCCTTGCCCGGCGCCGTCGCAGCGATACCGGCGAGCGGAATGCTGATCACCAGGCACAGGACGACGGCGAAGAAGAGCAGAGACAGGGTGACGGGGATGGCTCCGAGCACGAGCCCGGACACCGGCTGCTGGTAGGTCAGACTCGTTCCGAGGTCGCCCTGGAGGAGACGGCCGAGGAAAAGGAAGTACTGCGTCCAGATCGGCTGGTCGAGACCGAGTTGCTTGCGCAGTTCGGTGACGCGTGCCGCTGTGGCGTGCTCCCCCAGGATCGCCACAGCGGGGTCGCCGGGCAGCAGGTGCGCCATGAAGAAGACGAGCAGAGTCACGCCGAAGATCACGGGCACCGCTTGCAGCAGCCTGGCCGGCACGAAGCGAAGTCGCTGGAACATGGTTCACCTCCCGGAGGTGTGGTCAGGAGGCGGGGCGTCGCACAGAGCACCCCGCCCCCGGCTTTTACTTGGACTTCGTGATGTCTTCGACGTGGTAGTTGCCGAGCGGGGTCACGGTGAAGCCCTTGATCTTGTCGGTCGTCGCGTATGCGTACGGCGAGTAATAGGTGTACGCGAGGAACGCATCCTGGCCGGTCAGCTCCTGCAGCTTGTCGTAGAGGTCCTGACGCTTGGTCGCGTCGATCTCTTGCTGCGCCTGCTTGTTGAGCGCGATCACCTCGGGGTTGTTGTAGAAGGTGAAGGCCGACTTCGCTCCGCCGTCAGGGTCGACCGCGAAGGTGGTCCACTCGTCGGGGTCTGGGATGTCCATCGTCCACGCGGAGAGCGTCATGTCGAAGTCCGACTTGAGCCTCGCCTGCTTGTTGGCGGTCGGGTCCAACTGCTTGATCTCCATCGTGATGCCCAGCTTCTTGAGCTCGGACTGGAGGATCTGCGCGACAGACGCCTGGTTGGCGTCGCCGGAGCGGATGAGCAGGCTGGTCGTGAAGCCGCTCGGCTTCGACGACTGGGCGAGCTCAGACTTCGCCTTCGCGGGGTCGTACGTCGGGCCCTTCGCGTTCTTGTCGTAGAACGGAGTCCCAGGTGACAGCAGGGAGTTCGCCGCCGTCCCGTTGCCGAACAGCACGGCCTTCACGAGGGCCTGCCTGTCGATCGAGTACGCGATGGCGCGGCGGATGTGCACGTCGTCGAACGGCGCGCGCTGCTGGTTGAACGCCACGTAGTCGAGCTGCGTGGAGGGGAACGCGTGCGCCACGATCCCCGGCGAGCTCTTCAGGGAAGCGAAGCTCGACCAGTCGGGTGTGTCGTCGATGTCGATCTGGCCGCCCTGGAGCTGCAGCTTGCGCGTGTTCGCGTCCGGCACGACGTTCCAGGTCACGCTGTCGAGGGACGGCTTGCCCTTCTGCCAGTAGTTCGGGTTCTTGACGAGCTTGAGGGACTGCCCCTTCTTCCACTCGCCCCAGGTGAACGGGCCGGTGCCCACCGGCGCCTGGTAGAACTCGTCGGCGGTCTTGCCGCCGTAGTTGGCGGGCACGATGGCGTTGCTGAACAGCGACAGGTCGGCGATCAGCGGGGCCCACGCGTACTTGAGCTTGATGGCGACCGTCTCCTTGTCGACGACGGAGACCGTGTCGATGGCGGCGTTGATGTATCCCCACCCGGTGTCGGCTGTCGCGGTGTCCGCGTCGATGGAGAACTTCACGTCGTCCGCGGTGAGCGGAGCGCCGCTTGAGAACTTCACGCCGGGGCGCAGCTTGATCGTGTAAGTGAGCTTGTCGTCCGAGACCGTGTATCCGGTCGCGAGCCACGGCTTGACCTTCTGGCCGTCGTCGCTGACGGTGAAGAGCGGCTCCATGATCTGCTCGAACGTGAAGATCGACGGGTTGTCGAACGTGGTGGTGTTGTTCATCGAGACGGCGTCGGCCGGACGAGCGATCACGAGATCGCCGCCCTTCGCGGCTGTGGACGACGAGGTTCCGCCGGCGCTGCAGCCCGCGAGGACCAGGGCGGCCGCGCTCACCAGGGCTCCTACGGCAATGCGAGTGGTTCTCTTCATTGACTACCTCACTTGTCGGCACACGAGGTGCGTTACTCAGTGCGCCCATCTTGGTATCAAACGGTACAAGTATGCAAGCTATTCATCTGATTGTTACACTCGTAACAGTTCGGTAGCATAAGGCCATGCTCGTACTACGGCCGTTCGACAGCACCGATTTTCCGTTGATGCGCGCGTGGGCGCCGACTTCTGGGGACGTCTACCTCTTCGCCGGTTCGGCACGCCACTGGCCGCTCACCGACGCGACCATGACGAGCTGGCTCACAGCGCCGGACACGAGGGCCTTCACGGCCGAGCTCGACGCCGACCCGCGTGTCCCTATCGGCCATATCGAGCTCGTCAGCACCGGCGAGGGCGCCGCGCGCATCGCCAGAGTGCTCCTCGACCCCGCGCAGCGAGGGCGTGGACACGGCAAGCACCTCGTCACGGCGGCGATGGACGCGGCACGCGCGACGGGCGTCCGCCGCCTCGCGCTGAACGTGGTCGACGGAAACGCGGCAGCCATCGGAACCTACCGCTCACTCGGCTTCGTCGAGCGTGGACGGCACCCCGAGCATCCGGATATGACCACGATGGAGACCGTGCTCGACTGACGTCGCCTACGCAGTCAGCGCGTTCGCCCTTAACCGACGAACCCCCGGAGTTCCGTGGAACTCCGGGGGTTTTTGGTGGATCTGAGGGGACTCGAACCCCTGACCCCCTGCATGCCATGCAGGTGCGCTACCAGCTGCGCCACAGACCCAGATGCTGTTCCCGATCTCTCCGAAACAACTCGTTTAGCGTACTACATGATCCAGGTCTGCAAGAAACCAGCGCGACGCTCGGGCGTGCCGCGATCAGTCGAAGAGTTCGCTGAGCCAATTCTCGCGCTTCTTCTTGTACGGGTACTGCTGCTGGCCGTATCCCTGCTGGCCGTACTGCTGCTGCCCGTACTGCTGCTGTGGAGCCTGCTGCTGCGCGGGGTGCTGCGGTTGGCCGGGCGGAGCATACGGGGCCGCCTGCTGCTGCTGCTGCTGCTGCTGCGGCTGCGGCTGCTGCGGCTGCTGCTGGGCAGGCTGCGCGCGGTCGATGATCTTGTCGAGCTCTCCGCGGTCGAGCCACACTCCGCGGCACTCGGGGCAGTAGTCGATCTCGATCCCACTGCGCTCGCTCATCACGAGGGTGGCGTTGTCTGTCGGGCATCTCATTCCGCCAGTCAATCAACGGTTCATGAGAGAACTCTCACACAGGGCAGGGAGAACCCCGCCAATCCGGTTCGCGGCCGGACGCGACACGGGATGCGCTACTCGGCGCCCTCGTGCACGGGCAGCTCCAGCGGAACCACCGGGCAGTCCTTCCACAGGCGCTCGAGCGCGTAGTACATGCGATCCTCCTCGTGGAAGACGTGCACGACCAGGTCGCCGAAGTCGAGCAGCACCCAGCGGCCCTCTGCCTTGCCCTCGCGGCGCAGCGTCTTGACGCCCGCCTCGTTGAGCTGGTCCTCGATCTCGCCGGCGATCGCGATCACATTGCGCTCGACGCGGCCGCTGACCAGCAGGAACACGTCGGTCAGCGGGAGCGGCCCCGAGACGTCGAGCGCCACCAGGTCCTCTCCGGACTTGGAGTCGGCAGCGCGGGCGGCGAGCTGCAGGATCTGCTTGGCGTGGTCTGTCGCGGTCACGCGCCGACCTCCCCGGTGGGGACGGCAGGCTGGGACGGAGTGGAAAGGATGATCAGAACACCTTCAAGACGTATGCGGAGATGAGCAGGCCGATGACGCCGACGGCGAGCACGCCGGCGGTGACGATGAGCACGACGGGCAGTTTGCCGCCGCGCTTCTTCGGAGGGGCGATGACGCCGCGGGTGGACGTGTGCGAGCTGATGGCCCTGGATGCACGGATCGGCGCGACCTCGGACGTGTTGAACTCGTTCTCGTCACCCTCGAGCAGACGGTCGAGGTCGGAGGAGTCGATGCGGTCGGGGTGGGCGCCGGTCGAGCCGAGGCCGCGTGGCAGGTCGATGGACCCGGTGACCAGGATCTCCCCTGTCGCGGTGAGCGGGCCTGTCGCGTCCGCGGTCGGCAGCACGGGGAGGATGAGGGCGTTGGTCGTGGTCGCAGAGCCGGGCTGGCCGACGTTGCGCGAGATGATCTGGTCGAACGGCTGGTTCTTGTCGTCGCGCTCGGCGGCGGTCGACCAGTGGCCGGTCGGCGGCGTGAACGGCTGACGCTCGAGCGAGCTGTCCGCGTCGTCTTTCTCGGCCGCTACCGGCGCGGCCGCGGTGGGCGGAGCCAGCAGAGATGCGTCGGCGGTGGATGCGGTCACGGCGGGGGCAGGAGCATCCTGTGGCGCAGCGGGCGCGGTCTCGCCCTTCGCAGCAGCGGGCGCCGCCGCCGACGCGGACCCGAGCGGCGCGAACGGCCACGCGCTCGGCGAGGACGACTCCACCTCCGGCCCTGCAGACGGACGCGCCGGAGCAGGCTCAGGCGGAGGCGTGAAGGTGACGGGGATCACCGCATCCGGGTGCCCTGCCTGCTGGTTGGCCTCCTGCGCCTGCTGCATGGCGCGCAGCTCGCGGCGCGTCAGCGTGCGCTCCGGAGTCGGAGTCGGAGTCGGCGCGGGCGCAGGGGAAGCGGCAGCCGCGTCCTCCTGCTTCACCACGGCGACCGGCACCGTCACGGGCTCCGGCTGGGATGCATCGGTGGACTGCTTGAACAGGGCGTCGTCGGTCTGCGCAGCGGCGGTGGGCGCAGCGGTGGCTGGCGCGACAGGCGCGGCGGGAAGGTCGAACGCGTTGCCGAACGTCGGCAGGTTCGGCCGGCTCGGCGGCGTGACGCCCGGCTCCTCGAACGCGGATGCGGGGATCGCGGGGGGCTCTGCGCCGTCGGCGGTCTCTGCCGCGTCAGCCGCGTCGCGACCAGACGAGAACGTGTACGGCGTCGTCATGGTCGGGATCTCCCCGGCCGGGGTCGGCTCTGCCGTTCCTGCACGACGGGACGCCTGACCGGCGGCCTGTGCCGCTGAACGCTCGTTCTCACGCGCCTGACGCCGTGTCTGTGGCGGCGGGTCTTGCCACAAAGTCATGCCACACTCCGATACAGATGGTGTTTGGAGATGTATTGAACAACCCCGTCCGGCACCAAGTACCAGACCGGGAATCCCCTGCTCACCCGGGTCCGGCAGTCGGTTGACGAGATCGCCAGGGCCGGAACTTCCAACAAGCTTACGTCCTGCGCTGGCAATCCAGAAATACTCAAGTCATGTCCCGGACGACTCACAGCGACGAAGTGAGCGAGGTCCCAGAGCTCCTGCACATCGCGCCAGCTGAGGATCTGCGCGATGGCGTCCGCCCCGGTGATGAAGAAGAGTTCGGCGTCCGGGCGGGACTCGTGCAGGTCGCGGAGGGTGTCGATTGTGTACGTCGGACCCTCGCGGTCGATGTCGACGCGGCTCACCGTGAAGCGGGGATTGGAGGCGGTCGCGATCACCGTCATGAGGTAGCGGTGCTCCCCCGGCGTGACCTCGCCCTTCTGCCAGGGGTGCCCGGTGGGGACGAAGATGACCTCATCAAGGTCGAACGACTGGGCGACCTCGCTGGCCGCGACCAGGTGACCGTGGTGGATGGGGTCGAACGTGCCGCCCATCACGCCGATGCGCGTGCGACGCTTCTCCGTCAGCTGCATTCGTCGTGCAGAGGTCAGTGACCCTGGGTGGGGTGTCCGGTGCCGTGGTGGGTGGCGCCGGGCGCGCCGGCGTGCGATGCGGCGCCTGGACCCGCCTTGTGGCTGTGGCGGTTCGCGACGTCGCGGTACGACCAGATGACGAAACCGAGGACGGTGAAGATCACGATCGCGATCGCGCCGTACGCCCATGTCGGCATGGGGAGTTCAACGTGCGTTTCGGCCTCGGCCAGCAGCAGCGTCAGGTGAGTCATCGAGTTTTTTCCTTTCCGAAGGCGCGCGAACGCCTGCGAAACAGTCTAGTGGCGTGTCAGGCCCTGATCTGCCCTGACCCGCGGACGATCCACTTGGTGCTGGTCAGCTCCGGCAGCCCCATCGGGCCGCGCGCGTGCAGTTTCTGGGTGGAGATGCCGACCTCGGCTCCGAAGCCGAACTCGCCTCCGTCGGTGAACCGGGTGGAGGCGTTCACCATGACCACCGCTGAGTCCACCTCGGCGAGGAACCGGTCGGCGTTGGCCAGGTCGTTCGTGATGATCGACTCGGTGTGCTGGGTCGAGTACCGGCGGATGTGGTCGATCGCCTCGTCGAGATCGTCGACCACCTTCACAGAGATGTCGAGGCTCATGTGCTCCGTCGCCCAGTCCTCCTCCGTCACAGGAACGGCCGCAGAGGAGTATCCGATCGCGCGCTCGTCGGCGTGTACCGTGACACCGGACGCGGTCAGCGCGGCGAGCACGGGCGGGAGCAGCCGGTCGGCGGCCGCGCGGTGCACGAGCAGCGTCTCCACGGCGTTGCACACGCTCGGGCGCTGCACCTTGGCGTTGCGCACGATGTCGACGGCCCAGTCCTCTCTGGCGGACTCGTCGAGCACGATGTGCACCACGCCTGCGCCCGTCTCGATCACCGGGACGGTCGACTCGGTCACGACCGTGCGGATCAGGTCGGCGCTCCCCCGCGGGATCAGCACATCCACGTATCCGCGCGCCTTCATCAACTCGGTGGCGCCGTCGCGGCCGAACTCGTCGATCGTCTGCACAGCGTCGGCGGGGAGGCCGACGGATGCGAACGCATCCTGGATCACCTCGACCAGCACCCGATTCGTGTTGATCGCGGCGCTCCCTCCGCGCAGCACGGCCGCGTTTCCGCTCTTGAGGGCGAGAGCCGCGATGTCGACCGTGACGTTGGGGCGCGCCTCGTAGATCGCGCCGACGACACCGAACGGCACCCGCACCTGCGTGATCGACACGCCGTTCGGCAGGTGGCTGCCGCGCACCGCCTCCCCGACAGGGTCGCTGAGGCCGACGACCTCGCGCACGGCCTCTGCCAGCGCGTCCAAGCGCGCCTCGGACAGCGTTAGCCGGTCGAGCAGGCCGGTGGTCAGGCCGTTCTCCCTGCCGTTGGCGAGATCGAGCTCATTCGCCTGCAGGATGCGCGGAGCCTGCGATCGCAGACCGGCCGCGACCGCCAGCAGCGCGGCGTTCTTCGCGTCCGTGTTCGCCGTGGCGAGCACGATGGACGCCCGCTTGGCTGCTGCGAGCTTCTCGACCAGCGAGAGGGGTTCGGTGATGGTGTCGACCATGCGTCAAGTTTAGGACGCGGTGACCGCATCCCGTGCCGGAGCGAACCAGGTGCCGACGGCAGCTCCGGCCAGAGCCTCGGAGACGTTGGCGGTGGCGGTCAGGATGACCGCCGTTCCGTTCTCCGCGGCCTGGCGAGCGGCGGACACCTTGGTGAGCGCCCCGCCCGTTCCGACGCCGGACAGCCCGGTAGAGCCGATCTCCACACCCTCCAGCGCGTCGTCGTACTCGACGATGTCGATGCGCTCAGCGCCCGGTTCCTGCGGGGGCTTGGTGTACAGCGCATCCACGTCGGAGAGCAGCACGAGCAGGTCGGCGTCGACCAGGAGCGCGACCAGCGCCGCGAGTCTGTCGTTGTCTCCGAACCGGATCTCGTGCGTCGCGACCGTGTCGTTCTCGTTGACGATGGGCAGGATGCGCAGGTCGAGCAGCCGCTCCATCGCCCGCTTGGCGTTGATGCGGTGGGTCGGCGTCTCCATGTCGCCTGCGGTCAGGAGCACCTGTCCCGCGACGATGTCGTAGCGGTCGAGGCTGTCCTGGTAGCGGTAGATGAGCACGTTCTGCCCGACCGCCGCCGCCGCCTGCTGGGTCGCCAGGTCGGTGGGGCGCTCCTGCAGCGCCAGATACGGGATGCCCGTGGCGATGGCGCCGGACGACACCAGGATCACCTGGGTGCCGCGCCCGTGCGCCTCGGCGAGAGCATCGACCAACGGACCGATCTGCCCGGCGTTCTCCCCGCTGATGGAGGACGAACCCACCTTGACGACGACACGCCGTGCTGTGGGGACCTGGCTGCGGTCGTCGATGGTCATTCCGAATCGGTCTCCCTGTTCTGAGTGCCGTGCGCCTTGCCGCTCTGCGCACTGTCCGCGCTGTCGAGCGCCTCGACGGCGTCCGCGTAGTCGTCATCCTGCCAGAGCCCTGCCTCGCGCTCGCGCAGCAGCTCTGCGCGGGCCTCCGCCTTGGCATCCATCCGGTCGAAGTAGTCCTCGCGGCGCTGGTTGCGGGTGGGGCGGTCGTTGCCGTCGAGGCGCACGTCCGTTCCACGCGGCGAGGTGATGAGCTCCGCGGTGGACGTGAGCGTCGGCTCCCAGTCGAACACGACGCCGTTGTTCCGGCCGATGACCACGGTGGAACCCGCGACGGCTCCCGCTTTGAACAGCCTGTCTTCGACGCCCAGCTTCGCCAGCCGGTCGGCGAGGAAGCCGACGGCCTCGTCGTTCGCGAAGTCGGTCTGCGCGACCCAGCGCTCCGGCTTGGCGCCCAGGATGCGGTACACAGGACCGTCGGAGCCGCCCTCGACCTTGACGACGAACCCTCCGTCGTCCACGGCCTGCGGCCGGATGACGATGCGCGGACGCTCCGCCTCGGCTGCGGCTTGCGCGACGCGCGCCTCCTCGACCAGCTCTGCCAGGGCGAAGGACAGCTGACGCAGTCCCTCGTGGCTCACGGTCGAGATCTCGAACACGCGGTACCCGCGAGCCTCGAGGTCGGGGCGGACGAACTCGGCGAGCTCGCGTGCCTCAGGCACGTCGATCTTGTTGAGGGCGATGAGCTGCGGGCGATCCAGCAGCGGCGTCTGCCCCTCGGGGACCGGGTATGCGCCCAGCTCCCCCAGGATGACGTCGAGGTCGCTCAGCGGGTCGCGTCCAGGGTCCAGCGTCGCGCAGTCGAGGACGTGCAGCAGCGCGCTGCAGCGCTCGACGTGGCGGAGGAACTCGAGACCGAGGCCTTTGCCCTCGCTCGCGCCCTCGATCAGACCGGGGACGTCGGCGATGGTGAACCGGGTGTCACCGGCCTGCACGACACCGAGGTTCGGGTGCAGGGTGGTGAACGGGTAGTCCGCGATCTTCGGCTTGGCGGCCGACAGCGCGGCGATCAGGCTCGACTTGCCGGCGGACGGGTAGCCGACGAGCGCGATGTCGGCGACCGTCTTGAGCTCCAGGAGGACGTCGCCCTCCCAGCCCGGCGTGCCGAGCAGGGCGAAGCCGGGCGCCTTGCGCTTCGGGTTGGAGAGCGCGGCGTTGCCGAGGCCGCCGATGCCGCCAGGGGCGACGACGTAGCGCATCCCCGGCTCGTTCATGTCGATGAGCTCGGCGCCGGACGGGTCCTTGACCACGGTGCCGACGGGAACAGGGAGTTCGAGCTCCTCGCCCAGGTGGCCGCTGCGGTGGTCGCCCATGCCGAAGCCGCCGTTCTCCGACGAGCGGTGCGGAGCCCGGTGGTAGCCGAGCAGCGTGGTGACCTGCGGGTCGGCGACGAGGACGATGTCGCCGCCGTTCCCGCCGTTGCCGCCGTCCGGACCCGCCAGCGGCTTGAACTTCTCCCGCCGGACGGAGACGCACCCGTTGCCGCCGTTGCCGGCGCGCAGGTGCAACGTCACGTGATCCACGAACGTTGCCATGGGGGTCCCTCGATTCCTGACTTCTCAGTCTGTAAATGGAGAAAGGGCGGGCCGAAGCCCGCCCATCCTCGAATGCTGGTGCGTGGTGCGGGGCTCTACGCCTCGGCGGCCACGATGTTGACGACCTTGCGGCCGCCCTTGTTGCCGAACTCGACCGAGCCGGCTGCGAGGGCGAACAGGGTGTCGTCTCCGCCACGTCCGACGTTCACGCCGGGGTGGAAGTGGGTGCCGCGCTGACGGACGATGATCTCGCCCGCTCCGACGACCTGGCCACCGAAGCGCTTCACGCCGAGGCGCTGTGCGTTCGAGTCACGACCGTTGCGAGTCGAGCTCGCTCCCTTTTTGTGTGCCATCTGCTTCTTCTCCTAAGCCTGAGGTCGATCGGCTACTTGATGCCGGTGATCTTGACGCGCGTGAGGTCCTGACGGTGCCCCTGGCGCTTCTTGTAGCCGGTCTTGTTCTTGAACTTCTGGATCACGATCTTCGGGCCACGGAGGTCGTTGAGGACCTCAGCGGTGACCTTGACCTTCGCCAGCGAACCGGCGTCGGACGTGATCTTGTCGCCGTCGACAAGCAGCACAGCAGCCAGCTCGACGTTGCCGTTCTTATCAGCCTTGATCCGGTCCATCGTCACGATGGTGCCGACCTCGACCTTTTCCTGCCGGCCTCCGGCGCGCACAACTGCGTAAACCACTTTTACGTACCTTTTCTTCGGGGAACAGCTCCCCTCGGCTCGATGAGCCGCGGACCTGGTCCTGTCTCTTTACTCTTCAGGAAGTTACTGGCGAGTCCGTCTCCGTCGCAGTGTGCAACGGACCGGCTCTCAGAAAACCATGATGGTCGAGCGGGATACGCCCGACACACACCAACGGTCAACTTTACCCGACGACCCATCTATCGTCAATTCAACGAGAGGGCTCCGGGACCGATCGGCGCCATCGACGGCGCCGGTTCCTACAATCATTGTATGACGGTCCTGATCGATCCCCCGGCATGGCCCGCCCACGGCATGTTGTGGTCGCACCTGGTCAGCGACGCGAGCCTGGACGAGCTGCACGCCTTCGCGGCCGCCAACGGCATCGCACCGCGCGCTTTCGACCTGGACCACTACGACGTGCCGGACAAGCGCTACGACGAGCTGGTGGCCGCGGGCGCGACGGCGGTGGACGGCAAGGAGCTCGTCATCCGGCTGCGCGCGAGCGGACTACGCGTGAAGGCGCGGGATCGAGTGCGCAAGCACTGACCCCGCGCCTTCAGCGCGGCTGGATAGCTCGGGTTACTCGGACTGCTCCGAACGGGTGATCTCCGGGGCGATGTCTCCGCCGACGATCGCAGCGGTGCTGACCCTGCGGCTGCGGCCACGGCCCTGACCTGGCTGCTTCGGCTGCGGGAGCGCGTCGAGCACCGAGTCGAGCAGGAGCTCGGCCTCCTTGGTGGGCGTGCGACGCGTCACGGGCGCCGCAGCGGGCTCAGGAAGCTCGATGATGGGTACGGGCGCCTCGGCGGCCTCGCGTCGCGCAGCGGGGCGCTCAGCGGCTGCCTGGCGGTCGGGCGCCGCCTCCGCAGCGGGTGCAGCCTGCTCGGCCGGAGCAGATTCGGTGCGCGCCTGCTCGTTACTCGTCGCCTCAGCGGCGGGCTGCTCGGCTTCGGCTGCCTTCGCCCTGTCGCGCTTGCCGTTCTTGCGGCGGGACTTCTTCGGCGCATCCTGCTGCTGCTCCTCGGCCACGTGCTTGCCGTGGGCGGCCTCGTTCGCCGCTGCGTCCGCATCCACCTGCTGCTGGTGGTCATCGTGCGGGTGGGCGAGCGTCGACGCTGCGATCTGCGCGAGAGCGTTCTTGGCGTCGTCGGTGATGGCGTGCGTCACACCGGTCGGCGTTCCGCCGTTGCCGTTCGAGCCGCCGTTGCCGTTCGAGGAGCCGTTGCCGTTTCCGTTGCCGTTCGACGAGCCGTTGCCCGAGCCGCCGGACTGCTGGTTGCCCCGTCCACGACGGCGCTCGCTCTGCGGCTGCTGCTGCGGCGTCTGACGGTGCTTCACGACAGGGTCGTGGTGCACGATCACGCCGCGGCCCGCGCAGACCTCGCAGGCCTCGCTGAACGTCTCGAGCAGGCCGAGGCCGAGCTTCTTCCTCGTCATCTGGACCAGGCCGAGCGACGTGACCTCCGCTACCTGGTGCTTGGTGCGGTCGCGGCTCAGGCACTCGATCAGGCGACGGAGCACGAGGTCGCGGTTCGACTCGAGCACCATGTCGATGAAGTCGACGACGATGATGCCGCCGATGTCGCGCAGGCGCAGCTGGCGGACGATCTCCTCCGCCGCCTCCAGGTTGTTCTTGGTGACCGTCTCTTCGAGGTTTCCGCCAGAGCCGACGAACTTGCCGGTGTTGACGTCGACCACGGTCATCGCCTCTGTGCGGTCGATCACCAGCGAGCCGCCGGACGGCAGCCAGACCTTGCGGTCGAGCGCCTTCTCGATCTGCTCCGTGATGCGGAACTCGTCGAACGCATCCCGGTCACCCGCGTACGCCTCGACGCGGTCGAGCAGGTCGGGGGCCACCTGACGCAGGTAGTTCTCGATGGTGCTCTGCGCATCCTGGCCCGCGATGATCAGCTTCTGGAAGTCCTCGTTGAAGACGTCGCGCACGATCTTGATCAGCAGGTCGGGCTCGCTGTGCAGGAGCGCAGGCGCTCCCACCGTCTCGACCTGCCTGCTGATGTCCGCCCACTGCGCGGTGAGGCGCGTGACGTCGAGCGTCAGCTGCTCCTCCGTCGCGCCCTCTGCGGCGGTGCGCACGATCACGCCGGTGTTCTCGGGGAGAACCTCCTTGAGGATCTTCTTGAGGCGCGCGCGCTCGGTGTCCGGCAGCTTGCGGCTGATGCCGTTCATCGAGCCGTTCGGCACGTAGACCAGGTAGCGGCCAGGCAGAGAGACCTGGCTGGTCAGTCGGGCGCCCTTGTGGCCGACAGGGTCTTTGGTGACCTGCACGAGCACGCGGTCGCCCGGCTTGAGCGCCAGCTCGATGCGGCGGGGCTGGTTGCCCGTCTCCGCTGCGTCCCAGTCGACCTCGCCGGAGTAGAGCACGGCGTTGCGACCGCGCCCGATGTCCACGAACGCCGCCTCCATGCTGGGCAGCACGTTCTGCACGCGACCGAGGTAGACGTTGCCGATGAGCGACGCCTCCTGCGACTTGGCGACGTAGTGCTCGACGAGCACCTTGTCCTCCAGCACGCCGATCTGGATGCGGCCGCCCTTCTCGCGCACGATCATCTGGCGGTCGACGGACTCGCGCCTGGCGAGGAACTCCGCCTCGGTGATGACAGGACGGCGGCGACCGGCGTCGCGTCCGTCGCGGCGGCGCTGCTTCTTCGCCTCCAGGCGGGTCGACCCCTTGACCTTCTGCGGCTCGGTGATCAGCTCCGGCTCGCGCGGTGCGCGCACCTTCACGACGGTGTTGGCCGGATCGTTGGAGCCGGACCGGTTCTCCTCGCCCGCGCGGCGGCGCGAACGGCGGCGGACCGTGCTCGGCTCGTCGTCGTACTCGTCGTGCGGGAGCGGAGGCAGCGGGATGATGTCCGGTGCCTGGAACAGCAGCGTCGTCGGCGGGAGGCCGGGCAGCGCCGCGTCGGCGTCCGCCGTTGTCGCGGCGTCGGCGTCTGCGGCGTCCGCTGCCGAACCGTCCGGTTCAGCGCCGGAGACCGCATCCTGTGCGCTCTGCGTGGTCACGGCCGGCTGACCGGCGGGGAACGGACCTGCGCCGATGATGTCGTCGTGGCCGTCGTTGGTGATGTTCTCGTCCATGGGTGTTCTCTCCTGGACGGCAGGCGCGGTCGAGGCGTGCCCGGCCACCGTCGGCGCGGAGGACGCAATGGCCTCACGCGAATCGTTCGCAGGCACGGCGGAGGCGCTCTTCTTGGCGCTCTTCCTGGAACCGAAGAGGCGCGATCGCTTCCTGGGCCCCGCTTCCGATCCGTTGTTCTGCGTGTTGTCAGTATTTTCGTTTTCCACCATCGCTGGTGCACTCCTCGACCGGCGGCGGTCTCCCGCGCACCGGGTACTTTCATGAGGGCAGCGGACGCGTTGCGCCTGCCACCGCTAATCCTTCACGCGTGCGGTCGGCTCGTGGCGCGGTCCGCAGCGATCTCATTTCGTCTTACGTTCGTCGTACGTCGACCACTTCGGCCGACTGTCCTGGGCGTCGCAACGCCCTCAAGCCTTCGCTGGCGTCTCTCCGGCACGCTGCCGGAGAACCAGTTGCAACGATTATCGCATGACCGTACCGGGAACGCGGTTGCCTCCCAGGGCGACACGCGAATGCACATGCCATAATCCGACTGTGTCAGTCACTACAGCCGAGCGCCGCCCGACCGTACTCGCCATCTTTTTGATCGTCGCAGGGGCCATCGGGCTCTGGGCGGCGTTCATGCTCACGATGGACAAGTTCCACCTTCTGGAGAACCCGGATGCGCAGCTGTCGTGCAACTTCAGCCTGCTCGTCGGGTGCACCAAGAACCTGAACTCCTGGCAGGGCTCGCTGTTCGGCTTCCCGAACCCGCTGCTCGGCCTGATCGGCTGGACGGCAACCATCGCCGTGGGGGTCGGCGTGCTCGCCGGCGCCCGTTTCGCCAAGTGGTTCTGGATGCTCTTCAACCTGGGCGTCATCGGCGCGATGGCTCTCGTGATCTTCCTCATCACGCAGTCCATCACCGTGCTCAACGTGCTCTGCCCCTGGTGCATGGTCACCTGGCTGGTCACCATCCCGACGTTCTGGGCTGTCACGCTCTACAACCTCAAGACGGGCAACATCCCCATCCCGGAAGCCGGGCGTGTCTTCTTCGGCAAGCTCTACACCTGGGTTCCGCTCATCACGGTGATCTCGTACGCCATCGTCGCGATCCTCGCGCAGATCCAGCTCGACTGGATCAACAACGTCTTCGTCTAACCCCTCCCAAACAAACGAGTCCGGACTTGTTCAGGCGACACACGGCGTGTCGCCTGAACAAGTCCGGACTCGATGGTTTGGGGACTGGGGGTCAGGCGAACCAGAGGGCGAGCTCGCGGGCGGCGGACTCTGGCGAGTCGGAGCCGTGGACGAGGTTCTGCTGCACCTTGAGACCCCAGTCGCGGGCGAAGTCGCCGCGGATGGTGCCGGGGGCCGCCGTCGTGGGGTCCGTGGTGCCGGCGAGGGAGCGGAATCCCTCGATCACGCGGTTGCCTGCGAGGCGGATCGCGACGATGGGGCCGGACTCCATGAACTCGACCAGCGGCTCGTAGAACGGCTTGCCCTCGTGCTCCGCGTAGTGAGCGGCGAGCAGGTCGCGGTCTGCCTGGAGCATCCGGATGTCGACGAGCGAGTAGCCCTTCGCCTCGATGCGGCGCAGGATCTCGCCGGTGAGGTTGCGAGCGACGCCGTCCGGCTTGACGAGCACCAGGGTCTCTTCGACGGGGGTGGTCATGGATTCTCCGTTCCGTTTGCGGCCGCGTTCGCGGCCTTTTTGTTGCGGTCGATGCGGGCGCCGGCGATCATGCAGTACGCCCACATGGCCGTGAAGATGGCGCCGACGATGAAGAAGGCAGGCACGAGGAAACCGGCGGCGACGACCACCAGCTGCACGAACCAGCCGAGCACGATCCCCACCGGGGAGCGCAGGGTGCCCATGGCGACGATCATCAGGACGACGACCACCGCTCCCCCGCCGAGGGCGACGGCGGCGGGAAGCGACCCGAGCCCGAACAGCACGAGAGCGCCGAGGAAGACGACGAGCAGTTCGAAGCCGAGCACGATGGAGCCGAGCATCTCGCGGACGGTGCGTTCGCGCCGCGGCCTCCGAGCGGGAGCCGCTGCCTTGTCGGCGGCGGGCCCGTCTGCGCCGTCCTGCTGCGCTCCGCTCACGCCCCTGCCTGCTTCCACTCGGCGGCCTCCGCGATGGCCATCGCGTCGCCGACGAGCACGATCGAGCCGGTGACGACCACGGCGCGCTTCGGTTCCTCCGCTGCCCACTCGCGGGCGGCGTCGAGCGCCTCAGCGAGGTCGCCGTAGACGATGGTCGCCTCGTCGCCGACCTCGTCGAGCACGATCTCGCCCAGTTCGTCTGCCGGCAGGGCGCGATCGGAGCGCGGCTCCGTCACGTAGAACTGCGTGGCGACGGGGGCGAGGGCGCGCACGATGCCGCGCGCGTCCTTGTCGGCGAGGGACCCGAACACGAAGGTCAGCTCGTCGAAATCGAAGTAGCGGCGCATCGCGTCTGCGAGGGTCTGCGCGCCCGCCGGGTTGTGGGCCGCATCCACGAGGACGGTCGGGTCGACCCCGATGAGCTGGAGGCGCCCAGGTGACGTCGCTGTGGCGAAGCCCTCCTCAAGCAGGTCTGCTTTGAGCGGCTGGGTGCCACGGCCGAGGAAGGTCTCGACGGCCGCGACGGCGACGGCAGCGTTCTGTGCCTGGTGGTCGCCGTAGAGCGGCAGGAACAGCTCCTCGTACGTCGCAGCGCGGCCCCGGATGCTCACCAGCTGACCACCGACGGCGACCGACGTGGATGCGACGTCGAACGCTCCTGGCTGGGTCGAGATGGTGGACTCCGTGAGCTCCGCCGCGTTCTTCAACTCGGCCAGCGCATCCTGGGTCTGGGCTGCGCTCACCACGTCGGCCGCGGGCTTGATGATGCCCGACTTGGTGCGTGCGATCTCCGCGACGGTGTCGCCGAGCGCCTTGGTGTGGTCGAGCGAGATGGGGGTGAACACCGCCACCTGGCCGTCTCCGACGTTGGTGGAGTCCCACTCGCCGCCCATGCCGACCTCGATCACGGCCACGTCGACGGGCGCGTCGGCGAACGCGGCGTACGCCAGCACCGTCAGCGCTTCGAAGAAGGTGAGCGGCGGATGCCCGCCCTCGGCGAGCTCGCTGTCCACGATCTCGATGTACGGCTGGACGTCCTCCCAGTTGCGCACCAGATCCTCATCGGAGATCGGCTGACCGTCGATCACGATGCGCTCGTTGAAACGCACCAGGTGCGGGCTGGTCAGCAGCCCCGTGCGCAGGCCGTACGCCCGCAGGATGCTCTCGATGATGCGGCTGGTCGACGTCTTGCCGTTCGTGCCGGTGATGTGCACGATCGGGTACGCCCGCTGCGGGTCGCCCAGCAGCTCGACCGCGCGCCTGGTCGCATCCAGTCGCCGCTCCGGCGCACCCTCTCCGATGCGCGCCAGCAGCGCCTGGTAGACGGCGTCCGCCGCGTCGCGGAACTCGTCCGCTGGAATGGGGTCGCTCATCGGACCGTCACCTCCGCCTTGGCCACGCCCACCGTGAATGCGCCCGTGTTCGCGAACTGCCCGGCGGCGAAGCTCTTCCTGTACTCGCCTTCGACCTCGGCGACACCGCCGGACGCGATGCCGATCACCGTGGCGAGGGTCTCCGCCCCGATGTCAACGGTGGCGGCGGCGCGTTCCACGGCGTTCCCGTCCTCCTGATCGTCGAAGCTGAGAGAGAGTTCGATCCGGTCGCTCACATCGAGGCCAGCGCTCTTGCGGGTGTCCTGCACAGCGCGGATGATGTCGCGCGCCAGTCCCTCCGCCTCCAGCTCCGGCGTCGTCAGCGTGTCCAGCAGCACGAACCCGCCGCCCGGCAGCAGCGCGAGCGCCTGGGTGGACTCGCCGTCCGCCTGCGCCGTCTCCAGCACGAGCTCGTACTCGCCGTCGACCAGCTCGAAGCCGCCGGCGGTCACAACTCCGTCGTTCTCCGACCAGTCGCCTGCACGGGCGGCCTGGATGACCTTCTGCACGTCCTTGCCGAGACGCGGTCCTGCCGCGCGGGCGTTGACCGTCAGCCTGCTGGTGATCCCGTACGTCGCAGCGCTGTCCTCGTGCAGCTCGACCAGCTCCACCGCCTTCACGTTGAGCTCGTCGCGCAGGATGCCATCGAAGGGCCGCAGCGCATCCGCGTTCTCGGCGACGATGGTCAGCGACGCGAGCGGGAGGCGCACGCGGAGACCAGCCTGCTTGCGCAGCGACAGCGTGGTCGAGCTGATGCCGCGGATGCGGTCCATCGCATCCACCAGGGCGTCGTCCGCCGGGAACTCGGCGGCGTCCGGCCAGTCGGTCAGGTGCACGCTGCGCCCACCGGTGAGGCCCTGCCAGACGCGCTCCGTGACCAGCGGGAGCAGGGGGGCCGCGACGCGCGCGACGGTCTCCAGCACGGTGTAGAGGGTGTCGAACGCTTCCGTCCCTGCGCCATCGTCGGCCACGCCCTCCCAGAACCGGTCGCGCGAACGACGCACGTACCAGTTGGTGAGGATGTCGGCGAAGTCGCGCAGCTTGGCTGCGGCCAGCGTGGAGTCCAGTGCCTCCAGGTCGGCGGTGACGTCCTCGACCAACTCGCGGGTCTTCGCCAGCAGGTAGCGGTCGAGCACGTCCGTCGAGTCTGTGCGGCGCTTCGCCTCGTACCCGGTCGCGTTGGCGTAGAGGGAGAAGAAGTACCACGTGCTCCACAGCGGGAGCAGCACCTGGCGGACGCCCTCGCGGATGCCCTCCTCCGTGACGATCAGGTTGCCGCCGCGCAGCACGGGGCTCGCCATCAGGAACCAGCGCATCGCATCCGAGCCGTCGCGGTCGAAGACCTCGTTGACGTCCGGGTAGTTGCGCAGGGACTTCGACATCTTCTGCCCGTCGCTGCCCAGCACGATGCCGTGGCTGATCACGTTCTTGAACGCCGGCCGGTCGAACAGCGCCGTGGACAGCGTGTGCAGCATGTAGAACCAGCCGCGGGTCTGCCCGATGTACTCGACGATGAAGTCGGCCGGGTTGTGCCCTTCGAACCACTCACGGTTCTCGAACGGATAGTGCACCTGGGCGAACGGCATCGACCCGGAGTCGAACCAGACGTCCAGCACGTCCGGGATGCGACGCATCGTGGAACGGCCGGTGGGGTCGTCGGGGTTCGGCCGGGTGAGGTCGTCGATGAACGGACGGTGCAGGTCCGCCTCCCCCGCCGCATTCTTCGGCATCGTGCCGAAGTCGGCTTCCAGCTCGGCCAGCGAGCCGTACACGTCGATGCGCGGGTACGCGGGGTCGTCGCTCTTCCACACCGGGATCGGCGAGCCGAAGTAGCGGTTGCGCGAGATCGACCAGTCGCGGGCGTTGCCGACCCACTTGCCGAACTGGCCGTCCTTGACGTTCTCCGGCACCCAGTTGATCTGCTGATTGAGCTCGCCCATCCGCCCGCGGAAGTCGGTCACGCGCACGAACCAGCTCGACACCGCCTTGTAGATCAGCGGGTTGCGGCAGCGCCAGCAGTGCGGGTACGAGTGCTCGTAGCTCGCCTGGCGCAGCAGCCGGCCGTTCTCCTTGAGCAGCTTGGTGAGCGGCTTGTTCGCCTCGAACACCTGCAGGCCGGCCACGTCCTCGACCACGGGAAGGAACCGGGCGCCGTCGTCCACAGAGATGATGACCGGGATGCCGGCGGCCTCGCAGACGCGCTGGTCGTCCTCGCCGTATGCCGGAGCCTGGTGCACGATGCCCGTGCCGTCCTCGGTGGTGACGTAGTCGTCGACCAGGATGCGCCACGCGTTCTGCGTGCCGTACTCCTCGGTGTCCGCGTAGTAGTCCCAGAGCCTGTCGTACGTGACGCCCTCGAGCTCGGCCCCACGGATGCGGCGGCTCACGGCGGCCAGCGCATCCGCGGCGGACTCGTAACCGAGGTCTTTTGCGTAGTTGCCGACGAGGTCGACCGCGAGCAGGTACTCGCCGCTCAGCACCTCGTCGTCCGGGGTGCCGTGTGCATCGGCCGCTCCGTTCGGGCCGGCCTGCACGACCGCGTACTCGATGTCGGGCCCGACGACCAGCGCGAGGTTGGTCGGCAGGGTCCACGGCGTCGTCGTCCAGGCCAACGCCCGCACGCCCGTGAGACCGAGCGACTCCGCCTTCGCGCCGGTCAGCGGGAAGGTGACGGTGACCGTCTGGTCCTGACGCATCTTGTATACGTCGTCGTCCATCCGGAGCTCGTGGTTGGACAGCGGGGTCTGGTCGCGCCAGCAGTACGGCAGCACGCGGTAGCCCTCGTAGGCGAGGCCCTTCTCGTGCAGCTGCTTGAACGCCCAGATCACCGACTCCATGTATGTGACGTCGAGCGTCTTGTAGTCGTTGTCGAAGTCGACCCAGCGCGCCTGCCTGGTGACGTACTCCCGCCACTCGCGGGTGTAGTGCAGCACCGCGTCCTTCGCGGTCTGGTTGAAGGCCGCGATGCCCATCTCCTCGATCTGGCTCTTGTCGGTGAGCCCGAGCTGCCGCTCAGCCTCCAGCTCGGCGGGCAGACCGTGGGTGTCCCAGCCGAACCTGCGCTCGACCTTCTTGCCGCGCATCGTCTGGAAGCGCGGGAAGACGTCCTTGGCGTATCCGGTCAGCAGGTGACCGTAGTGCGGCAGGCCGTTGGCGAATGGCGGGCCGTCGTAGAAGACCCACTCCGGCGCATCCTGCCGGTTGTCGATGGATGCACGGAAAGTGCCGTCCTCTTTCCAGAACGCGAGCACGTCGGTCTCGATGTCCGGGAAGCTCGGGCTCGGGCTGACGCCCGGCTGGGCATCGCGCGCCGCCGATACGCTCGCCGACGGTTCTTCCGGGGACTTGGGGTACGGCATCTCACTCCTGGCAGGTCGTTCGTCTGCACGAGGACGCCGGACGTGTGACTCGTCCGCCGCGGTACCACCCCGCTTGCCGCGGCCACTCTCGGTGTGGCTGCGACCGCTCTTTCTTTGGCTGTGACGGGCCAGACCCGTTCGGTTCTACTGGGCGCCCCTCGCGGTGCGCTGTTCTTCCGAAGACTCGCCGGTGATCGCCGGGTCGATGTCTGTACGCACGATTCTAACGGGTTTACGAGCGTTATCGAGGCTGTTCGTCGAGCGCGGACGCGTAGCCGGCGCAGACCGGACCGACCGCCGCCACGATCACCGGCGCGAGCGGGCCCCGTCGCACGCCGCTGCGCGCCCAGACCGCCGCTGCGGCGCCGGCCGCTCCGATCACGGCGGTCGCGATGGCGCGAGGCAGGAGCGCATCCCTTGGCTCGCCGAGGCGGCCGGCGAGAAACGCGCTGAGCTGCCGGACGAGCGTGAGGAATCTCGGGAGCGCGGAGGCTTCGAGCTCGCCGTCCGTGCCCATCAGCTCGTACTGCGTCACGGCGAGCGGCAGCCGCGCAGGGCCGAACTCGTCGGCCAGAGCGGAGATCGCATCCAGAACGGCTGTCATCGGCGGCGCATCGGGATCGGTCTCGGAGAGGAGCTGGTCGAAACCGCGCAGGCTCTCGTCCACCTCCAGCCAGAGCAGGTCGCTCTTGGCGCCGAAGTAGTTGAAGAAGGTGGCCCTGCCGACCCCTGCTCTCCTCGCGATGTCGTCGACGGTCGTGCCGTCGTACGTCTTCTCCAGGAACAGCTCGCCCGCCGCTTCGGCGATCATCAGCCGCGAGGATGCGCGGGGCCGCCCAGAACGGGAATGCTCGCTCTGCGTCACGCGTTACCTCCTCACGCCTATTATTGGACCCGGTCCACATATTAACCCGACCACTGCAGCCCGTCAGACAAGGAACCCCGTGACGTCCCCCAACGCGACAGCACCAGACACCATCGTCCGCAGCGAAACAGACCGCCCAGGCATCACCCCCGGCACCGCGCGCCGCGTGACCATCGCCTCGTTCGTCGGCACCTCGCTCGAGTCGTACGACTTCTACCTGTTCGCGTACTTCAGCGCGTTCTTCGTCGGCCCGCTGTTCTTCCAGCCGCTCGGTGTGTTCGGCGGCGTGCTCGCCGGGTTCCTCACCATCGCGGCCGGTTTCGTCATCCGGCCCATCGGCGCGATCATCTTCGGCCACCTCGGGGACAGGATCGGTCGTCGCCCGACGCTGCTGATCACCATCCTGATGATGGGCATCGGCACCGGGCTCGTCGGCGTGCTGCCGACTTACGCCACCGCCGGCTGGTTCGGAGCGATCGCGCTCGTCGTGCTGCGCCTCGTGCAGGGCCTCAGCCTCGGTGGAGAGTGGGGTGGCTCTATCCTGCTCGCGACCGAGTACGCCAACCCGAAGCGCCGCGGCTTCTACGCCGCGCTCCCCCAGCTCGGCTCGCCGGTCGGCAGCATCCTGAGCGCCGTGGTCTTCATCCTGATGTCGACCATGCTCAGCCAGGCGGACATCGCGGCCTGGGGCTGGCGCATCCCGTTCCTGACGGCCATCCCGCTGCTGCTCGTCTCGCTCTACCTGCGCTGGTCGATCGACGAGACGCCGGTGTTCAAGCAGCTCCTGGAGACCGGGAAGCGCGACCGCTTCCCCGTCCTGCAGGTGTTCCGCAAGGCCCCGAGCGGGTTCGTGATCGCCATCGGCGCTGCGGTCCTCGGCATCGGCTCGTACTCGCTGATGAACACGTACATGGTCGACTACGGCACCGCCGTGCTGAAGTTCAGCTTCTCCGACCTGCTCATCGCCACCACCATCGGCGGCCTGCTGCAGCTCGTCACCATCCCGCTGTTCGGCGTCTGGGCCACCAGGATCGGTTCCGCCCGCGTCGTGGCCATCGGCGCGATCGGCACGCTGATCATCGCGTTCCCGATGTACTTCCTGCTGCAGTACGCGACGTTCCCCATCCTGGTCGGCAGCATGATCGTCGGCGGCATCCTGCCGACGCTCTCCTGGGCGGGCCTCGGCGGGCTCATGTCCGACCTGTTCCCGAGCGACGTCCGCTACAGCGGCCTCTCGGTCGCGTACAGCATCGCCGCACTGCTGACCGCGTTCGTCCCCGCGCTCACGCTGATCCTCGGAAACGCGACGGGCAACGCCTGGTGGCACCCCGGCATCGTGCTCGGCATCATGAGCGTGATCACGCTCGTCGCCGCCCTGTTCGCCGCCCGCCGCAGGCCGATCATCGACGAGGTCGTCGCGCCAGAGTGAGCCTCCGCTACCCTGGGAGGACTGCACACTCAGGCACCTCACCATCGACACGGTGCCGCATATAGCGAATCGGAGAACGATGAACGCCGCCAACCCGGTGCCGGACAAGCCAGCCCTCGAGGGCCTGGAGGCCAAGTGGGGCACCCACTGGCAGACCGAGGGAACCTACCTCTTCCCCCGGGATGCGGCCCTCGCCGCCGACCGCGAGTGCATCTACTCGATCGACACGCCACCGCCCACCGCCAGCGGATCGCTCCACATCGGTCACGTGTTCAGCTACACGCACACCGACGTCGTCGCCCGCTACCACCGGATGCGCGGCCAGCACGTCTTCTACCCGATGGGCTGGGACGACAACGGCCTGCCGACCGAGCGCCGCGTGCAGAACTACTACGGCGTCCGCTGCGACCCTACCCTGCCCTACGACGCCGACTTCGTGCCTCCGTTCGAGGGCGGGGACAACAAGAGCAGCAAGGCGGCAGACCAGAAGCCGATCTCGCGCCGCAACTTCATCGAGCTGTGCGAGCGGCTGACCGTCGAGGACGAGAAGCAGTTCGAGGCGCTCTGGCGCTCGCTCGGCCTCTCGGTCGATTGGAGCCAGACCTACCGCACCATCGGCCAGGAGGCGCTGTTCACCTCCCAGCTCGCCTTCCTGCGCAACATCGAGCGCGGCGAGGCGTACCAGGCGATGGCGCCGACGCTGTGGGACATCACGTTCCGCACCGCCGTCGCCCAGGCAGAGCTGGAGGACCGCGACCAGCCGAGCGCGTACCACCGCGTGTCCTTCCACGGCGCGGACGGGCCGATCTGGATCGAGACCACCAGGCCGGAGCTGCTGCCGGCGTGCGTCGCGCTGGTCGCGCATCCGGATGACGAGCGGTACAAGCCGCTGTTCGGCACGACCGTCACCACTCCGGTGTTCGGCGTCGAGGTGCCCGTGCTCGCGCACCACCTCGCGCAGCCGGACAAGGGCTCCGGCATCGCCATGATCTGCACCTTCGGCGACATCACCGACGTCACCTGGTGGCGCGAGCTCGACCTGCCGAACCGCGCGATCATCGGCTTCGACGGCCGCATCGTGTCGGAGGCGCCGCTCGCCATCGAGAGCGAGGCAGGCAAGGCAGCGTACGCCGAGCTGGCAGGCAAGACCGTCTTCTCGGCCAAGCAGGCCGTCGTCGACCTGCTCCGCGCATCCGGCGACCTGGATGGCGACCCCAAGCCCATCCAGCACCCCGTCAAGTTCTTCGAGAAGGGCGACAAGCCGCTCGAGATCGTCTCGACCCGTCAGTGGTACGTGAAGAACGGCGCCCGCGACGAGGTGCTGCGCGCCCGGCTGATCGAGCTCGGCCAGAGCATCGACTGGCACCCCGACTTCATGCGCGTGCGCTACGAGAACTGGGTCGGCGGCCTCACCGGCGACTGGCTCATCTCGCGCCAGCGCTTCTTCGGCGTCCCCATCCCGGTCTGGTACCCGCTCGACGCGGACGGCAACCCGGTGTTCGACGAGCCGATCCTCCCCGCGCACGACCAGCTTCCCGTCGACCCGTCCTCGGATGCGGCCCCCGGCTTCGACGAGGCGCAGCGCAACCAGCCGGGCGGCTTCGTCGGCGAGCACGACGTGATGGACACCTGGATGACGTCCTCGCTCACGCCGCAGCTGGCCGGAGGCTGGAAGCGGGACGACGCGCTCTTCGACGCGGTGTACCCGTTCGACCTGCGCCCGCAGGGTCAGGACATCATCCGCACCTGGCTGTTCTCCACCATGCTGCGCTCCGAGCTGGAGAACCAGGTCGCGCCGTGGGCGCACACCGCGCTCTCCGGCTTCATCGTCGACCCCGACCGCAAGAAGATGTCCAAGTCCAAGGGCAACGTCGTCACCCCCGCCGACATCCTGGAGAAGCACGGGTCGGATGCTGTGCGCTACTGGGCGGCGTCGTCGCGGCTCGGCACGGACGCCGCCTTCGACCCGCAGAACCCGACGCAGATCAAGATCGGCCGCCGTCTGGCCATCAAGATCCTGAACGCGGCGAAGTTCATCCTGGGCTTCGAGGCGACGGGCGCCGACGACATCGCGCTCGTCACCAGCGCGCTCGACCGGAGCATGCTGCAGAACCTGTCGACGGTCGTCTCCGACGCCACCACTGCGCTCGACGGCTATGACCACGCGCGCGCCCTGGAAATCGCGGAGACGTACTTCTGGACGTTCTGCGACGACTACCTCGAGCTGGTCAAGGAGCGCGCATACGGCGAGCCGAGCGCGGAGCAGACCTCTGCCGTCGTCGCCCTCCGCATCGCCCTGTCGGCGTTCCTGCGCCTGTTCGCCCCGGTGGTGCCGTTCGCGACGGAGGAAGCCTGGAGCTGGTTCAACGACGGCTCCGTCCACACCGCCGCGTGGCCGGTGGCCTCGGAGGTCGCAGGAGACTGGAGCGCGGACGCCGCCGTCCTCGGCATCGTCGGCCGCGCGCTGACCGCGATCCGCGGTGCCAAGACCACGGCCAAAGCCTCCCAGCGCACGGCTGTCGATTCGGCCGTCATCGCGGGTCCGGAGACCGAGATCGCCGCCATCGAGAGCGCGGCGGGCGACCTGCGTTCGGTGGGCAAGATCGCCGAACTGCGTTTCGCAGCAGCCGATGAACTATTAGTGACCGATATCCTGCTGGCCCAGGCCCCGAGCGAGGAGGAACGATGACCGTGACGGTCCGGAGTGTGGAAGACAACGAGTTCTTCACCTGGCTCGACCTCTATGCGGGGTACGGCGAGTTCTACGAGCAGCCCCTGACGGATGAGAAGGCTCTGCTGGTGTGGAGCTGGATCACCGATGCGGACAACGAGCTGGAGGCGTATTTCGCCGTGAACGACGAGGGCACCCCGATCGGGCTGGCGCACGTGCGCGAGTTCGTCCGACCCCTCGACGGCAGCCGCGGCCTCTACCTCGACGACCTGTTCGTGGCGAAGGACGCGCGCGGAGACGGCGCGGGAACCGCGCTCCTCGAAGCGCTGCGCGACCGCGCTCGCGAACAGGGCCTGTCCGTCGTTCGGTGGATCACCGCCAAAGACAACGAGACTGCTCGGCGCGTCTACGATCGCGTCGCAGAGAAGACCAAGTGGGTCACGTACGACCTCGTACCGTGAAGCACTCGTGCGCATCCCGGACCCCCGACGGCATCGACCGCTCGGGATGCGCGCGATAAGGTCGAAACACGCACTGAGACACAGCCGTGCGGGGAAGGCGAACGGAGGCACCCATGTCGATTGAGATCCGACCGGTCGCAGACGGCGATTTCTTCGCCTGGCTGGACCTGTACGAGAAGTACGCGACGTTCTACGAGACCACGCTCACCGATCAGAAGGCCCTGCTGCTCTGGTCCTGGCTGACCGCTCCCGACCACGAGGAGGACGGGCTGGTCGCCGCGGACGACGGCCGCATCGTCGGGCTGGCGCACATGCGCGAGTTCGCCCGCCCGCTGGAGGGCGACCGCGGCCTGTTCCTCGACGACCTGTTCGTGTCGGAGGACCAGCGAGGAAAGGGCATCGGCCGCTCGCTCATCGCGGCGACGCGCGACCGCGCTCAGGAGCGCGGCCTCGGCGTCGTCCAGTGGATCACCGCGCGCGACAACACCGAGGCGCAGCAGGTGTACGACTCCGTCGCGACCCGCACCTCCTGGGTCACATACGAGATCGACCTTCTCGCGAACCAGGCGAGCGCCTGATGCAGCTCGGCACACGCTGGTCGGTGGGAGACGACGCCCCGAGCACCCTCCCCGAGGTGGTCGCGTACGCGATCAGCACGGTCGAGGAGGAGCTCGTGGCGACCGATGTGGCCACCGACGGCTGGAAGTGGACGCTCACCTGGCTGGAGGGCAACCCTGTCGTCGAACTCGACGACGGCACGGTCATCCGGTTCAACCGGCAGGAGGACTCGGCGACGATCACCCAGCCTGTCCAGCAGGAACCAGACGAGTTCGACCTGGAAGGCTGAACCCGCCCGGCTCGGCTGGCGTCGCGCCTGGTCCGTGTCAGCTCGGTCGGCATGTCAGCGCGGTCGGCGCGTCAGCGCGGAAGCTGCGGCAGGTCACGCGCAGCGAAGTCGCGCGTGCGCTCGACCGCTGCGAGCTGATCGGCGTAGTGCGGAGCCGTGCGGAGCATCGCGCTGCGCACCCCCCACGCGGCGAGGGCACTGCCGAACCTGATCGCGGTGCGCTGGGTCCAGGTGGCCTGATGGATGCTCGGGACGGTGACTGCGAAGGCGGTCATGATCCGGTTCCTTCCGTTGCTGTTTCGGTCGCCGGCACGTGCGAGCCGGCGGAGAGCAGGAGCCGCACCGCGATGAGCGTCAGTGCGACGACGACGATGCCGCCGATGACGAACGGCAGGCGCAGGTCGATGCGGGCGACGAAGCCGCCCAGCACCGTGGCGATCGGGGTGAGACCCCAGCCGATGGTGCGCACGATCCCCATCGCGCGCCCGAGCATGTCGTTCGGCACGATCGCCTGACGCAGCGCACCCCACGGCACGTTCCAGACGGCCACGCCGAAGGCGCCGACCGCGTACGAGCTGATGGCGAAGACCACGTTCCCCGTCACGCCGACGCAGAGGACCCCCGCGCCGCAGACGAGCATCGAGCAGAACATCACCCGGCCCCGGCCGAACCGTTCGACCAGGCGGCTGGAGATGAGCGCGCCGACCAGGGCGCCGACGCCGACCGCCGCCGTCACGACGCCGATGAGCGCGGCGGGGACGGAGAAGGTCTGGAGCAGAAGCAGTACAACGCTGCCCTGCGCGAATGCGAGGGCGGAGGCGGTGATCGAGGTGAGGATGATCATCGTCCGCAGGAAGCGGTGGTGCACGAGGAACGAGACGACGGCGCGGAAGGTCGGACGGTCCTGAGCGGCCTCGCCGTCGACCGCCGCGCCCTTCCGGTACGCGCTGGCCGCGGCGGCGGGGATCGTGAGCGCCAGCAGACCGGCGATCAGGAACCCGCCTCCGGTGAGCCAGACCGGCAGCACGATGGCGGCCGCGAACAGGAACCCGGCGATCGGCGTCGCGATGAAGTTCTGCACGACGATCTCCGCCGACTGCATCCTGCCGTTCGCCCTGTCGAGCTGATCACGGGTGACCAGGCTCGGGACGACCGTGGTGGTCGCGTTGTCGAAGACCGTCTCCCCCAGCCCGAACAGCAGCACGCAGCCGTAGAGCAGCCAGATCGTCAGCGCGTCCGTGGAGATGAGCACGGCGAGCAGCGCGGCGACCGCGAACCGCAGCGAGTTGGCGACCGCCATCGCGATCCGCCTGTCCACCCGGTCGAGCAGCATTCCGGCCGGGATGCCGAACAGCAGCCAGGGCAGGAACGTCACGGCGCTGAGCCCGGCGATGAGGGCCGGGTCGCGGGTGAGCGTCGTCGCGATCAGCGGCACCGCCGTGCGGCCGATGCCGTCGGCGAGGTTGCTCGCGATGGCCGCCGTCCAGAGCCGGTTGAACCCGGCGCTCATCGGCGTCCGCGCGACCTTCTGCGCCGTTGCGGTGCTCATCGCTCGCTCGCCTCCACGAGCGGGAACGCGTTGAACTGCACCTGGACGCGCAGGCTGCCCTCCGGGCTCTCTCCGCCGCCGCTGGTGTCACTGCCGTCGGCCGCGCGCCACTTCTCGCGCAACCTGGTCTGCATGGCGTAGTACTCGCGGCCGAACTCGGCGAGCTGGTCGATGGTGAGCTGGAGGTGAGAGGTGGAGAGGGTGCTGGCCTGCATCCACTCGCTGCCGTAGACGTCGAGGCCGCGGCGCAGGAACGCGGTGAGGCGGCGTTCGTTGTTCTGCTGCCACTCGCGCGAGATCAGCTCGTTGGCCTCGCGTCCGGCCGGGGTCGCCAGGGTCTCGAGCGAGCCGATGGTGACGCCGCCCGGCGCCATCTTCCACCAGCGTTCGCGGCCGGACCCCTTCTCAGCGTCCTCCACGATGATGTTGTGCTTGGCGAGTTGGCGCAGGTGGTAGCTGGTGGAGCCGCTGGACTCCCCCAGCCGCTCGGCGAGACCGCTCGCCGTGGCGGGGCCGAAGTCGGAGAGCTCGTTCATGATCTCGACCCGCAGGGGATGCGCGAGCGCCCGCAGCGCTTCCATGCCCAGGGCGTCGTGCATGGGGTGGGAGATCGCCGGGGGCTTCTCCGTCTGCTGGACTGCGTTCTCTTCGTCGGTGGCCATGCTCAGAGATTAGCAATGCAAAGAGTTCTTTGCAAGCACTTCTTTGCAATCAGTATTTTGCAATGATTCATTTGCATAGAGTCCTTTGCATGGCGGACGGCGACGGCCCTAGGCTGGATCAATGGCAGACACGAACCCGTTCTTCTCCCCCAGCACCCTTCCTTACCAGTTGCCGCCGTTCGCAGACATCCGCGACGAGCACTACCGGCCCGCCTTCGACAGGGGCTTCGAGGAGCAGCTGGCCGAGGTGGCGGCGATCACCGCATCCACTGCAGCGCCCACCTTCGAGAACACCGTCATCCCGCTGGAGCGGTCTGGCCAGACCCTGCAGCGCGTCGCCGAGGTCTTCTTCAACAAGAGCTCGTCGGACTCCAGCGACTTCACCAACGCGCTCGAGGAGGAGATCGCTCCCCTGCTGGCCGCGCACCAGGACGCGATCCGCCTCGACCCGGTGCTCTACGGCCGGATCAAGGCCATCCACGACAGCCTGGATGCGCTGGACCTCGACGCGGAGTCCCGCTACCTGGTCGAGCGCTACTACGACGAGTTCACTCTCGCAGGCGCCGGGCTCAGTGACGAGGACAAGGAGAAGCTGCGCGCGTACAACCAGCAGCTCTCCACGCTCACCACCCGGTTCGAGAAGAACCTGCTCGCAGACACCAACGACCTCGCCGTGGTCTTCGACAATGTCTCCGACCTCGACGGGCTCGGCGACGGCGCGATCTCGGCGGCGGCGGAGGCGGCGAAGGAGCGCGGCCTGGACGGCAAGTACGTCGTCACGCTGGTGCTCCCCACCGGGCATCCGTTCCTCGCCGGGCTGACGAATCGCGACGTGCGCGAGCGCATCATGACCGCATCCCGTTCCCGGGGCATCCGGGACGGCGAGAACGACAACCGGCAGCTCGTGCTCGACATCACCCGGCTGCGCGCCGAGCGTGCCAGGCTGCTCGGTTTCGAGACGCACGCCGCGTACGTCACGGCCGACCAGACGGCCAAGACGCCGGAGGCCGTCGCCGCGATGCTCGGCCGCCTGGCCCCCGCCGCCGCGCGCAACGCGCTCGCCGAGCAGGCCGCCCTGCAGCAGCAGCTCGGCGACGGCGGAGAGCTGGCCGCCTGGGACTGGGCCTACTACACCGAGAAGGTGCGCCAGGCGACGTACGACATCGACGTCGCGGCCATGCGCCCGTACTTCGAGGCGGAGCGCGTGCTGCGCGACGGCGTCTTCTTCGCGGCGACGAAGCTCTACGGCATCACCTTCGAAGAGCGGCCTGACCTGGTCGCATACCACCCGGAGGCGCGCGTCTTCGAGGTGCGCAACGAGGACGGCTCAGAGCTCGGCCTCTACATCCTCGACCTCTACACGCGCGACTCCAAGCGCGGAGGGGCGTGGATGAACCCGCTGATCTCCCAGTCGGCGCTGCTCGAATACCCGACGATCGTCGTCAACAACCTGAACGTGCCGAAGCCGGCGGCCGGCGAGCCGACCCTGCTCAGCTACGACGAGACGAACACGCTGTTCCACGAGTTCGGCCACGCCCTGCACGGACTGTTCGCGCGCGTCACATACCCGAAGTTCGCCGGCACCAACGTGTACCGCGACTTCGTCGAGTTCCCCAGCCAGGTCAACGAGATGTGGATGCTCTGGCCGGAGATCCTCGAGAACTACGCCGTGCACAACGTCACCGGCGAGCGGATGCCGCAGGAGCTCGTCGACAAGCTGCACGAGTCGGAGGCGTTCAACGAGGGCTTCCAGACCAGCGAGTACCTCGCCGCAGCCATGCTCGACCAGGCCTGGCACGCGATCACCGCCGACGACACGGTCGACGACGTCGCCGCGTTCGAGGCGCAGGCCCTCGCGGCCGCCGGCCTCGCCAACCCGGCTGTGCCGCCGCGGTACGCGAGCACGTACTTCGCGCACACCTTCTCTGGCGGCTACGACGCCGGGTACTACTCATACATCTGGAGCGAGGTGCTGGATGCGGACACGGTCGCCTGGTTCACCGAGAACGGCGGCCTGACCCGCGACAACGGCGACCGCTTCCGTCAGCGTCTGCTCGGCGTCGGCGGCTCGAAGGACCCGCTGGAGGCCTACCGCGACTTCCGCGGCCGTGACGCCGTCATCGAGCCGCTGCTGGAACGGCGCGGTCTCGCCGGCTGATCGCACACCATCCGTCCGGACGGAGCCCCGGCGCAACACGCCGCCGGCTTCTCCGTTCGGACGGATCTTCGGCGCGACACGGCCGGTTCCTCCGTCCGAACGGAGGTTCGGCATGGCGTGTCCGCGACCTCTCCGTACAAACGGAACCGCCCCCGTAGTGACGGAGGCGGCTCTGTACGGGAATGCGGAGGCGGCTACGCCGACTTCTCCTCGCGCCGCGGGCGGTGCGGGACGATCGTGGGCGCGGCGTTCTCGAGCACTGCCTCTCGGGTGACGACGACGCGTGCGACCTCCGCGCTGGACGGCACCTCGAACATGATCGGCCCGAGGACCTCTTCCATGATCGCGCGCAGTCCGCGGGCACCGGTCTTGCGGAGCACCGCGAGGTCGGCGATCGCTTCGAGGGCCGGCTGCTCGAAGTCGAGCTGCACCCCGTCGAGTTCGAACATGCGCTGGTACTGCCGTACGAGCGCGTTCTTCGGCACCGTGAGGATCTGCATCAGCGCGTCCTGGTCGAGCGGCGTGACCGTGGTCACGACAGGCAGACGGCCGATGAACTCCGGGATGAGCCCGAACTTGTGCAGGTCTTCCGGCAGCACCTCGCTGAACAGGTTGACGTCGTCGCCCTTCGAGTGCAGCGGGGCGCCGAAGCCGATGCCCTTCTTGCCTGCACGCTGAGAGATGATGTCTTCCAGTCCGGCGAACGCACCGGCCACGATGAACAGCACGTTCGTGGTGTCGATCTGGATGAACTCCTGATGCGGGTGCTTGCGTCCGCCCTGCGGCGGGACGGAAGCCACCGTGCCCTCGAGGATCTTGAGCAGCGCCTGCTGCACGCCCTCGCCTGACACGTCGCGCGTGATCGACGGGTTCTCGGCCTTGCGGGCGATCTTGTCGACCTCGTCGATGTAGATGATGCCGGTCTCGGCCCGCTTGACGTCATAGTCAGCGGCCTGGATGAGCTTCAGCAGGATGTTCTCGACGTCCTCGCCGACGTAGCCCGCCTCGGTGAGGGCTGTCGCGTCTGCGACGGCGAACGGAACGTTGAGCCGCTTCGCCAGCGTCTGGGCCAGGTAGGTCTTGCCGCAGCCCGTCGGGCCGATGAGCAGAATGTTGCTCTTGGCGATCTCGACGTCGTCCATCGCATCCGCCGAGGTGATCGACGCCTTGGCGCGAACGCGCTTGTAGTGGTTGTAGACAGCCACCGCCAGTGCGCGCTTCGCGGCCTCCTGGCCGATGACGTACTCCTCGAGGAACCCGAAGATCTCTTTGGGCTTCGGCAGGTCGAACTCGCCCGCCGCCTCTTCGCCTGCTTCGGCGAGTCGCTCTTCGATGATCTCGTTGCACAGCTCGACGCACTCGTCGCAGATGTACACGCCCGGTCCGGCGATCAGTTGCTGGACCTGCTTCTGGCTCTTGCCACAGAAGGAACACTTGAGCAGATCGGCGCTTTCCCCGATGCGTGCCATCCCTCTCCCCTCCTTCTCAGGGTCTTTCCCGTCGAGCCTAACCTGTGGAAGCGACATTGGCGCGCACCTGGCCGCATTTGGTCACGCGCGCCACGCGCATCCCGTTCTGCTTACAGCAGATGGCGGAAATAGCGCCCTGGCGCGTCGAGGAACGACCGCCAGTGCTGCACGATCTCCAGCCTCTCCCAGGAGGTCTTCCTGATGCCCCACTCGCCGACTTCCAGGATGCGCGCCCCCGGCAGCGCGGCGAGGATCGGCGAGTGCGTCGCGCACAGCACCTGCGTGCCGCGGTCGACCATCTCGTTCAGGTTCGCCAGCCAGCGCAGCGACGACTCGAACGACAGCGCCGCCTCCGGCTCGTCGAGGCACACCAGCCCCGCGACGTGCTGCGGGTGGTTGAGCTTGTTCTCCAGCAGGTCGTTGAACGACTCTCCGTGGCTCAGCGAGTGCAGGTGCCTGTCCGGGCTGTTCGGCAGCGCTTCGAGGTAGGAGTAGTAGCCGTGCATGGTCTCCGCGCGCAGGAAGAATCCCCAGCGCGGCGCGGACGGGCTGCGCTCCACCATCAGCCACTCCCCGAGCGGAGATTCACTCGGGCGCGTGGAATGCGACCCCTGGTTGCTCCCCCCCTCCGGCGGCAGGCCGTACGCGGTCGCGATGCCCTCCACGATGGTGGACTTGCCGCTGCCGTTCTCCCCCACCAGGAACGTCACGCCCTGCGCGAGTTCGAACCCCGTGCGGAGCAGTTGCGCGACGGCGGGGATGTTCGCCGGCCACGCGTCAGGATCGTACGCTGCGTCCGCATACGCCCTGACGCGACGAACGGGGCGACCGTCGTCCAGACGATCGCCCCGTTCGTTCATCGCAGCAGGCTCGGGATGCTGTCTTACTTGACCAGCGCAGGGAGCGTCTTGCGGCTCGTCAGCACCTGGTCGATCAGGCCGTACTCCAGGGCCTCGGCCGCCGACAGGATCTTGTCGCGGTCGATGTCCTTGTTGACCTGCTCCTGCGAGCGGTTCGAGTGGCGCGCGAGCGTCTCCTCGAGCCAGGTGCGCATCCGCATGATCTCGTTGGCCTGGATCTCGATGTCGGACGCCTGCCCCTGGCCCGCCTCGCCGACGGCGGGCTGGTGGATGAGGATGCGGGCGTTCGGCAGGGCGAGACGCTTGCCGGGGCTGCCGGCCGCCGTCAGCACAGCGGCGGCGGATGCCGCCTGGCCGAGCACGACGGTCTGGATCTGCGGGCGGATGTACTGCATCGTGTCGTAGATCGCCGTCATCGCGGTGAACGAGCCACCTGGCGAGTTGATGTACATGACGATGTCGCGGTCCGGGTCCTGGCTCTCGAGCACGAGGAGCTGGGCCATGATGTCGTCTGCCGAAGCGTCGTCCACCTGCACGCCGAGGAAGATGATGCGGTCCTCGAACAGCTTGGCGTACGGGTCCTGGCGCTTGTAGCCGTATGCCGTGCGCTCTTCGAAGCTCGGGAGGATGTAGCGCGAGCCGGGAGCCTGGACCCCGTTGAACGCTTGACCGCCGAAGTTGGGGATGTTCATGTCGATTCCTATTCCTTCCGAGGTCTTACTTCTCGTCCGCGGTTCCGCCGCCGCCGACGACCTCGGTCGCCGTCTCACGGATGTGGTCGACGAAGCCGTACTCGAGGGCCTCCTGCGCGGTGAACCAGCGGTCGCGGTCACCGTCCGCGTTGATCTGCTCGACGCTCTTGCCCGTCTGGGCCGCCGTGATCTCTGCGAGGCGCTTCTTCATGTCGAGGATGAGCTGCGCCTGAGTCTGGATGTCGCTCGCGGTGCCGCCGAAGCCGCCGTGCGGCTGGTGCAGCAGGACGCGTGCGTTCGGGGTGATGTACCGCTTGCCCTTGGTGCCGGCCGTGAGAAGCAGCTGCCCCATCGAGGCCGCCATGCCGATGCCGACCGTGACGATGTCGTTCGGCACGAACTGCATGGTGTCGTAGATGGCCATGCCCGCCGTGATCGACCCACCTGGCGAGTTGATGTAGAGGTAGATGTCGCGCTGCGCGTCCTCCGCGGCGAGGAGAAGCAGCTTTGCGGCGATCTCGTTCGCGTTCTCATCCCGGACCTCGGACCCGAGCCAGATGATGCGGTCCTTCAGCAGTCGGTCAAAAACACTGGGTTGCATGCCCATGTCGGCCATGTGTCGCTCCATTTCCTTGTCGCTTCGAACATGAATCTATCGGAGCCCGTGACGCATTTCCGGCCTGTTCGCCGTGGGCAGACGAGCGTGGCGCGTTCGGCGGGGCGCCTGCTCCGCGCGGGAGCGATCAGCTCAGGGCGATCAGCTCAGGGCGATCAGCTCAGGGCGATCAGCTCAGGGCGATCAGCTCAGGGCGATCAGCTCAGGGCGA
>Ga0153994_1000056_pt1 | contig 73849 bp, 67 predicted proteins | sample TSNC078MetaG_FD_104735 | JGI IMG/M metagenome (GOLD analysis project Ga0153994, IMG submission 104735) | Attine ant fungus gardens microbial communities from North Carolina, USA - TSNC078 MetaG | ecosystem: Host-associated > Fungi > Mycelium > Unclassified | place: USA: North Carolina, Lumber...
AACAGCGCCGTCCGCATCCTCCAGCACCGTCCCGCGCTGGTTGGTCTGCCCCATCCGCCCGTTTGCCGCCGCGATGGTCGGGTCGACGCTGATATCGCCCGCGAAGTCCCATGCGCCGTAGATGCCCAGGTGGATGCGCAGCCAGAGGCCGTTGTCGAACTCCAGGAACATCTGCTTGCCCACCGCACGGGCGTCGGTCATCACGTGCCCGTCGATGCGGGACGCTCCCTCGGCGAACCGTCCCTGCGGCGACGACACGGCGATGCGGTGCCCGACGAAGTTGGTGGCGAACTGGCGGGCGATGCGGTGGACGGAGTGACCCTCGGGCATCAGTGATCCACGTTCTTGCCCGCGATGTCTCCCGTCGCCTCGAACTCGGCGAGCTGGGCGATGCGCCGGACGTGCCGCTCCTCCAGCGAGAACGGCTCAGCGATGAAGACGTCGATGAAGCGCGTCGCCTCCTCGACCGTGTGCTGCCTGGCCCCGATGGAGATGACGTTGGCGTCGTTGTGCTGCCGGGCGAGCTGCGCCGTGCTCTCGTTCCAGACGAGGGCGGCTCTCGCGCCGATCACCTTGTTGGCCGCGATCTGCTCGCCGTTGCCCGAGCCGCCGAAGACGACGCCGAGCGCCTCGACGCCCGCCTGCTGGTCGGCGACGACCGCCTTGGCAGCGTTGATGCAGAACGCCGGGTAGTCGTCGATCGGGTCGTAGCTCTGCGGGCCGTGGTCGACGACGTCGTGACCGGCCTCCGCGAGGTGGGCCTGAAGGTGGGTGCTGAAGTCCAGACCGGCGTGGTCGGTGGCGATGTGGATGCGCATGCACCCAGTTTAGGGAGAGCCACCGACGCAGCAGCACAGCCGCAGCACACCAGGATCACAGCACCTGACCCTCCGCCGCCGATGCGTCTAGGGTTGTCCATTGGACACAATCCGTCGAATCTTCAAGGAGTCAGCGTTGCCAGGAGAAAACCTCACCCGCGTCGAAGCCCAGGAGCGTGCATCGCTCGTCAGCACCAACTCGTATGAGGTCGTCCTCGACCTGACGACGGGGCCGGAGACGTTCCTCAGCACCACCACCGTGCGCTTCGACGCAGAAGAGGGATCGTCGACGTTCATCGACGCGATCACCCGCACGGTCCACTCTGTGACCCTCAACGGCGTCGAGCTCGACCCCGCGCGGGTCAGCGACGGCGTGCGCATCCAGCTCGACGGCCTCGAGGCCCAGAACGAGCTGACCGTCGTCGCCGACGCGATCTACACCAACACCGGAGAGGGCCTGCACCGCTTCGTCGACCCCGTCGACGGCGAGGTGTACCTCTACAGCCAGTTCGAGGTCCCGGACTCCCGCCGCATGTTCGCCGTGTTCGAGCAGCCCGACCTCAAGGCGGAGTTCACCTTCACCGTCACGGCTCCCGCGCACTGGGCCGTCGTGAGCAACTCCCCCACGCCAGAGCCCACCGACGCCGGCGATGGCACGAAGACCTGGGCGTTCGCGCCCACCAGCCGCATCTCCTCATACATCACCGCGCTCATCGCCGGGCCGTACGAGTCGGTGCACAGCGAGCTCACCAGCCGCGACGGCCGCGTCATCCCGCTCGGCGTCTACGCGCGCAAGTCGCTGGCCGAGTACCTGGATGCGGACTACATCTTCGAGAAGACCCGTCAGGGCTTCGCGTTCTACGAGGAGAAGTTCGACTACGCGTACCCGTTCGAGAAGTACGACCAGCTCTTCGTCCCCGAGTTCAACGCCGGCGCGATGGAGAACGCCGGAGCGATCACCTTCACCGAGACCTACGTGTTCCGCTCGAAGGTCACCGACGCCATCAAGGAGCGTCGCGTCGTCACGATCCTGCACGAGCTCGCGCACATGTGGTTCGGCGACCTGGTGACGATGAAATGGTGGAACGACCTGTGGCTGAACGAGTCGTTCGCCGAGTACGCATCCACCCTCGCCACCGCGGAGGCCACCGAGTGGCACGAGGCGTGGACGACCTTCGCCTCGATGGAGAAGAGCTGGGCGTACAAGCAGGACCAGCTCCCGTCCACGCACCCGATCGTCGCGACCATCAACGACCTCGAAGACGTGCAGGTCAACTTCGACGGCATCACGTACGCCAAGGGCGCATCCGTGCTCAAGCAGCTGGTGGCGTGGGTCGGCCAGGACGACTTCCTCGCCGGCGTCGCCCAGTACTTCAAGAAGCACGCGCACTCCAACACCGAGCTGCGCGACCTGCTCGTTGAGCTGGAGGCGACCAGCGGCCGCGACCTGACCGACTGGTCGGAGAAGTGGCTGGAGACCGCAGGCGTCAACACGCTCCGCCCGGAGATCGAGGTGGATGCGGACGGCACGATCACGTCGTTCGCCGTGCTGCAGACCGCGGCGGCGGACTACCCCACCATCCGCCCGCACCGCCTCGCCATCGGGTTCTACAACCTGGTGGACGGCCGTCTCGTGCGCGACCACCGCATCGAGCTCGACGTCGACGGTGAGCGCACCGACGTCGCAGAGCTCGTCGGCCTCGCCCGCCCCGCACTGGTGCTGCTGAACGACGACGACCTCGCGTACGCGAAGATCCGCCTCGACGAGCAGTCCCTCCAGATCGCCATCGAGCACCTCTCGTCCATCGAGAACCCGCTCGCCCGCTCACTCGTCTGGGGTGCAGCTTGGGATGCGACGCGGGACGCGGAGACCCCGGCAGGCGACTACGTCCGCCTCGTCCTCGGCAACATCGCGCCGGAGACCGAGTCCACCACGATCCGCACGACCCTCAGCCAGCTGCTCCTCGCCGCCGGTTCGTACGTCGCGCCGGAGCGCCAGCAGGCGACGGTGGAGGAGGTCGCATCCACCCTGTGGACGCTGGCCCAGCAGGCCGATGCGGGAAGCGACGCGCAGTTCCAGTTCGTCAAGTTCTTCGCCGCAGCAGCCTCGACCGACGAGCAGCTGACGACCGTCGCAGCACTGCGCGACGGCAGCGTGACGCTGCCCGGCCTCGAGGTCGACACCGACCTGGCCTGGGAGCTGCTGATCGCCCTCGCCGCCGGAGGCAAGGCCGGCACGCAGGAGATCGACGCTGCGCTCGCCGCCGACAACACCGCCAACGGCGCGCAGTTCGCCGCGCAGGCCGCAGCGAGCATCCCGACGCAGGTGGGCAAGCAGGCCGCCTGGGACTCGGTGTTCGCCACGGACACCGCGCCGAACACGATCGTGCGATACACCGGTCTCGGCTTCCAGCGCGCGGCGGACAAGAGTGTGCTCGCCACGTTCGTGGAGCCGTACTTCGCGTCGCTGCAGGGCGTCTGGGAGTCGCGCAGCTACAAGATCGCCGAGTACCTGGTTGCCGGGATGTACCCGGCGCCGCTCGCGAACGCCGAGCTGCGGGACGCGACGAAGACCTGGCTCGCCGCCAACGCGGAGCCGGCCGCGCTTCGCCGCCTGGTGGTCGAGAACCTGGCCGGCGTCGAGCGCGCGCTCGCGGCCCAGGAGCGCGACGCCCGCTAACGACAGCGCCGACCTCATCCCGTGGTCCCCGACGCCGTGCGCCTCGCTGCGCACGGCGTCGGGGACCACTCGTGTGTCCGGGCACATCCGCCTCGTACCGGGGTACGACAGGCAGTGGATGCGAGACCGGACCACGCGCCGATGTCGCAAACGGCGCGGGTTCAATAGGGTCGTAGCATGATCCAACTCGAGCGCCTCACAAAGACGTACGGTTCCAAGACCGCCGTCAACGACATCTCGGCGACCATCCAACCGGGCAAGGTCACCGGCTTCCTCGGCCCGAACGGCGCGGGCAAGTCCACCACCATGCGCATGATCATGGGACTCGACCGGCCGACGCACGGCACGGCCATCGTCAACGGCAAGCGCTACGTCGACCACAAGTCCCCCCTCACCGAGGTGGGAGCCCTGCTCGACGCGAAGGCCGTGCACACCGGCCGCAGCGCATACAACCACTTGCTGGCGATGGCGGCGACGCACGGCATCCCCAAGCGCCGCGTGCACGAGGTCATCGGCCTCGCCGGACTCGAAGCGGTCGCGGGCAAGCGCGTCGGAGGCTTCTCGCTCGGCATGGGGCAGCGCCTCGGCATCGCGGCGGCCATGCTCGGTGACCCTGCCACCCTCATCCTGGACGAGCCGGTCAACGGCCTCGACCCGGAGGGCGTGCTCTGGGTCCGTCAGTTCGCCAGGCACCTCGCCTCCGAGGGCAGGACGGTGTTCCTGTCGTCCCACCTGATGAGCGAGATGGCGCAGACCGCCGACCACATCATCGTGCTCGGCAGAGGCCGCGTTCTTGCGGACGCTCCCGTCGCCGACATCCTCGCCGGCGCCACCCGCAATGCCGTGCGCGTCCGCACTCCGCAGGCCGAGCAGCTCGCCCGCGCCATCGCGGGAGCCGACGTGACCATCACCGGCATCGAAGCCAGCCTCCTCGAGGTCTCCGGACTCACCAGCGCCCAGGTCGGAGAGGCCGCCGCACAGTTCGGCATCGTCCTCCACGAGCTCACCCCCCTCAACGCCTCCCTGGAGGAGGCCTACCTCGAACTGACACAGGACGAGGTCGAATACCGCACGGAGGTCTCCCGATGAGCACCGCGACAGCAACCATGCCCGTCAGGCACACTTCGCTCGGGCACCTGAACTTCGCCCGCGTGATCCGCTCGGAGTGGATCAAGCTCCGCTCTCTGCGCTCCACGTTCTGGACGTACGCGATCGTCGTCGTCCTCGGGCTCGGCATGACCTGCCTGGTCGCGTTCTCGATCCCTGACACGATCGCGAAGCAGATCCCGGCCGCCCAGCATTCCGCCTTCGTCGTCAACACCGCGTCGTTCGGGGTGACCTTCGGCCAGCTCGCCGTCGCCGTCCTCGGCGTGCTCGCCATCAGCGGCGAGTACTCCACGGGCATGATCCGCTCCTCGTTCGCCGCGGTGCCGAAGCGCCTCCCCGTGCTCGCGGCCAAGGCGATCGTGCTGTTCATCGCCTCGTTCGTCGTCGGCGTCGTGACCGTGGCAGGCTCCTGGGCCATCGCGGCACCCGTGCTCTCCGGCAAGGGCTTCACGGCCGACTTTTGGTCGGCCGACACCCTCTGGGCGATCGTCGGCGCAGGCGCATACCTCGGCCTGGTGTCTGTGTTCGCGCTCGGACTCGGCACGATCCTCCGGGCGGGGGCCGGCGGAATCGCCGCTGCGCTCGGCGTCGTCTTCCTGCTGCCGATCATCGTCAACCTGGTGCACTCGCTCACCAACATCGAGTGGATCGGCAAGGCGAGCAACTACCTGATCAGCGCTGCTGGCGCCGGAATGGCCGGGTCGGACAACGGCGGATTCGAGCCGTGGGCGAACGTGCTCATCGTGCTCGGCTGGACCGCGGTGGCGTTCATCGTCGGCGCGATCATCCTGAAGCGCCGCGACGCGTAGCCGCGCAACCTCCACAGGTAACGCCACCACATGACAGACGAACAGCTCACCCCCGGCCGGACGACTCCGGCCGGGGGTGATCTGCAGCTCCCGCGGCCTCCCGGCGTCATCCGGCGCACGATGGCTGCACATCCCGTGGCCGTGGATGCGGTGGTGGCAGGCATCTACCTCGTCCCGACGCTCCTCGCCGGAGTGGTGGGGATGGTCGTCGAGCCGAGCTGGCAGCTCGGCGTGCGCGTCGGGCTCGCCGCCATCGCCGGCGCAGCGCTGTTCCTGCGGAGGCACAATCCCGTCGCCGTCTTCGCGGTCGGCGCCGCCGTGATGGCGATCAGCGTCTTCCTCGGCCACGACGTGGATGTGGTCCCAGCGCTCTTCGCGCTGTACGCCCTCGCGGTCTACCGCTCCGCCCGCGCGGCCTGGATCGCATTCGGCGTGCTCTCCGCCGTCGCCATCGCGACGCTCAGCCTGTCGGTGGTCGTCGACCACGCCGCCCTGTTCTCCCCGCTGGAGACGGCGGTGGTGCCCTCGGCGTTCACGGTGATCTCGTTCGCGCTGTTCTTCGTGCTGATCGGCAACAACATCGGCAACCGGCGCCGCTATCTTGTGGCGCTCATCGACAGGGCGCAGCAGCTCGCTCGCGAGCGCGACCAGCAGGCGGTCATCGCGGCGACGGCCGAGCGCAACAGGATCGCCAGAGAGATGCACGACATCGTGTCGCACAGCCTCACGGTGATGATCACCCTCGCGGACGGCTCTGCAGGGCTGGCGGCGATCTCGCCCGAGCGCTCTGCGGAGGCGATGCGGATGGTCGCAGAGACGGGGCGAGGGGCGCTCGGCGACATGCGGAGGCTCCTCGGCGTGCTGCGTGCGACGGACGGCGACGGCGACGAGCGCGCCCCGCAGCCGGGCGTGAGCGAGCTGAGCGAACTGGTGGAGCGTTTCCGTGCAGCAGGGCTGCCCGTGCGCGTCACGGTCGACGGCATTCCTCCGACGGACACCGGGCAGCAGCTCACGATCTTCCGCGTCGTCCAGGAGGCGCTGACGAACGCGCTGCGGTACGCAGCACTCGCGACGGTGGTGGAGGTGCGCATCCGGTTCGGGACGGACACCATCGAGATCACGGTCGACGACGACGCGGCCGTGCACGGCGCGACGGGCCAGGGCTCCGGTCGCGGCCTGCTCGGGCTGAGCGAGCGCGTTGCGCTCTACGGCGGCAGACTGGAGGCAGGACCGAAGCAGGGAGGCGGCTGGCGCCTGCTGGCGGTCTTCGACGCGATCCCGCCGGCCGCACGGATGGGCCCGACCAGCCCGACAACGCCGACCACGCCGACCGTCCCGGCCACCTCGACCACCTCGACCACCTCGACCACCCCGACCACCCCGACCGAGGAGAACACTCCGTGACCGACGACAACCCGATCCGCGTGCTGCTGGTCGACGACCAGGCGCTCGTGCGCCTCGGCTTCCGCATGGTGCTCGAAGCGGACAGCGGCCTGAACGTCGTCGGAGAGGCGTCGGACGGACTCGAAGCCGTGCGCCTCGCCGTGGAGACCAGGCCGGACGTCATCCTGATGGACGTCCGGATGCCCTCCCTCGACGGCATCGAGGCCACCAGGCGCATCGTGGCGGCCAATCCGGAGGCGCGCATCATCATCCTCACCACCTTCGACCTCGACGAGTACGCCTTCGGCGGCCTCCGCGCAGGCGCGAGCGGCTTCCTGCTCAAAGACGCGAGGCCGAGCGAGCTGACGGATGCGATCAGGGCCGTCGCCGCCGGAGACGCCGCGGTGTCAGGCAGGGTGACCAGGTCGATGCTGGAACTGTTCGCGGACCGGCTGCCGGCCGCATCCACTGCCCAGAGCGGCGGCGTCGACCCGACAGCGGCGCTGACCCCGCGCGAACGCGAGATCCTGCTCGCCATCGCGGACGGCCTCTCCAACGGGGAGATCGGAACGAAGTTCTTCCTCACCGAGTCGACCGTCAAGACGCACGTCGGCCGAGTGCTGGCCAAGCTGCACCTGCGCGACAGAGTGCACGCGGTGATCTTCGCCTACGACAACGGGCTCGTGGAGCGCTAAGCAAATCCCGGGTCCAGGGGGCGCCAAGGCGTGCCTCGGTAGGCTTGCACTCCTATGGTGAAGATGGATTTCTGGACGAACATCGGTACATGGGCCGTCGCGAGCGGGCTGGTGCTCCTGAACGTGGCGGCGATCATCGTCGGCGCGTTCCTGCTGAGCTGGATCCTGCGGCTGGTGATCCGTCGCGTGGTGCGGCAGATCGTCACGGGCGTCAAGAAGAACCAGAACGTCACGGACACACAGGCGCTCCCCGCATCCCCCTTGGCCGCCGTGCGCGTCGTGCAGCGCACCAGGACGCTGGGCTCCGTGCTGAGCAACATCGTCAATGTGACCATCGGCATCGTCGCGATCGTCATGGTGATCGGGGTGCTTGCCCCCAACGCGCTCACGTCCTTCGCGCTGCTGTCCGCGGCGATCGGCGCCGGCCTCGGTTTCGGCGCGCAGAACATCGTGAAGGACGTGCTCAACGGGCTGTTCATGGTGATGGAGGACCAGCTCGGCGTCGGCGACGTCGTGGACCTCGGGTCGGCGACCGGCGTCGTGGAGGCGGTCGGCATCCGGATCACGCAGGTGCGCGACGTCAACGGAACGCTCTGGTTCGTGCGCAACGGAGAGATCCTGCGCGTCGGCAACATGTCGCAGGGCTGGTCCCGCGTCATCATCGACCTGGCCGTTCCATACGACGTGGATGTGGAAGCGGTCGAGGCGAAGATGCTCGAGACGGCGACGGCGCTGGCGACGAGCCCGAAGTGGCGGTCGCGCATCCTGGAGAAGCCGGAGCTGTGGGGCCTGGAATCGATCTCGGCCGACGCGATGGTGATCCGCATCGTCATCAAGACCCGCACGACGGCGAAGGACGATGTGTCCCGCGAGCTGCGCGTGCGCCTCAAGAACGCGCTGGACGAGATGGACGTGAAGCTGCCGTCGCTCAACGCGATCGTGCTGAGCGGCTTCGACAGCGCGGCGAGCGTCACAGGAGCCCACCCGCCGCGCACCAGGCCGACTCCGGTGGTGCCGGAGGCGCCGGTGCTCAAGGGCCGCAAGGCGCGGGCGGCGGCGAAGCGCTCCGGTGTGGCTCCCGCCGATCCGCGCGCGCTGCGGATCGCCGGTGTGAAGACCACGACGGAGCCGAAGGCGGCGGGCGACGCGAAGGCGGCCAAGCCCGCCACCGGCCAGACGCCGAAGGCGACCGGCGCCGCCAAGTCCGGCACCGCGAAGCCGGCAACAGGCGAGACGCCGACGACCCTGCGTGCCGCCAAGACGGCAACGGGCGAGACGCCGGCGACGCCGCGTGCCACCAAGCCCACCACCGGCCAGACACCCAAGACACCGGGGGCCGCCAGGCCGCCGGCAGCCACGGAAGACGACGCCCCCAAGACCAAGCCACCGGCGGAGTGACATGACCATCCCCATCCAGCCGACTCCCCCGCGTCCCACGTCGGACCCCGGCGCGGAGACCGCATCCACGTTCTACGAGCAGGTCGGCGGGCGCGAGACGTTCCGTCGCCTGGTCGACGCCTTCTACCGAGGCGTCGCCGACGACCCCGTGCTGAAGCCGATGTACCCGGAGGACGACCTCGGCCCTGCCGCAGAACGGCTCACGATGTTTCTGGAGCAGTACTGGGGCGGCCCTGGCACATACAGCGAGCAGCGCGGACACCCCAGGCTCCGGATGCGGCACATGCCGTTCAAGGTCAACCCGGATGCGCGCGACCGCTGGCTGCTGCACATGCGCGCGGCCGTCGACGAGCTCGCCCTGCCCCCGCTTGCGGAAGAGACCCTGTGGTCGTACCTGGAGCGCGCCGCACACGCGATGGTGAACACCTTCGAGGACTGAATTCGGTACTCTCGGAACAATCGTGCCGAAGGAGACACAGGATGACCCGAACCCCGTCGCAGCCGGACGCTATCATCGTCGGAGCCGGCCTCGCCGGGCTCGTCGCCGCCGGTGAGCTCCTCGACGCAGGCAAGACCGTCACGATCGTCGAGCAGGAGCCTGCGGCCTCCCTCGGCGGCCAGGCCTGGTGGTCGTTCGGCGGCCTCTTCCTCGTCGATTCGCCTGAGCAGCGCAGGATGGGCGTGCACGACTCGCTCGCCCTCGCCAGGCAGGACTGGTTCGGCAGCGCCGGCTTCGACCGCGACGAGGACCACTGGCCGCGCCGCTGGGCGGAGGCCTACCTGCAGTTCGCCGCGGGAGAGAAGCGGGCCTGGCTGCACGAGAAGGGCGTCCGCTTCTTCCCGATCGTCGGCTGGGCGGAGCGCGGCTCCGGAGGCGCAGGCGGCCACGGAAACTCGGTGCCGCGCTTCCACATCACCTGGGGAACCGGCCCCGGCGTGGTCGCGCCGTTCGCCGCCCGCCTGGCGGACGGTGTGGCGACGGGAGCGGCGACCGTGCTGCACCGCCACAGGGTGGACGAGCTGATCGTCGAGGACGGCAGGGTCACCGGCGTCCGCGGCGCCGTGCTCGCGGAGGACAGCGCGGCGCGGGGCGCAGCGAGCAACCGCGACCAGGTGGGCGACTTCGAACTGCGCGCCGGCGCTGTGATCGTCACCAGTGGCGGCATCGGCGGCAACCACGACCTCGTCCGCGCCGCGTGGCCGGAACGCCTCGGAACGCCGCCGGAGCACATGCTCTCCGGCGTGCCTGCGCACGTCGACGGCCGGATGCTCGGGATCGCGGAGCAGGCCGGCGCCCACCTCATCAACGGCGACAGGATGTGGCACTACACCGAGGGCATCCAGAACTGGGACCCTGTCTGGGCGCAGCACGGCATCCGCATCCTGCCCGGCCCGTCGTCGCTGTGGCTGGACGCGCGCGGCGACCGGCTGCCGGTGCCGCTGTTCCCCGGGTTCGACACGCTCGGGACGCTCGAACACCTCCGCAAGGTCGGCTCGGACTACAGCTGGTTCGTGCTCACCCAGAAGATCATCGAGAAGGAGTTCGCGCTGTCCGGCAGCGAGCAGAACCCCGACCTCACCGGCAAGGATGTGCGGCTGCTGGCCAAGCGCGTCGGGCCCGGCGCGCCCGGCCCGGTGGAGGCGTTCAAGGAGAAGGGCGCCGATTTCGTCGTCGCCGACACCATCGACGAGCTGCTGGCCGGGATGCAGAAGCTCGCCGACGTGCCGCTCGACGTCGACCTGGTGGCCAAGCACATCCGGGAGCGCGACCGCGAGCTCGACAACGACTTCGGCAAAGACCTGCAGCTCGCCGCCATCCGCAGCGCCAGGGAGTACAGGGGCGACAAGCTCATCCGGGTGGCCAGCCCGCACAAGCTCCTCGACCCGAAGGCGGGGCCGCTGATCGCAGTGAAGCTGCACATCCTCACACGGAAGAGCCTCGGCGGTATTGAGACCGACCTGGATGCGCGGGTCCTCGGCGCGGACGGCTCCCCCATCCCCGGGCTGTACGCGGCGGGAGAGGCCAGCGGCTTCGGAGGCGGAGGCGTGCACGGCTACCGCGCTCTGGAGGGCACGTTCCTCGGCGGCTGCCTGTTCAGCGGCCGTCAGGCCGGGCGCGCGGCGGCGTCCGCCTAGCCGCTTCCGTTTGGACGGAGGGCGGCGCGCACGGTCAGGCGCGCAGGCTCCAGGCCTGGCGGCGCACCAGGGTGTGGCCGCGCTTCGTCGTGAGGCGTGTCCACGGTCCGGTCTCGAGGATGCTCACCGGCTCGCCGTCCGCCAGGAAGCCAAGGCTCTCGGCGGCGAAGGCCGCACCGGCAGGCACGTACTCCAGCGCGTCGATCGGCCTGCCCCATACCTCGGCCCTCACCCGCTGGACGAGCTGCTCGCCCGTGCCCGTCGGGATCGACTCCGCCACCTCGGCGATGCCGTCCCGCGCCGTGCGCTGCAGCAGCTCGACGGTCGTCTCCCCCACCGGACGCCAGCCGCCCCGCGGCGGCGAGATGCCTGCCCAGGTCACCGTTGACACCTCGAGCGGCATCCGGATCTCCACCGGGCCGACGCCCGGCGCAGGCTCGATCGCCTCCGCGATGCGCGCCAGCCGGTCGAGCAGCGACCGGATCGGAACGACGGCGTCGAAGTCGGCGCCCTGCACGATCGCGAAGGTGCGGAGGCCGAGGACCGTCGGCGTCTGGTCGAGCAGACCGCGCGGATACAGGATCGCCGAATAGACGGCGAGCACCCCCGACCCACCGATCAGGCGCACCGACCCTTCCTCGACTCTGGCCGCCCTGGACAGGTATGTCTGCAGGTCGGCGACGGCAAGGGAATCCACGAGAGAAAATGACTGGCTCATTCTGCTGTCTAAACTACCAAGAGAGAACTCGATGGAGGCACTGTGACCGAGCCCCTGGCATCCCTTTTGACCGCGCTCGATCTGACGGACACCGGAGCGAGGACCAGTGAGGACATTTTCACCGGCCCCTCCCAGTGGATGCCCCTCGGTCGCGTCTTCGGCGGGCAGGTGCTCGCGCAGTCGATCGTGGCCGCATCCAGGACCGTCGCCGACGGGCGCGCCATCCACTCGATGCACGGGTACTTCCTGCGCCCCGGCGACGTGAACCTGCCGATCACGTTCTCTGTCGACCGCATCCACGACGGCCGGTCGTTCTCGACCCGGCGCACCCAGGCGTACCAGAGCGGGCAGCCGATCCTGTCGATGATCGCGTCCTTCCAGGACGAGGACGAGGGGCTCGACCACCAGGTGGAGATGCCGTCCGACATCCCCGACCCCGACACGCTGCCGAACTCGGCGGATTCTCTGGAGGACGTCGAGCATCCCGTTGCCCAGTACTGGGCGAGCAAGCGGCCGTTCGACATCCGTCACATCACCTCGCCGATCTATCTGAAGGTGGAAGGCGAGCACGTCGCCCACCAGGCGGTGTGGTTCCGGTCGATCGGCTCGCTGCCGGACGACCCCGACCTGCACCGTGCCGCCCTGGCGTACGCGAGCGACTACACGATCATGGAGTCCGTGATGCGCAGGCACGGCGTCGCCTGGGCGACGCCAGGGCTCAAGGCCGCCAGCCTCGACCACGCGATGTGGTGGCACCGCCCGGCGCGCGTCGACGAGTGGCTGCTGTACGCCCAGGAGTCGCCGAGCGCCAGCGGAGGCCGCGGACTCGCGCTCGGCCGCATCTACAGCCGCGACGGCCGCCTGGTGGCGAGCGTGGCGCAGGAGGCGATGGTGCGGGTGCCGACGCCGTAGGGCGCCGACGCAGTATGGCGCCGGCAGCGTCGTTCGCCGACTACCCGAACGTGCTCCTCAGCAGCACCGTCCCGTCTGTGGCCGACCGGATGTCGATGGATGCGATGTCCGCCTTCGCGACGCTCGTCGTGCCCGTCGGCTTCACCGTGCTTCCCGCCTCGGCGTTCCAGGTGGCGACCTGGGTCTGCTTGCCGGAGCGGTCGGTGACGACCATCGCGTACGCCCAGGTCTTGTCCTCGCTGCCGCTCACCTCGGCGTAGCTGCAGCGCGACTCGATCCGTGTGCCCCAGGGCTCCGTCACGAGGGTGAGGTCGGCGGACAGCGCGCTCGGCTCCACCTGCGACATCGCAACGTTCGTCCCGTTCTCCGCTGCGCCGGGCGCGAACACGGCGGGCAGCGCGAACACGGCGACGGCGACGATCGCGGCGGCGACCGCGAAGGAACCGGCCGTCCACCAGCGGGTGCGCGTGCGACGACGGCGTGCGGCGCTCAGCAGCGCCGGAAGCACATCCGGTGCCGACTCCACGGGCGCTGACGGTCGTTGCGCATTCGGGGCCGTGTCGAGCAGGGCGAACGCCTCCTCCGTGGTCACCTGGCGCAGCAGGCCGGGGAGGCCGGCGAGCTCGGACACCGAGTCTGTGCACAGCGGGCAGGTGCGCAGGTGCTCCTCGTACGCGCGCCTGTCGGCCGGCGACAGTGCGCCGAGCACGTATGCGCCGTCCCAGGTGGCGAACTCCTCGTGATTCGTCATCGCTCCGTCACTCCCCTTTCCTGCAGGGCGAGACGAAGCGCTCGCAGACCATAGTGGATGCGCGACTTGACCGTCCCCTCCGGAACGTCCAGCTCGCGTGAGATCTCGGCGATCGAACGTCCTCCGTAGTATGCGTGCACGATCACGGCCCTGTGCTCGACGGATAGCTCGGCCAGCGCGTCGGACACCAGCCAGGCGTCGAGGACGGCATCGGACTCGCTGGTCGCGGTGTCGTTCGCCCGTTCGGGGAGCACATCGGTGCCGTACTCGTGCAGGTTGTGGGCGCTGCGCTTCTGGTCGATGACCAGGTTGCGCGCCACCGTGAAGAGCCAGGCGCGGGCGGACGACTGCGACTGGTCGAGCACGGACGGCTTCTTCCACGCCCGAAGCAGGGTCTCCTGCACGATGTCGTCGGCCATCGCCCTGTCGCCGGTGAGGTGGACGACGTAGCGCCAGACGGCCTGCGCGTGCTGGTCGTGCAGCTCGCGCAGCAACCGCGCATCCTCGTTCGGCATGAACACCTCCACCACAGACACGGGACAGGCTGCGAAAAGGTTCATCGGCGACACTGGCCTCTGAACCGAAACGCACAGCCGAATCGTGCATACCGTAAGAGAAAGCTACGCCGACCGGGAGGAACCCCGCATGAACGACTCGACACCGCTCACCCGCCGCACCATCGTCTCCATCGGCGGCGCCACCGTCGTCGGCGCCGGCGCGCTGCTTCTCGCGGCGTGCACCCCGGGCGGCGCAGGCGCCGATCCTGTGGCGTCCGGCTCGGACAGCGAGGTGACGGTTCCGCTCTCCTCGATCCCGGTGGGAGGCGCGGTCTCGGCGAAGATGGGCTCGGCGCCGATCGTCGTCTCCCAGCCGACGGAGGGGAAGGTCGTCGCGTTCAGTGCGGTCTGCACCCACCAGGGATGCACGGTCGCCCCGCAGGGCACCGAGTTCGACTGCCCGTGCCACGGCTCCCGCTTCGACGCCGCCACCGGCGATGTGCTGGGCGGACCAGCTCAGAAGCCGCTGCCGAAGCTCACCGCCACGCTGTCCGGCACAACGGTGACCGTGACGAAGTAGGGCGGGAGGGACGCGCTAGGCGCGCTTGGTGAACTGCACCGGCTCGTCGAGGTACGGCGTCCAGGCCGCCCGCTCGCGCTCGTTGATACGGCGCGGACGCTGGCTGGCCGCATCCACCAGCACGATCGTGGTCGCCGCCCGCGAGAACAGCGTGTCCGGCTCGGTGCCCACCGGCGACCGGACCTCGTAGCAGACCTCCAGGCTCGCCCCGCCGAGCCGCCCGAGCCAGAGCTGGACGTCGAGCGGCTGCCTCAGGTACGGGATGGGGGCGAGGTACTCGATCTCCTGCCGCGCGATCAGCGTGAGCGTGTCGGCGCCAGGGCGGCCGTCGAGGACGGCGGTCGAGCCCCCGACCGCCTCCTCGGCGTCGTCTGTGATCCAGAACGCCTCGATGCGCGCCTCTTCGAGGAGGCGCAGCATCTCGGCGTTGTTGACGTGCCCGTACGCATCCAGGTCGCTCCACCTGAGCTTGATCGGAACATGCAGTCGCATCGCGGGCAGCCTTTCCTGGGTACTGGTCGAGTCCTGGGTGCTTGTGGAGCCCCGGACTCTGATCGAACGGGTCAGTCGCGCGTGAGCTTGCGGTACGCGGAGCGGTGCGGCTTGGCGGCGTCCGGCCCGAGACGCTGGATCTTGTTCTCCTCGTACGCCTCGAAGTTGCCCTCGAACCAGTACCAGTTCGCCGGGTCCTCCTCCGTGCCTTCGTAGGCGAGGATGTGCGTCGCAATGCGGTCGAGGAACCACCGGTCGTGCGTGATGACCACGGCACAGCCGGGGAATTCGAGCAGCGCGTTCTCCAGGCTCGACAGGGTCTCGACGTCGAGGTCGTTGGTCGGCTCGTCGAGGAGCAGCAGGTTGCCGCCCTGCTTGAGCGTCAGCGCCAGGTTGAGCCTGTTGCGCTCACCACCGGAGAGCACGCCGGCCTTCTTCTGCTGGTCAGGACCCTTGAAGCCGAAGGTGGACACGTACGCACGCGACGGCACCTCGGTCTTGCCGACCTGGATGTAGTCGAGCCCGTCCGACACGACCTCCCAGAGCGTCTTGTTCGGGTCGATGCCGCCACGCGACTGGTCGACGTAGGAGATCTGGACCGTCTCGCCGATCTTCAGGTCGCCGCCGTCGAGCGGTTCGAGACCGACGATCGTCTTGAACAGCGTGGTCTTGCCGACGCCGTTCGGGCCGATGACGCCGACGATGCCGTTGCGCGGGAGCGTGAAGGTGAGCCCGTCGATGAGCTTGCGCTCCCCGAACCCCTTCTCCAGGTTCTTCGCGTCGATGACGACCTGGCCGAGGCGCGGGCCAGGCGGAATCTGGATCTCCTCGAAGTCGAGCTTCCTGGTGCGCTCCGCCTCCGCCGCCATCTCCTCGTAGCGGGCGAGACGGGCCTTGGACTTGGCCTGACGGCCTTTGGCGTTGCTGCGCACCCAGTCGAGCTCTTCGGACAGACGCTTCGCGAGCTTCGCATCCTTCTTGCCTGCGACCTCGAGACGTTCGCGCTTCTTCTCCAGGTAGGTGGAGTAGTTGCCCTCGTACGGGTACAGGTGGCCGCGGTCGACCTCGGCGATCCACTCGGCGACGTGGTCGAGGAAGTACCGGTCGTGCGTGACGGCGAGGACGGCACCGTGGTACTTCGCCAGGTGCTGCTCCAGCCAGAGCACGCTTTCCGCATCCAGGTGGTTGGTGGGCTCGTCGAGGAGCAGGAGGTCCGGCTTCTGCAGGAGCAGCTTGCAGAGCGCGACGCGGCGCTTCTCACCGCCGGAGAGCGTGTTGACGGGCCAGTCGCCCGGCGGGCAGCGGAGCGCATCCATCGCCTGCTCGAGCTGCGAGTCGAGGTCCCAGGCGTCCGCGGCGTCGATCTGCTCCTGCAGGGTGCCCATCTCGGCGAGCAGCGTGTCGAAGTCGGCGTCCGGGTCGGCCAGCAGGGCGGAGATCTCGTTGAACCTGTCGACGCTGGCCTTGATCTCTCCGACGCCCTCCTGGACGTTCTCGAGCACGGTCTTGCTCTCGTCGAGAACGGGCTCCTGCATCAGGATGCCGACGCTGTACCCGGGGGTGAGCTTCGCTTCACCGTTGCTCGGGGTGTCGAGTCCCGCCATGATCTTGAGAATGGTCGACTTACCGGCGCCGTTCGGGCCGACGACACCGATTTTCGCACCGGGCAGGAACGCCATCGTGACGTCGTCCAGGATCAGTTTGTCGCCGACCGCTTTGCGGGCGCGCACCATCGAGTAAATGTATTCGGCCATGAGGTCCAGTCTATTCGGAGGATGAAGAGGGCGAGGGCAGGCCGCCCGGAGCTACCAGTCGATCGCGCGGGTCTGCCCGATCAGGCAGCCGCCGTTGCCGAGCGCCGGGGTGGTCATGCTGCTGTAGCCGCCGGCGTCCGCGCCGTTCTGGCCGATCAGGCAGGTGTCGCCGAGCTTGACCGAGAACTGGATGGAGTTGGCGGCCAGGCCGATCGTGGTGGTGTCGACCGTGAGCTGCATCGCCGACTTGTCGAACCCGGCGGCGACGAGGGCGTCGACGAAGTCACGTCCCTTCGCGGCGGGGTTGGCCGCGAGGGTGGCCTTGTTGACCTTGTCGAAGAACGGCAGGTTCTGTTCCGCCGTGCCTCCGGGAACAAGGGCCGGCTCTGCGGCAGGGGGTGCGCTGGAGGTCGGGGTCTGCGACGCAGTCGGAGCGGTCGTGGTGGGCGCCGGCGTGCCGCCGACGCACCCGGCGAGGGCACCGGCGACGAGCAGGGCGCCCGCCGCAGAGACGAGAAGCCGCCTCTGCGTGCCGACGCGCCGGATGTCGTGAGGACCGGCCGAGTGGGGACTGGTCAGGTGGGGCATCGCTCTCCGTCGCTGGACTGTCGGCCCTGGCGGGCCGCTGCCTGACGGCAGCGCTCAAATCGTTATCTCTCATTCTAGGCAGCCGTGGCTGAGGAAACGTCGACCGTCCGCACGAACGCAGCGCTCCCCCAGCCGAGGTCGTGACCGAGGGCATCCGCTTCGATCTCCGCGCACACCCCGCAATCGCCCTCCTCCTCGTCCTCCGACCATTCGCGTACTCTCAGACGGCCGGACACCAGGAGCGGATCGCCGCGGCTGACACAGCCTGCGACGTTGGAGGCGAGCTGGCGGTATGTGGTGACCGTGTACCAATTGGAACTCGTGCGGGGTCTGGCACGCGCATCCCCCCGGTCGGCGATGGTCGAGGTGACGAGACGGAAACTCGTGACGGAGAGCCCCTCGTCCGTGACGAGGTGGCGTGGATCGGTCGCGACGACGCCGCTGACCGTGATGATGTCGTTCATGCTGCTCCTGACGGACGAGGGTGGCTCGGTTGGTGGTTCGAGTCTGGGCGGCGAGCGACCCCGTCGGCTGGGCCGTCCCGAATCTGTGGAGAAGTCCCGCGCACCCTCGCCTGTGCAGAGCTGTGCAGGAGCAACCCCGGCGTTCTCCTACGATGAAGACATGGCTTATGGAGCAGCGGAGAACCGCTACGAGACGATGACGTACAACCGCAGCGGACGCAGCGGACTGAAACTCCCCGCCCTGTCCCTCGGGCTCTGGCACAACTTCGGCGACGAGCGGGCGATCGAGACGCAGCGCGCGATCGTCAGGCGCGCGTTCGACCTGGGCATCACCCACTTCGACCTCGCCAACAACTACGGGCCGCCAGCAGGGTCCGCCGAGACCAACTTCGGGCGCATCCTGCGCGAAGACCTGGCGCCGTACCGCGACGAGATCGTCGTCTCGACCAAGGCCGGGTACTTCATGTGGAACGGCCCGTACGGCGAGTGGGGCTCCCGCAAATCCATGCTGTCGTCGCTCGACCAGAGCCTCGGCCGCCTCGGCCTCGACTACGTGGACATCTTCTACTCCCACCGGCCAGACCCCGAGACCCCGATCGAGGAGACGATGGGGGCCCTCGCCACCGCCGTGAAGCAGGGCAAGGCGCTCTACGCCGGGATCTCCAACTACTCGCCGGAGCAGACCCTCGCTGCGGCAGACGCCCTCGCCGCCCACGGCGTGCCCCTCCTCATCCACCAGCCGCGGTACTCGATGTTCGACAGGCACATCGAGGACGGCCTGTTCCCCGTGCTTGAACAGGTCGGCGCCGGCAGCATCGTCTTCTCCCCGCTCGCCCAGGGGATGCTCACCGACCGCTACCTGGACGGCACCGTGCCGGCCGGCTCCCGCGCGGCGACCAGCCACTTCCTCTCGGAGAAGCAGCTCAGTCCCGTCTACCTCGAACGCGCCCGAGCGCTCAACGACATCGCCGCCTCCCGCGGCCAGTCGCTCGCGCAGCTCGCCCTGAGCTGGGTGCTGCGGCAGCCCGGCGTCACGAGCGCACTGATCGGCGCATCCAGTGTCGGGCAGCTGGAGCAGAACGTGGCAGCACTCGAAGCGCCCGCCCTCAGTGCGGACGAGATCGAGCGGATCGAACCGTTCGCGGTGCACGGCACGGAACACCTCGAGTAGCAGCGGGCGCTGGACGCGGTCACGGGCTTCGTCACGAGTCCGCGACACCCGGAGCGGCGTGCCGGAGATGAGAGTCCGTCGAGGTTAACATCACGACATGCAGTGGTGGAATGATTTCGTGGCTTGGCTCACTTCGTCCGACGCGCAGCCGGTGGTCTTCAACGCGGCGGTCCTCGCCGTCGCCGTGATCATTGCCGGGCTGCTGGGCGCCTGGATCGCGCGCAGCGCGGTCAAAGGGTTGCTCTCCCGCACCGACCGCCAGCAGAAGGCGTCCGCCATCGCGGCGCTCGTCGACGCTGCGACGGAGGCCTCCGTCTGGAACTCGCTCACCCCGGGCGAGCAGGTGCTCTCCGACCGCGCCGTCGGCCAGGCCGACATCATGGTGCGACTCCTTCCGATCAAGGGCTCAGGCATCGCCGCGAACTGGGCTGGACACCAGCTCGCCGAGATGAAACGCGCGTCTGCGACGTTCGGCTACCAGCTCGACCCGGCCATCGCGGAGTTCCGCGACCGCCTCATCGAGTGGCAGAACAAGCCGCGCCGCGCCCGCAAGATCTTCCAGGGCGACCTGGAGCGCTGGCGGTTCGAGAACACCGACACCGACCGCACGCTGATCGCGCAGCAGGACGCGTGGGTCGCCCAGCAGCACCACGAGCAGTTCGTTCCTGCGTCGACCACCGGCACAGTGGATGCGTCCCCCGCCGCCGCCACGCCCGTCCCGGCATACACGACGGACCCGGCATACAGGTCAGACGCCACGGACACGGTCGGCTCCGACACCGCTCCGACGTCGAAGCTCAACCAGCCCGTCTGACCCAGCACCGCGTCTGATCCAGACGAACGAATGGTGCCGGACCGCCGTACGCACACTGTGCACGCGGCAATCCGGCACCATTCGCCGTTGAGCGGTCCTCAGCGCGAGTAGTCGCCTCGCCGGTGCCACCACTCGTCGAACATGCTGGCGGGCACGCGGCGCTTGTGCTCCGTCGCGAGATAGCGCGCCTCGATCGCCGATGCGACCTCGTCCGGAACGTCCTCGCCCTCCAGGAACGCGTCGATGTCGGCGTAGCTGAGCCCGAGGTTGTCCTCGTCGGTCTGGCCGGGGTTGTGGTCGAGGAGGTCGGCGGTGGGAGCCTTCGTGTAGAGGCGGGCCGGCGCATCCAAGTGTTCGAGGAGTGCTCGGCCCTGGCGCTTGCTGAGGCCGGAGAGCGGGAGCACATCCGTGCCGCCGTCGCCGTACTTGGTGAAGAAGCCGGTCACCGCCTCCGCCGCGTGATCGGTGCCGACGACGAGCAGTTTGCGCTGCCCCGCGATGGCGTACTGCGCGACCATCCGTGCGCGCGCCTTGACGTTGCCCTTGGTGAAGTCCGACATGTCGTCGCCGATCGCATCCAGGTATTCGTCCTCGATGCCGTCGACGCCGCGCTGGATGTTGAACGTCACCGTGCGCTGCGGCTTGATGAAAGAGAGAGCGAGCTGCGCATCGTCCTCGTCGTGCTGCACGGCGTACGGAAGGCGGACGGCGATGAACTCGGCGTCGACGCCGCGCTCGGCCAGCCGCTCGACCGCGAGCTGGCTCAACCGTCCGGCGAGCGACGAGTCCTGTCCTCCCGAGATGCCGAGGACGAAACCGGATGCACCGGTCGTCGTCAGGTATTCGACGAGGAAGCCGACCCGTTTCTCGACCTCGGCCGCTGGGTCGATAGTGGGGCTCACGTTCAGTTCGTCGATGATTCTGGCCTGGAGTTCACGCATGGTCATCACCATATCCCCGGTGCGTTTCGACCGTGTGAACGACCGCCGAAGGTGCGCCGCGAGTAGCATCGGCGCATGGAGCCTGCCGTCGCAAGCATCGTCCTCGTTCCGGTCCTCGCTGTGCTGGCGTCGTTGCTGGCGACGGCGGTCGGAAGGGTCGCGAAGATCCCGCTCGTGGTGTTCGAGATCGTCCTCGGATTGCTCATCGGGCCCGCGGTGCTCGGCTGGGTGCCGAAATCGGATGCGCTGGACTCGTTCGCCAACTTCGGGCTCGCCTTCCTGTTCTTCATGGCGGGGAACGAGATCGACTTCGCGTCGATCAAGGGTCGGCCGCTCAAACGCGCATCCCTCGGCTGGCTGATCTCGCTCGTCGCGGGCGTCGTGCTCGGGATCGTGCTGTCGCCGACTGTGCCTGCCGGCGTCTACGTCGGGATCGCGCTCACCTCGACGGCGCTCGGCACGCTGATGCCGGTGCTGCGGGATGCCGGCGAGCTGCGGACCCCGTTCGGCCGCGCCGTGACCGCTGTCGGCGCTGTCGGCGAGTTCGGGCCGCTGCTGGCGATCTCGCTGTTCCTGAGCGGACGCAAGCCTCTCGCCGCCGCGCTGGTGCTGATCGGCTTCGCCGTGATCGCGGGGGCGGCGGTGTGGTTCGCGTCGCGCGGAGGGCACGAGCGGTTCCACGGCCTGGTGCGGGCGACGCTGCACACCAGCGGTCAGTTCGCCGTGCGCTTCATCGTGATGGTGATCGCCGCCCTGGTGGGGCTGAGCCTCGCCCTCGGGCTCGACATGCTGCTCGGTGCGTTCGCCGCAGGGGTGATCTGCCGCGTGCTGCTCTCCGGGGCGAAGAAGGAGGACGCGAAGCTCGTGGAGGGGAAACTGGAGGCGGTGGCGTTCGGCGTCGTCGTGCCGGTGTTCTTCATCAACACCGGCATCGGCTTCGACCTGCGGGCGCTCGTGACCGACCCGCACGCGCTGCTCCTGCTGCCGATCTTCCTCCTGCTGATGCTGATCGTGCGCGGCCTGCCCGGCTCGCTCGCCGCGCCGGCAGGGTCGACGTTCGCCGACCGCAGCGCGCTGACCCTGTTCAGCGCCACGGGTCTGCCGATCATCGTCGCCGTGACCAACATCGGTCTCGCGGAGGGCGACCTGCAGAAAGGCACGGCCACCGCCCTCGTCGGCGCGGGGATGCTCTCCGTGCTCGCCTTCCCGATCATCGCGCTCGCGCTCCGCAAGCGCTCCATGGACGGCGGCATCCGCCCCGCCGACCCCGACCGCATCCCCATCGTCGGCTGACCCGCAGCCCGCCTCCCGCAGCAATCGAGCCGGGAGTTATGCATGCCTCGCGCCGGCGTGTCGCCTGAATAGGTCCGGACTCGATGATCAGGGGTCAGGGGTCAGGGGGTCAGGGGATGCGGGTGACGGCGCGGGCGAGGATGGCGGTGGTGAGCGCATCCACGGGCTCGCGGGCGGCGGCGGGGTTGGAGAGGAGCGTGAAGTCGACGTGGCCGAGGTCGGGCAGTGCGAAGCGGTTGGTGACCTTGATGAGGTCGGTCGGGATGAGCGAGCGCGGGAACACCGCGACCCCGATGCCGGCCCGCACCGCGGCGAGCACCCCGTTGACCTCGCGCGTGTTGCAGGTGATCCGCCAGGTGCGGCCAGCCGCCTCCAGCGCGTCGATGGTGATCTGACGGCTGATGCTCGGCCCCTGATAGGCGATCAGCGGCACCGGCTGCTCCGGTTCGAGCACCGTCTTCTCCTGCCCCATCCAGACCAGCTCGTCCGTCGCGACCACGGTGCCCTCTGTCGTGCCGGGGTTCTGCTTGATGAAGATGAGATCGAGGTGACCCGCTTGAAGCCGCCTGTGCAGCGGGCCGGACTGGTCGACGGTGAGCTCCAGGTTGATCTGCGGGTGCTGCTGCCGGAAGTGCCGCAGGATGCGCGGGAGCGTCGTGATCGCCAGGTCGTCCGCCGCTCCGAACCGCAGCCGCCCGCGCATCGCGGAGCCGCTGAAATAGCGGTCGGCCTCGGCGTGGGCGGCGAGGATGGTGCGCGCGAAACCGGCCATCGCATCCCCGTTGTCGGTGAGGCGCACATCCCGGGTGTCGCGGGCGACCAGCTGCCGCTTGGCCGCCGACTCCAGCCTGCGGACGTGCTGACTCACCGTGGGCTGGCTGATGCCGAGCCTGGCGGCCGCCTTCGTGAAGCTGTGCGTGTCTGCCACGGCGAGGAAGGTGCGGAGGAGCACGGGGTCGAACATCACGCATCCATTCGGTAATCCAATAGGAGTTATAGCTTCAATTCGCAGCAAGAATAGCTCAGATTGCGTAACGTCGAAGGTGCAGAAACCTCATACGAAACTCGATACGCAGGAATACACGTGGCCAACTCCACCGCAGCAGCCCCACCAACCGGCCCTATGCCCGTCCTCAGCACCCGCCCGCCGTGGCGGGAGACGTTCGTCTCACTGAGAGTCCCCAACTACCGCAAGTTCGCCGCGAGCAACCTGGTCGCCAACACGGCCGTGTGGATGCAGCGCATCGCGATGGACTGGCTGGTGCTGCAGCTCTCCGGCAGCGTCGCCGCGGTGGGCGTCACCGTGTTCATGCAGTTCATGCCGATGCTCGTGCTCGGCCTGCACGGCGGAGTGATCGCCGACAGGTACAACAAGCAGAAGATCCTCGTGGTCACCCAGTCCTGTGCCGCCATCCTTGCCGGAGTCCTCGCGACCCTCACCCTCACCGGGGTGACCCAGGTGTGGCACGTCTACCTCATCTCGTTCCTGCTCGGACTCGTCACCGTCGTCGACAACCCGACGCGCCAGGTCTTCGTGAACGAGCTGGTCGGGCCGATGTACCTCCGCAACGCGATCAGCCTCAACTCCTCGATCTTCCAGCTCGGCGGCCTGATCGGCCCCGCGGTCGGCGGCATCCTCATCACCGCTGTCGGCGGCGGCTGGTCGTTCGTCATCAACGCCGTCGCCTGCCTCGCCGTCGTCGGAGCGCTCCTCTCGCTCAACCGCTCCCAGCTCCACCACTCTCCCGCCGTGCCCCGCGCCAAGGGGCAGCTCGCGGAGGGGATCCGGTACGTGCGCCGCAAGCCGGTGATCTTCTGGACGGTGGTCATGGTCGCGATCCTCGCCGTGTTCGCATTCAACATGCCGGTGTTCCTCGCCGCATACGCGAACAACGTGTTCGACGTCGGCGCGCAGGGCTACGGGATGTTCAACGCGCTCGTCGCCGCCGGTGCGCTCGTCGGAGCGCTCGCCTCCACGCGTCGCACCAGCGTGCGGCTCAGCATGGTGGTCGGCACGGCGGCCGCCCTCGGCATCGTGCAGGCGCTCGCGGGCTTCGCACCGTCGGAGATCGCGTTCGGCGTGCTCCTGATCGGGATCGGCGTGGGCAACCTGCTGTTCATCACGGCGGCGAACTCGCTCGTGCAGATGTCGTCGAACGTGCAGATCCGCGGCAGGGTCATCTCGCTCTACATCCTGGTGCTGCTCGGTGGCCAGGCACTCGGCGGCCCGTTCATGGGCTGGGTCGTGGAAGAGGTCGGTCCGCACACGGCCATGATGATCTCGGGCATCGTCCCCACGATCGCGGCCATCGTGATCGCGCTGCTGATCGCCAGGAGCGCGAGCCTGCGACTCCGCTTCGGTCTCCGCGGACGCCGCCCGACCATCGCCATCGTGAACAGGGCGGGCAAAAGCGGCGCGACGCTCTGAGCCAGGCAGCTACGGTATCGTGGAAACCACGCCCCCGTAGCTCAGCGGATAGAGCAGGAGCCTTCTAATCTCTTGGTCGCAGGTTCGATTCCTGCCGGGGGCACCGCTGTGCACGTCCCGCCGGGAGCCTCACAGTTCGTCGCGCCTGGCGCGCTCCCGTTCCGCTCACACCGCCTTGGCGGCGGCCACGAGCACCTGCTGCAAGGTCGGCACGCCCTCGGCGCGGAAGACCTCATCCCCGGCCGGCGTGCTCACGATCACGGTCGGCGTCACCCGGATGCGATCGGCCTCCGCGCTCTCCATGTTGCGGGCGACGTCGAGCTCCGTCACCGTCACCTGCGGCACCAGCCTCGCCGCCTCGGCGAGCACCGCACGCGTCTGCATGCACGGTTCGCAGAACGCCGAGGTGTACAGGGTGAGCCGCACGGCCTTCTCGTCGATGACGGGACGGCCAACGGGCGATGTCGAATCCACGATCTCAGTGTACGTCCGGGGAACATCAGGAGACCATCGCGCGCATCCACCGCTGTCGTCGCGTTCCGGCCGGGAACGGTCGGCAGAATCTGAAGGGTGAGCCGAACCGCTTTCACCCGGTACGTCGCCCTCGGGGATTCGATCACCGAGGGCCTGTGCGACGCCCCGCCGCCGCAGGGCATTGCGCCCACCAGCGGGTGGATCGGCTGGGCGGACCGCCTCGCCGCCATCCTCGACGGCGACGCCCGCCTCGCCGGCCACCCGTTCGAGTTCGCCAACCTCGCCGTGCGCGGCCGACGCATCGCCGACGTGGTCGACGACCAGGTGCCGGATGCGCTGCGCCTCGGCCCCGACCTCGTCTCCGTGATGGTCGGCGGCAACGACCTGATGAGCCCCGCCGCTGACCCGGATGCGCTCGCCTCCCGGCTCGACAGCGGCATCCGGTCGCTGCGAGCCACGGGCGCGACGGTGCTGCTCGCGAACCTGTTCGACCCGCAGTTCGCGTTCTTCCTCAAGCCGTTCCGGGGACGCGCCGCCGTCTTCAACGCCAACATCTGGAGCATCGCCCGCGACCACCAGGCGATCGTGCTCGACGTCTGGGGCGTCCGCGAATTCCAGGACAACAGCATGTGGGCGAGCGACCGCGTGCACCTCAGCGCACGGGGCCACCGCCTGCTCGCCGCGCACGCCGCGCACACGCTCGGCGTGCCGTACGCGGAGATCGCGGCGACAACCGCGACGGAACAACCGGCGCCTCCGCCGGAGGAGATCCCGCTGCGCACCTGGCTGCGCGTGTACGCCATCCCCTGGGCGGCCAGGCGGATGCGGCGCATCTCCGCCGGGGACGGGATGCCTGCCAAACGGCCGGTGCCTCGGCCCGTCGGAGGCCAGCACTAGACTTTCGGCATGGCAAATTCCTCGGATCGTCTGGTCTGGATCGACTGTGAAATGACCGGACTCGACCTCGAGGTCGACGAACTCGTCGAGATCGCGGTGGTCATCACCGATTTCGAACTGAATGTGCTCGACCCCGGCCTCAGCATCGTCATCAAGCCGGATCCGTCCGCGCTCGAACACATGAACGACTTCGTCCGCGACATGCACACCACGTCCGGCCTGCTGGAGGAGATCCCCGGCGGCAAGAGCCTGGCCGAGGCCGAGTACGAGGTGCTGGAGTACGTCCTCAAGTTCGCACCGACCGCGCGCACGGCCCCGCTCGCCGGCAACACGATCGGCACCGACCGGATGTTCATCGCCAAGTTCATGCCGCGCCTCGACAACCACCTGCACTATCGCAGCGTCGACGTCTCCTCCATCAAGGAGCTCTCCCGCCGCTGGTACCCCCGCATCTACTTCAACGCGCCAGAGAAGCACGGCGGACACCGCGCGCTCGCCGACATTCTCGAATCCATCCGGGAGCTCGACTACTACCGCCGTGCCGCCTTTGTGGGCGAACCTGGACCCACCACGGAGCACGTCCAGAGCGTGTCGGCGGGCGTAGTGGAAAAATGGGCGGCTCAGATGTAATAGAATCGTCGAGTTGCTTTGATCGGGACCGAGTTCCGGACGAAGACATGGTGGGTATAGCTCAGTTGGTAGAGCGCCTGGTTGTGGTCCAGGAGGTCGCGGGTTCAAGCCCCGTTACTCACCCCACGCAGTAAACACGAAACCTCCGCCTCAGCGCGGAGGTTTCGTGTTTACGCCCAGCACGACGCAAGAATTGCGGTCGTTTGCGCTCTTGCTGCAAGTTCTCGACTTTTCTCAGACAATTCTCATGTTTCTCTTGTGACGGCGACCGGCCAGGTCGTATCGTCGGGCAAATCCAACGAGAGGACCGTCGACGATGACCAGCACCTCCACCGCATCCCCCACGCCCCGCACGCACCGGATGCGCCCACCACTCACCATGCTCGCCTCCGCCGCAGCCGTCGCGATCGCCGCCTCCCTGGTCGGCTTCACCGCGCCGGCAGCAGCCCAGACCGCACCCGCCGCACCTGCGGCTGCGACCCCCGTCACCCGCGCCGCGCTCTCCCCCGCGCTCAGCGCCGGCCGCGGCGCCGATCTCGGCATCTCCGAGCAGGAGGCGGAGAACGCATCCACCACCGGAACGGTCATCGGCCCCGACCGCGCGGCGTACACGCTCCCCGCGGAGGCTTCCGGCCGTTCCGCCGTGTCCCTCACCCCCGGCCAGTACGTCGAGTTCACCCTCCCCGCCGCGACCAACGCGATCACGGTGCGGTACAGCATCCCCGACTCCCCGACCGGCGGCGGGATCACCGCGCCGCTCGCCGTCACCGTCAACGGCGGCGCGAAGCAGACGATGACGCTCACCTCGCAGTACTCCTGGCTCTACAACCAGTACTCGTTCACCAATGACCCGAACGCGGACCTGCTGCATCCGGACTGGTGGATCACCGAGTGCGCCTGCGTCCCGAGCGCCACGACGCCCGCCCCTGTCATCCAGAAGCCGTTCCGGCCGATGCACTTCTACGACGAGCAGCGCCTGCTCCTCGGGCGCACGTACAAGGCGGGCGACCGGATCAGGCTCACCGCGCCGGCAGGCACGCCGGCCGCGACCACCACGATCGACCTGCTGGACTCGCAGCTCGTCGGAGCCCCGCATGTCAGGCTGATCGCCTCGAACGTGCTCGCCTTCGGCGCAGACCCGTTCGGCCGCCGCGACTCCGCCGCCGCGTTCGACAAGGCGATCGCCTTCGCGAAGAAGGCGCACCTGAAGGTGTACGTGCCGCCGGGAACCTACCAGGTGAACAGGCACATCATCGTGGACGACGTCACCATCGAGGGCGCAGGCAGCTGGTACACGATCATCACGGGCCACGAGGTCGCTCTCGCCACGCCCGCGCCGGACGGCTCCACCCACACCGGCGTCGGCTTCTACGGCAAGGATGCGTCGGCCGGCGGCTCGACGAACGTGCACCTGTCCGGGTTCACCGTGCAGGGCGACGTGCGCGAACGCATCGATATCGACCAGGTGAACGCCATCGGCGGCGCGCTCAGCGACTCCACGATCGACGGGCTCTACCTGCACCACACCAAGGTCGGCATCTGGCTCGACGGCCCGATGCACAACCTCAGCATCACGAACTCCGTGATCGCCGACCAGATCGCCGACGGGATCAACTTCCACACCGGCGTGACCGCATCCACGGTGCGCAACAACCTCATCCGCAACACCGGGGACGACGGGCTCGCCCTGTGGTCGGAGAAGACGGCGGACACGGGCGACACGTTCGACCACAACACGGTCCAGACCCCGACCCTCGCCAACGGGATCGCGATCTACGGCGGGGCGGACAACACGGTCTCGAACAACCTCGTCGCCGACCCGCTCCGCGAGGGAAGCGCGATCCAGGTCGGCTCGCGCTTCGGGGCAGAGCCGTTCACCGGACACCTCTGGATCACGAACAACACGACGGTGCGCGCCGGCACGTATGAGCTCAACTGGAACATCGGGCTCGGCGCCATCTGGTTCTACGCGCTCGAACGCAATATCGACGCGGACATCCAGGTGGTCGGGGACAACTTCCTCGACAACACGTACAACGCGATCATGCTGGTCACCGACTTCCCCGTCAAAGACCAGTACTCGATCACGAATGTGCACTTCCGCGACATCCGGGTCGACGGCACGGGAACCTCCGTGCTCAGCGCACGCAGCGCAGGCAGCGCGTCGTTCCAGAACGTGGATGCGCGGAACGTCGGCGCCGTGGGCGTGAACAACTGCGGGTCGTTCAACTTCACCCCTGCAGGGTCGGAGTTCTCGATCGCGGACCTCGGCGGCAACGACGGCGGCGGCACCACCGGCCCGTGGCTGGCGCCGTGGGAACTGCCGAACACCATCACCTGCGACGACCGGCCTCCGGTGGTCGCGCCCCCGGCGCCGTCGCCCTGGAGCTGACGGAGGGCGAACGGACGACGGCGGCCCTGGATGCGCATCCAGGGCCGCCGTCGCACGCTCAGTCCGCGGAGCGGTGCAGCAGGAACATCCCGCCGTGCACCGGCAGGTCGCGTCGCTCGTGGTCGGTCTCGACGTAGTCGTCGATCACCGCGACGATGCGGCGGTCCAACTCCGCCACGTCGTCCGGAGACAGGTGCAGGGAGAAGCGCGCGTAGGTCGCGATCGACGATGGGCCGGCCTCCGCGAGCTCCTGCTGGAACGCCTCGACGGGCGCGAAGCCCTCGCTCGTGTCCGACGCGTCGAGCGCATCCGACAGCCACCAGCTGCGGCCGGTGGAGCGGTACGGCTTCTCCAGCGCCCCGCTCTCCCCCGTGCGCACCGGCGCAGGCTCGAGGAAGCCTGCATCCACCAACTGGCGCACGTGGTAGTGCGCGGTGCCTGGGTCGACGCCCAGCCGGTCGGCGAGCTGCTTGTTCGTGAGTTCGTACTGCCCGCAGAGGCGCACCATCCGCACCCGGAGGGGATGCGCGAACGCCTTCGCCTCCTTGGCGGTCGCCGGGCGGCGCTTGGCGTCGACGGGGTGCACGCCGGGTACGGTCTCGCTCTCGCTCTCGCTCATGCGCGCAGTCTATCGCTGAATCCAGCTTTCTCGAATCGATTGAGTTTTCTCAATCGATGTGCGATCGTACATTCATGACCATCCGGCTCGGCGCTCCGTATTGGAAACTGTGGACTTCGTCCGCCCTCTCCAACCTGGCCGACGGCGTCATGAAGGTCGCCCTCCCGCTCGTCGCGATCCGCTACACGGAGTCACCGGCGCTCATCGCCGGGCTCGGCTTCGCGTTCACCCTGCCCTGGCTGCTCTTCGCGCTCACCGCAGGCGCCCTCGCCGACCGATTCGACCGCCGCCGCCTGATGCTCTGGGCGAACACCGCCCGCGCTGCCCTGCTGTCCGTGCTCGTCGTGGTCGCGATCATCGGGGCGGGATCCATCTGGATGCTCTACGCCATCGCCCTGTTCGTCGGCGTCGCAGAGACGATCTACGACACCTCCTCGCAGTCGATCCTCCCCCAGCTCGTCAGCCGGGATGCGCTCTCCCGCGCCAACGGCCGCCTCTACGCGGCCGAGCTCACCACTAATCAGTTCGTCGGCCCTCCCCTCGGCGGCTTCCTGGTCGCGTCCGGCATCGCCGTGGCGTTCGGTGCGCCCGTCCTGCTCTGGCTGCTCGCCATCGGGATGCTCCTGCTGGTCCGCGGGCGGTTCAGCACCGGCCACACCGGAGCCACGACCATCCGCGCCGACATCGCAGAAGGGCTGCGGTTCCTCTGGAGCAACACGGTCCTGCGGGTCCTGGCGATCATGGTCGGCGTGTTCAACCTGGCGTCGAGCGCCACCTTCACCGTTCTGGTGCTCTACGCCGTCGGCCCGAACTCCGCGATGAAGCTCACCGACCCCGGCTACGGCCTCCTGCTCACCGCCTCCGCCCTCGGCAGCGTCCTCGGCTCGTTCGCCGCGGAGGGTGCAGAACGGTGGCTCGGGCGCGCCAAAGCGCTCGCGCTCACCATCCTCGGCAGTGTGCTCACGGTCGCCACCCCCGCGTTCACGACGAACCCGGTGATCATCGGCGCCGCGTTCTTCCTCGGCGGCATCACCGTGTCGATCTGGAACGTGATCACCGTCTCGCTGCGGCAGCGCATCACGCCGCACCGCCTGCTCGGCAGGCTCAACAGCGCATACCGCCTCGTCGCCTGGGGAACCATGCCGCTCGGTGCCGCCCTCGGCGGCGTGATCGCGCAGTTCTTCGGACTCCCTGCGGTGTTCCTCACGATGGGCGTCGTGGTCGTCTGCCTGCTGCTCGGGATGCTCTGGGTCACCGACAAGCGCATGGATGCGGCGGACGAGGCGGCCGAGCAAGCGCACCGCGCGGAGGAGGCGGAGGAGGCCGCGTCCGGCCCCGCCGGCCGCTGACCGGCGCCTCCGCACACACGACTTTGCCAGGCTCCGTGCCTGAACCGTCCAGACTGACCGCCTAACGTAGTCGGGTCGACGGCACTGTACGCCGTCGTGTCGCACGCCTGCTGCGCATCCACCCCCATCGTTTCGGATGCCCGCCTTCGTTTCGTGCGGCACACCCGCGCTGCACGCCGCACGCCATCGGACCTCACGGTCACCGGTGGATCACGCACGTGCACGCGCGGTCGTCAGCCCGCCCAGGGCCGTGACCTCCCGAGATCGCGGCCCGTGCATCCGGCGCCCAGGTGCGCCCGGATGCGGTCGGGGAAGCCCGAACACAGGAACCAGATGCTCTTCACCCTCAAGAAATCCTCGATCTCGCTCACCCACATCGTCACCGGGGTGACCGCCGCTCTCATGACGGCGTCGCTCTTCGCCCCGACGCTCGCCCAGCAGCAGAGCGAGAAGCAGACCCGCGAACTCTCCGAATCGACGGGGATGCACCACGAACAGCTCGGCGTCTACGAGAGCATCGTGCGCAACCGCCTCGAAGACGAGGCGAAGACCACGATCGTCGGCGCCAGCCGCACCGTCGCCGCATACGCAGCCAAGGCGGACCCGACCGCCGCGAAGACCGCCATCGCCGGACTCGACAGCTACCAGAAGCTCGACGACTCGAAGCTGCGCAGCACCATCGACAGCACGAAGGCCGCCTCCGACGCCCTCGCAGCGGCAGCAGCGGAGGCCGACCGCCAGGCCGCAGCTGCCGCGGCGGCAGCACTCGCCAACGCGAACACCCCCGACGGCGCCAAGTCCGTCGCACGCTCCCAGCTCGCCCAGCACGGCTGGGGCGACGACCAGTTCAGCTGCCTCAGCAACCTGTGGCAGAAGGAGTCGGGCTGGAACTACCAGGCGTACAACGCCGGCAGCGGCGCCACGGGCATCCCGCAGGCGCTCCCCGGCAGCAAGATGGCCTCTGCCGGTTCCGACTGGCAGTCCAACGCCGCCACCCAGATCGCCTGGGGGCTCGACTACATCTCCCGCTCGTACGGAACGCCGTGCAGCGCGTGGTCGCACTCCCAGTCCGTCAACTGGTATTGATCGGCACGAGGAGGGCTCCCGGTAGACTCGCGCGGGTGAACACCCAAGCGATCCAGGGAGCCCACCTCGTCGGCAGCGTCAACCTGCCGGACGCGGAGAGCGTCTTCCGCACCGTCAGCACCCACCTCGGCGACCGGATGCACCGCATCCCGGATGGCGAGGTCGGCGAACGGTTCTACTGGATCCAGTTCCAGACGAAACGCTTCGACACGATGGCGGGGCTCTCCCGTATCCCGGTCGAGCCGTTCTACATCCGCGGCGTCTTCGACGGCCGCCCGTTCGTGATCGACGACGGAGTGTCCGCCGACGACCTCGTCTTCCCGAGCCTCGGCTACGCGGACGCCGCTCTTGAGTCGTACGCCACCTTCGACAGGATGCGCGCGGCCGGCGAGATCGCGGAGGGCACCCGTTTCCAGGTGTCCCTTCCCACCCCCGCCGCCATCGTCGGCGCGTTCGTCGTCGCCGAGCACCGCGCCGCGTTCGAGCCGGCATACGAGCGCGCTCTGTTCGGCGAGCTGCAGCGGATCGTGGACGGCATCCCGCACGACAGCCTCGCCATCCAGTGGGACACGGCCGTCGAGTTCGCCCTGCTGGAGTCCGCGAACATCCGGTCGCACCACGCCATCGTCCCGTGGTTCGACGATGTGCTCGGCGGCGTTGTCGAGCGTGCCGTCCGACAGGCGGCCGCTGTGCCGTCCGACGTCGAGGTGGGCTACCACCTCTGCTATGGAGACGTGGAGGAGGCGCACTTCGTGCAGCCGACAGACGCAGGGCACCTGGCCGACGTGGTCTCCGGCGTCCTCGCCGCCGCGCCCCGCCCGATCAGCTGGTTCCACCTTCCGGTGCCGATCGAGCGGGACGACGCCGCGTTCTTCGCGCCGCTCGCCGTCGTCGACGTTCCTGAGAAGACGGAGCTCTACCTCGGGCTGCTGCACCACGAGGACGGCGTCGAGGGCGCCGAGCGCAGGATCGCCGCTGCGACCGCGGTTCAGCCGCGATTCGGCGTCGCGACCGAGTGCGGTTTCGGCCGCGGCCCGAGTGAGCGCACCACCGAACTGCTCGACCTGCACGCCGCGACGACACAGGCCTGGTGACCGTGCCCATCCACCTGGACGCCGATGCGTTCGAGGCGCTGGTCACCGACGAACTCGACGAACTGCCGGACGAGATGGTCGACGGGCTCGACAATGTGGTGTTCGTGGTGGAGGACCGGCCGGAGGACGGCTCGCTCGACCTGCTCGGCCTCTACGACGGCGTGGCGCTCACCGAGCGCGACAGCTACGGCTTCGGCGAGATGCCGGACCGCATCATCCTCTACCGCGAGCCACTGCTCTCGATCAGCGAGAGCATCGACGAGCTCCGTGAGGAGATCCACGTGACGCTGGTGCACGAGATCGCGCACTTCTACGGCATCGACGACGACCGCCTGCACGAGCTCGGCTGGGCGTAGACCCCGTAGGCGCCCGGCGCCCGGCGGCCAACATCGAGCGTCGAGCGTCGAGCAGGATCGGCGGCGTGGCTTAGTTCCGCGGCGCGGCTTAGAGGGACTCTTCCTCTTTCTCGGTCTCGACGGGGTCGCTGTCCGGGGCGTCGAAGGAGTACGAGACGTACTTCTCGCCGCCGACCGTGCGCTCGGCGCCCGCGACGTACCAGAACAGCGACTCGAGGCCCTCGATCGCCGCGACAGCGCCGATCCGCTCGTCGACCTTGCCGCCGATCAGAAGGCGCCGCTCCGTCGTGCCGGCCAGCGGGCCGTCGACGTACTCGACGATGTATTCGGTCTCAGTCTGTTCTGCAGCGGTCATGTACCAACGTTAGCCCTCAGAGCGCGCTGTCGGGCTGTGTCGAGCGGCCAGTCGGTCACGTCGAGCACCAGTGAGGCGTTGTCCCTCGGCCGTTCGCGCTCGACGTAGCGCTCGAAGTCGTGCTGCCACTGATCCCAGTGCGTGGCGAAGGAGAGCCCGTCGCGGGCGAGCGCGCGCTCCTTGCGGAGGGCGTCGTCGGCGTCGAGCCACAGCGCGAGGTCGGCCAGCGCGACATTGGCCATGGCCAGCGTGCCGCATCCCTCGACGATCAGCGGCGCACGTCCGTCGACGGTGTGCCAGCCCGCCGGAGCCTCGGCCGTCCAGTCCCACTGCCGCCAGCGTCCTGCACCGGATGCGCGGAGCGGCCGCAGCAGGTCCCGCCCGACCGCGACGCTTCCAGCATCCAGCCCGCCCCAGCCGGGGTAGAGGTCGTCCATCCGCACCAGTCGCGGCGTCGCGTCTCCCGGCCAGTCGGCGACCAGCACGTCGGCGAGCGAGCTCTTGCCCGCCCCACTCGGACCGTCGATCAGGACGACAGGCGCGGCCTGCCTGGCCGCCGCATCCCGGATCGCCCGCTGCACGGCGTCGCGCAGCCGCAGCTCCGCCTCACGCGCCGAAGACATGCCACGTCCCTGCTGCGATTGCCGCGCCCGCCGCCGTGACGGCCACCGTCGCCGCGACAACGAGCGTCGCCCAGTCCCTGCCCCTGAACACGCTCTGGCGCGCCCAGGTGCGGGTGCGGGAGGAGCCGAACCCGCGGGCCTCCATCGCTGTGGCGAGCTTCGTGCCGCGTCGGATGGACAGCACGAACAGGGCGAACGCCTGACCGAGCATCCTGCGCAGCGCACCGCTCTCCGAGATGCCCCGCGCTCTGCGGGCCAGGGTGAGTGCCCTCCAGTCGTCGGCGAACAGGCCGACCAGTCGCAGCCCGGCGAGCCCGCCGAGCACGAACCGCGCAGGCAGGCGCAGCACCTGGGCGAGCCCGTCCGCGAGGTCGGTCGGGTCGATCGTGATGAACAGCAGCACAGCGGGCAGACCGATGGCCAGGATGCGGAGAGTGGTGGCGACGGCGAGCTGGATGGAGCCGTCGCTGATCTCCACGAACATCCACTGCACGTAGACGACGCCGCTGGTGCGCCCGTACAGCACCGTCGTGATCCCGGCGAGCGGAGCGGCGATCCAGATCGGCGCTGTGCGCACGACCAGCACCCGCCACGGGATGCGCGAGAAGCACAGCAGCACCAGCTCGATGCCGAGCGCCACGGCGGCCGAGACGATGTCGATCGACAGCAGCAGCACCACGGTCACGATCAGGGCGGCACCGAGCTTGGCGACAGGGTTGAGGGCGGCGAGCGGACCCTGCCGCACCGGGGCGATGATGCTCATGCCGCCACCTCCGACGACGCGCCGAGCAGCAAGCGCCCTGCGCCGATGGCGGTGACGAACTCGTCGTCGTGCGTTGCGGCGACGACGGCGTGCCCGTCCGCACGTAGCTCCGCGATCATCTCGACCAGCCCCGCCCAGGTGTTGGCGTCCTGCCCGAAGGTCGGTTCGTCGAGCACGAGCAGCGTCGGCCTGGTGGCCAGCGCCGTCGCGACGGAGAGACGGCGCTTCTGGCCGCCGGAGAGGGTGAACGGGTTCGCGTCGGCGAACGGCGCGAGCGCCAGCCGGTCGAGCAGCTCGTCCACCCGAGCGCTGATCGTGTCGTCCCGCTCGTGCATGGCGCGCAACCCGATGGCGAGCTCGTCCCTGACCGTCGAGGCGACGAACTGGTGCTCCGGATTCTGGAACACACTCCCGATTCGCGTGAGCAGGTCCCTGGAACGCCACGCTGACGGCTCTGAAGCAGCGTCACTCGCGAGAGCCTGCTCGGCGCGGAGGACGCCGCCGAGCGGCGGAAGCAGCCCTCCGAGCGTGAGCGCGAGCGTCGACTTGCCTGCGCCGTTGCGACCGACCAGCGCGAGCGCGGAGCCCTCGTGGATGCGCGCATCCACCCGGTCGGGCAGCGCAGCAGCATCCTGTGCCTGGGAGCGAGCGGCCCGCCTGCTCCCCCGCTTCGCGCGGCGGGCGATGGCAGGGCCGCGCCCGAACGCCAGCGCCTCCGCTGTCAGCAGCGGAGCGCCGACGGCCGCCTCGCTCGCGACGGGAACCGGCTCGTCCGGGAGCCAGACGCCCGCTCGGCGCAGCTCGTTCGAGGCGTCGGCGAGCACAGCATCCGGTGGCCCGTCCGCGAGGACGCCGCCGTCGGCGGCGAGCACGATCACCCTGTCGACCAGCCCGCGCCAGACGGAGACGCGATGCTCCACCACGATCAACGTCGCCCCCGTGGCCGCGACCGCCGACGCGACGGCCTCCCGCACCTCGATCACCCCCTCCGGGTCGAGATTGGCTGTCGGCTCGTCGAGCAGCAGCAGCCCCGGACGCATCGCCAGCAGCCCAGCCAGCGCCAGCCGCTGCTTCTGCCCGCCGGAGAGCTGCCAGGTGGGGTGGTCGAGCGGTACTCGCAGCCGGACGGCGTCGAGGGCGTCCAGCACCCGCGGCCAGATCTGCTCGCGGGGCACGCCGAGGTTCTCGCAGGCGAACGCCACATCGTCGCCGACCCGCGCGAGGATCACCTGCGAGTCAGGGTCCTGCAGCAGCAGGCCGCTCGCGCCGCGCGCATCCACCGGGCGTCGGCCGCCGACGGTCAGCGAGCCCGTCGCCTCTCCGTCGTCGTCGCCGCCGAGCACACCGGCCAGTCCGGCGAGCACCGTGCTCTTGCCTGCGCCGGAGGCGCCGAGCAGCAGGACGCGCTCGCCCGGCTGGATGCTCAGGCTCAGCCCGCGCACGGCCCAGGCGTTCCGCCCGGAGTAGCGCCAGCCCCAGTCGTCGACCTGAACGGCGGCCGGGGCTGACGGTCCGTGCCGACCATCGTCGATGGCGCGTCCGATGATCAGACCCTGCCTGTCGCCTCGCGTCCGGACGCGAACCGGCTGAGCGCGCCTGTCTTGGCGATGGCGCGGACGAGAAGCCAGGACAGCAGTCCGGCGACGACGATGCCCGAGATGGTGGTCGTGATCGTGTACGTGACAACGAAGCCGAGCTTGGAGCCCGGGTACCAGTAGAGAAGGTCGAGGATCGACTCGGCGATGCCGGCGCCGGCCCCGGCCAGCAGCGCGACGGGGAGCCGCCAGTTGGCGTAGAGGAACGCGGCGAAGACGATCTCGACGCCGAGCCCCTGCACCAGCCCGGAGATGAGCGTGGCGAAGCCCCACTGGGTGCCGATCAGGGCGGAGACGGTCGCGGCCACCAGCTCGGTGTACACGGCAGCGCCCGGCTTGCGGACGATGAGCGCGCCGAGCACGCCCGCGAACAGCCACGGGCCGTTCAGGATGCCCTGGAAACCGGGGAGCACGGCGCTCACCGGACCGGAGATGGGGTTGTCGAGCTGACCCCACACCCAGAAGACGACGCCCGCCGCGACGGCGACGACACTGGCGACGACGATGTCGACGACCCGCCAGCGGAGGACGCGAGCCCTGCGATCGGTGGTGGTGCTCGGAGAAATGGTTGCGTGCACTGTTCGTGCCCTTTCATTCGTGGAAAGAGGCACGGGATTCGAGAATGTCTCCCTGCGCTGGCATGATCCAGATCAGGTTCAACGGTCGAAACTTGAGAAGTTTCCTCTCAGCCCGGCTCACCGGACTCCCGTGTTCGCGTTCAGTCTAGTGCGTCTGGCACTCTCCCGACGCTGCTACTTCTTGAGGGCCTTGATGATGCGCGCCCACGCGTGACCCGCCACCCACACGAACGGGATGGCCACGGCGAGCAGCGTGATGATGTTCGGCCGGAAGTGCACGCCGGTCTCGTCGTTGATGTATGCGCCGAACGGGATGCTCACGCCTCCACCGCCTGCGCCGCCCGGCGCGTCTGCGTCCTCGCCCTCACCCGCCGACCCGGCGCCGAACCCGTACTGCACGGCGGCGACGGGCACGATGGTGGTCCCGTCGATCTCCACGGGCTCGCCGTAGACCGACTTGATGCCGTTTGAGCTGATCGTTTCCGCGAGCTTCAGGGAGATGTTCGTCATGCAGCCACCGTACCCTTCCCCTCCCAGCCTCACCAGGGCAGTCCCCAGGCTGCGTCCAGCGTTTGCGGCGGGTTCTCAGGAGTCGACCGTGAATAATCGTCCGAGTGTCGATGATCCGTTCCAGCCGTGGCCCGCGCGGCATCGTCGTCGGCCTGCTCGCCCTGATGACCGGGGCTCTGCTGCTCTGGCACGATCTGCTGCCGAACATCGGGGGCTCCGCATCGCTCGTCGAGACCTTCCTGCCCTGGCTGGGAGTCTTCATCGTGGTGCTCGGCGTCGCCGCTCTGGTTCGGCTGTCGGTGTTCGGGACGCTCTGCGTCGCCGCGGCGGCGGCCGTCTGGGGCACGCTGTTCCTGCCGACGTTCCTCCCTGGGATGCACGCGGGCGCGCCGTCGCTCACGGTCGCGAGCGAGAACATCCACGCCCAGAACAGCGCGGCGGGCAGCATCGCCAAAGACCTCGCTGACCGCGCCCCGGACGTGATCGCGCTGCAGGAGCTCGACGCCACCTCGCGCGAGACCGTGTCCGCTGTGCTCGCCCCGGGCTACCCGCACAGCGCGATCGTCGGCACGGTCGGACTGTGGAGCAAGTACCCGATCAGCGACGAACAGCGATTGGACCTCGGCCTCGGCTGGGACAGGGCGGTGCGCGTCGACCTCGACACCCCTGGGACGCCGACGCGGGTGTATGCGGTGCACATCGCCTCCGTGCGTCCAGGGGCGTACCAGTCGAGGGACACGATGCTCGCCGAGCTCGCCGAGACGGTGAAGGCGGACGACTCGGCGAAGCTGATCGTCGTCGGCGACTTCAACACGGCCAGCACGGATCGGAAGTTCCAGCCGCTGCTCTCCACCCTCACCGAGGCGCCGGACAACACGCTCGGCTTCGGGTTCACCTGGCCGGCGGAGTTCCCCGTCGCCAGGCTCGACCACGTGCTCGTCCGTGGCCTCACGAACGTGACGAGCGACGTGCTCGCCGACAACGGCAGCGACCACCGCGGCATCCTCGTCGGCGTGCGCTGAGCCACGCTCAGCGGCGCCGCGTTCGACCGCTGGGTCGTTCAGTCGCTCAGCCAGCGCGGGTTGCGCCCGTCGTCGGCCGCCGCCTCCGCGTCGCGCTGGCGCTTCACCAGCGACGCCGGCCCGATCATCCCGCGGCCGAAGCGCGCGCTGACCGCGTCGAGGGTACGCTCCGTCTCCCGCCACTCGTCGTCAGGGTCCCAGAGGGCGAGGCTGTCCCCTCCCGCTTCGAGCAGCTGCTCCGCCCGCACGCCGATCAGCCGGATGGGCGTGCGACCGAGGTCGAGCCCTTCGTAGATCTGCCACACCTCCTCGAAGATGCGCCTTCCGACATTGGTCGCCTCGCCGAGGGTGCGCGACCGTGTCACCGTGCGGAAGTCGGAGAACCGGAGCTTCAGGGCGACCGTGCGCCCCTCGAGGCCGTTCTTGCGAAGGCGCTCCCCCACCTGGTTGGACAGTCGCAGCAGTTCGCGGCGCAGCCGGTCCTGATCGGAGACGTCCGTCTCGAAAGTCATCTCGTGCCCGACGCTCTTCTCACGCGTCTCCGTCACGACCGAGCGCGGGTCTCTGCCGTTCGCGAGCTCGTGCAGCTTGCTGCCGGACGCGTCGCCCACCGCCTTCTGCAGCACGGAGAGCGGTGCGTCCGCGAGGTCGGCGACGGTGCGCATCCCGAGTCGTTCGAGCGCCTGCTGGGTGCTCGCGCCGACGCCCCAGAGCGCGCCGACAGGGAGGGGTCGCAGGTAGTCGATGATCGCCGACTCCGGGATGACGAGCACCCCGTCCGGCTTGGCGCGACCGGAGGCGAGCTTGGCCATGAACTTGGTCGGCGCTGCCCCCACCGAGCAGGTGAGGCCCGTCTCCTCGAACACACGCGCTCTGACCAGCTCCGCGATGCGCTTCGGCGAGCCGAGCAGCCGTCTGGCTCCCGCGACGTCGAGGAACGCCTCGTCGATGCTCAGCGCCTCGACCAGCGGAGTCACCTCGGAGAAGATCGCCATGACCTTCTCCGAGTACTCCTTGTACTTGTGCATGTGCGGAGGCAGGATGATCGCCTGCGGGCACAGCCGGATGGCCTGCGACATCGGCATCGCCGACCGCACCCCGAACTTGCGGGCCTCGTACGTGGCGCTCGTCACAACCGAGCGAGGGCCTGGGTGACCGACGATGGCGGGCTTGCCGCGCGCATCCGGCCGGTCGAGCAGCTCGACGGAGGCGAAGAACGCATCCATGTCGACGTGCAGGATGGTGGCGGACGAGTCGTCGATCGGCTCGGTGGTCACCCGCCTGTCGCTGCCGTCCGCTCGTCCCACTCCACCAGCTTGCCACGCTCCCCTGACAGCGGCGCAGGATCGCCGGTCGGGTAGCGTGAACACCATGGAATTCAGGTACCTCGGCAACAGCGGACTCAAGATCTCCGAGATCATCTACGGCAACTGGCTCACCCACGGCTCCCAGGTGGAGAACGACATCGCGCTGCAGAGCGTGCGCGCAGCACTGGATGCGGGCATCACCACCTTCGACACGGCGGACGCGTACGCCAACACGGCAGCGGAGAAGGTGCTCGGCGACGCCCTGAAGAACGAACGGCGCGCGTCGCTGGAGATCTTCACCAAGGTCTACTGGCCGACAGGCCCCAAGGGTCACAACGACGTCGGCCTCTCCCGCAAGCACATCTTCGAGTCGATCGACGGGTCGCTCCAGCGCCTCGGCACCGACTACGTCGACCTCTACCAGGCGCACCGCTACGACTCGGAGACCCCGCTCGAGGAGACGATGCAGGCGTTCGCCGACGTCGTCCGTGCCGGCAAGGCGCTCTACATCGGCGTCTCGGAGTGGAACGCCGAGCAGCTCCGCGCCGGCGCAGCGCTGGCGAAGGAGCTGAACGTGCAGCTCATCTCCAACCAGCCGCAGTACTCCATGCTGTGGCGGGTCATCGAGGGCCAGGTCGTCCCCACCTCCGCCGAGCTCGGCATCTCGCAGATCGTCTGGTCGCCTGTGGCGCAGGGCGTGCTGACCGGCAAGTACCTGCCGGGTGCAGAGGCACCGGAGGGCAGCCGCGCCGCGGACAGCAAGGGCGGGGCGAACGCGATCAAGTCGTTCATGAACGACGACGTGCTCACCGCCGTGCAGCGCCTCCACCCGATCGCGGACGAGCTCGGCATCACCATGGCGCAGCTGGCCGTGGCGTGGGTGCTGCAGAACCCGAACGTCGCCGGCGCCATCGTCGGCGCATCCAAGCCGGAGCAGGTCGCGTCCAACGCCGCGGCCGCCGGCATCCGCCTTTCCGGCGACGTGCTCGCCCGCATCGACGAGGCCGTCGGCGACGTCGCCGTCACCGACCCCGCCGAGACCGTCTCCCCCGCACACCGCCCCGCCTGACCCCCACCCCCTCCCGAGCAACCCCCGCCATCGAGCCGGGACGTGTGCACGCCTGAGCACGGCGTGTCGTGTGCACAAGTCCCGGCTCGATGATGTGGGACAGGGGCAGGGAAGAGGCTGGGTCAGACGAGGGCGGCGACGACGGGGGCGAACCAGGCGCGGAAGGCGCGCGAGTCGTCGCGGAGGCTGGTGCTCAGGATGACGGAGTGCGGGCCGACGATCCAGGCGCCGCTCTCCTCCAGGGGAAGCACGGCGAGGTCGAGGCGGAAGTATCCGGCCTGCCTGCGCAGCTCGTGCTCGCGGTCGCGCACCACGTCCACGATGTCCGCCGCCCGTCTGGCGTGCGTCTCGATGCTCGCCCGCGCGTATTCGTCGTGCCGTTCCGTCGCCCACAGCAGCGCTTCGTCGAAGTGCTCCAGGATGAGGTCCTGCAGCTCGATCGCGCGGTCGAACGCTGTGAAGTGCGGCGGCTGCAGGAGCGAGCCTGCCGCTCTTCGCTCCCTGTCGACGGTGAACTCGAACCACGCCAGCCACTGCTCCTCCAGCGAGCCGCGCCCCTGCCCTGGATGCACGGCCGGGCGCCGGGCGGGAAGCACCGGCAGCGCGCCCGTCGCCGGATGCAGCACGGGCGCCACCGCGGGAGACAGTCGAGGGATGACCGGATCGCCGATCCCGTCGAGGTGCCCCAGGTCGCGGAGGGCGAGCGCCATCAGCAGGTCCCAGGGGCAGTCCTCTGTGACCTGCCATCGAAGGGTGCCCTCGACGAACATGCCGTCATTGTAGGAGCGTCGGCCGCGCGTGACCAGTGTCCGGCCCGCCGCCAGGCGCGCCGGAGCCGGCGCCGTCACGAAAACGGCCCGTCCTCCCGAAGCCGGGGAGGGCGGGCCGTGGACGTCCAGCGGGTCAGCTCCGGATGAGAGTGCCGTCCCGCTCGTCGTCCAGAGAGGCGGGCGCCGTGTCGGACGCCGCCTCCGCCTGGTCGGCGGCGACCGCATCCAGCACGGGATGCGTCGAGCCGTCCGTCTCGATCGACGTCGCGACCGCGTCGCGCTCGATCGTCGTCGCCAGCGGCTTCTCCACCACGAACAGCAGCAGCACGGCGGCGATGAGCAGCAGCGGCACCATGTAGAGGAAGACCGGGGTGAGGGCGTCGTTGTACGACCCGACGATCACGTCGCGGATCGGCGTGGGAAGGCCCTTGACGATGGCCGGGGTCAGCGAGTTGCTGCCACCGCCCGCCTGGGCGCCCGCCGGCATCCGCTCGGTGAGGAGCTGGGTGAGCCGGGTGGCGAACAGGCTTCCGACGATCGCCGAGCCGAGCGACGCGCCGATCTGGCGGAAGTAGTTGTTCGACGCTGTGGCCGTTCCGACCTGGCTGACCGGGAACGAGTTCTGCACGATCAGCACCAGGATCTGCATGCTCATCCCGAGCCCGACGCCCATGATGGCGAGGAAGCTGCAGAGCACCCAGATCGGCAGGGTCGGGGTCATGGTCGACAGCAGCACCAGGGCTCCTGCGACGATCACGGTTCCGGTGACGGGAAGCCACTTGTACCTGCCGGTCTTGCTGACGAGCTGGCCGGAGACGATCGAGGTGATGAGCAGTGCGGCCATCATCGGGATCATCAGGAACCCGGCCTCTGTCGCGTTCGCGCCGGTCACCATCTGCAGATAGGTCGGCAGGTATGCGAGGGCTCCGAACATCGCGATGCCGATGATGAGACCGGCGATCGTGGTCAGGTTGAAGTTGCGGTCACGGAAGAGCGCGAGCGGCATGATCGGCTCTGCTGCGGCGCGCTCCACGAACACGAACGCGATCCCGGCCACGACCGTGCCGACGATGAGCGAGAGGATGACCGGCGAGTTCCAGTCATACGTCGTGCCACCCCAGGTGGTGACGAGCACCAGGCAGGTGGATGCGATGGCCAGCAGCCCCATGCCCGCCACGTCGATCCGCGGCTTGCGCTGAGCGTTCTTGGGCAGGCGGAGGAAGGCGACAGCGGACGCGATGGCGAGGATCCCGAGCGGGATGTTCATCCAGAACGCCCAGCGCCAGCCGATGCTCTCGGTGAACCAGCCGCCGAGCAGAGGGCCTGCGACGCTCGACAGGGCGAAGACGCCGCCCATGATGCCCATGTACCGTCCACGTTCGCGGGCGGGGACCACATCGGCGATGATCGCCTGCGACAGGATCATCAGACCGCCGCCGCCGAGACCCTGCACGGCGCGACCGACGATGAGCCAGGTCATGTCGCCGGCGAGGCCGCCGATGACGGACCCGGCCATGAACAGGCCGATGGCGATGATGAACAGCCCCTTGCGGCCGATCAGGTCGCCGAGCTTGCCGTACACCGGCAGCATGATGGTCGAGGCCAGGATGTACGCCGTGGTCACCCACAGCATGTGGTCGACCCCGTTGAGCTCGCCGACGATGGTCGGGAGGGCCGTGGAGAAGATCGTCTGGTCGAGGGATGCGAGGAGCATCGTGACCATCAGGCCGGCGAAGAGCAGGAGGATGGTCTTCTTCTGAGGAGACCCGGCGGACGGTGCGTCCGCGGTCTCCTGCCGTGTTGCTGTCTGACTCATGAGAGTGCCTGAATCGCCTTTCCTGCGAGCTCGACGGCTCGCGTCCGAAGTTCGTCTGCGTCGCGCTCCGTGCCGTCCGCCACCCACTCCTTGACGGCGGCGCGGATGGCGCCGCCGCAGAGCGGCAGGATCAGCTCGGCGAGCGATGCGCGTTCCGCCGCGTCGTACGCGGAGAACGCCTGGTCGTGCGAGAGGAGGTCGGAGACGCCCGCGACGAGCTGCTCCCCCATCCTGGTCATCTGGGCGAACTGTCGACGGAGCAGTTCCGGGTGCTCCTTGACGATCGCCAGGCGGGCATCGTGCAACGCGGTGTCCCCGATGGCGGGGCCGATCACGTGCAGCAGGAGCCCGACGATCTGTTCGACGATGCTCTGCCCTGCGGTGTCTGCCCTGTGCTGCGCGACGAACGCGTCGTCGACGGGGAGGTCGCGCATCCCGAGGATGGCGTCCTCTTTGCACTCGAAGTAGTTGAAGAATGTGCGGGGCGAGACGAGCACCCTGGCGCAGATCGCGTCGACGGTGGCGTTCTCGAGCCCGACCTCCGCGACCAGGAGCACGGTGGCGCGTTCGAGCTGCGCCCGTGTCTCCAGGCGTTTGCGCTCGCGCAGTCCGAGGGTTTCCGATGTCACCCTGCTATTGTTGCATCAACTGCAACTTTTCTAAACTGAAAGAATGCAGTTCTGCATTATTCCCGGAGAACGTTCAGCTTCTCGCATCCAGCTCCTCGATCAGGCGGAGCACCGTCCGCCAGTTGCGGCCTGTCGCCACCGAGCCGACCTCGCGCCAGAAGGCCGGCTTCAGCTTCGACTTCGAGACTCCGAGCGGGCACCACTGGTAGACGGCCCGCTCACCGAGCCTGACCAGTTCCGGCTGGATGGCGTCCTCCTCCGGAACGGCGAGGGAGCCAGGCACGGGATGGTCGAGGAACGTCACCATCAGCTTCGAGTGATCGTCGCCATCCTGCAGCAGCGGATTGGCGGCCGCGACAGCGCGGAACTGCTTCTCCGTGAGCAGGACGACGCGGGCGGCGACCCCTGAGCGCTTTTCGATCCCGGCCTCGACGGTCGCCGCAACGGCGGCGGTCGGGACGGCGTCCGCGTCGAACACGACGTTCCCGCTCTGCAGGAAGGTCGTGACGTTGGCGAATCCCGCGTCCGCGAACGCCGCGGCCAGGTCGGCCTTCGCCACCCTGGTGGATGCGCCGACGTTGATGCCGCGCACCAGCCCGACCCCGTGCATCCCCTACCCGTCGATCGGGTCGGCGGTGACCAGCAGCGCCTGGGCGATGGTCGCCTGCTCGTACGGCCCTCTTCCGTCGCGCCGGTGCTGCGGCTCGCTGAACGCGACCAGCCACGACGTGACGTCGCCCGCCGGCAGGTTCACGCTGCGGAGGCTGGCGGCGCCGGGGGCGATGATCACGCCGGTCGGCTCCCCCACCCAGTCCTCTCCGCTCTCCGTCTGCGGTTCACGCACGTACACCTGGACACCGACGCCGAACCCAGGGGCGGCGTCGACGGCGGTCTTGCGGTTCTTCATGGACCAAGCATCCCACTCGCGCCTGCGGACGACACGCGCCTGGTCAGCGCGCCGCAGACGGCTCGATCCTGCCGTCCGGCCGGTGGCGCGCCGGGTCGAGAAGGCGGCGCAGCGTGAAGCGTTCCGCGACCGTCCACGCCGTGGAGGTGAGGATGTAGACGGCGGCGGCCAGCGGCACGAACGCCGCGAAGACGACGGTCACATACGGGAGGAACGACATCGCCCGCAGGAGGCCGCCCGGCGCCTGGCCCGCTGCGCCCTCCTGCTGCGGAAGGCTGAGCACGCGCCGCGACACCGTGGTCACGATCGCGATCATGGCGAGCACGACCAGGTAGACGAGCATCGCCGGCCAGACGGCAGCTCCCGCACTGGTCAGCCCGACGAAGCTCGTGCCGAGCGGAGCGCCGAACACGTGCTCGCCGAGGAGCGCGTTGGCGTGGCCGGAGATCATCGGATGCGTGAAGACGGCGTAGACGAGGGAGATGACCGGAAGCTGCGCGAGCAGCGGAAGCATCCCGGCGAAGGGCGAGACCTTCTCCCGCTGGTAGAGCTCCATCGTCTTCCTGGTCAGCAGCTCGCGATCCTTGCCGTGCTTGCGCTGCAGCTCGGCCAGATGCGGCGCGAGGCGCCTGCGGTTGTACTCGGCGCGCACCTGGCTCATCCCGACGGGGATGAGCAGAGCGCGCACGAGCACGGTGAGCACGACGACGGCCAGCAGGCCGCCGAGGGTTCCTGCGACCGGCGCGAGAGCGTCGGAGAGGCCGGTGACGAGACCGTATGTCGCGTCGAGGATGGCCGCGATGGGGCCGAAGGAGAAGATGTCCACGAGAGGGTGTCCCTGCTGTCGAACGGATGGGTGGATTCCGTCTGACCGCGGTGGCAGGCATCGGCCTGCCAGGCAGGGCGGAGCCGTGCTGGACGGGGCCGGCGCCTGCTACGCGGTCTGCAGGGCGATGCCGGGCGCTCGCGGGCGGGGGCGACCGTCCGCATCCGGATCGGACTGGCTGAGCATGGCGCTCTTGTCCGCCGGCTCGATCGGGCGTTCCAGGCGTGCGCGCACCCGCAGCGACGCCGCGATGGCGACGATCGACCTGAGCCCGGCGGCCGCGACGACCGCGACCAGTCCGATGGCACCCGCCATACCGGCGAGAGCGATGATGCTGGCCGGCGTGGATGCGGAGAGCACGCTCTCGAGCGAGGTGGCGAAGAGCCGCCCCAGAAGCTCGAAGAACGTCAGCATGGTGTTGACCGTAACAAATTCCCAGCCGATTCGCTGGAGGTGTTCGCCGTGGGCGCATCCGTGTCCAGCGGGTCCATGATGGAAGCATGACTCGTGTTGTGATCGTCGGTGCCCATGGAAAAGTCGCCCAGCAGCTGATGCGCGTCCTCTACGACAACGGGGACGACTTCGTCGGCATCGTGCGCGGGGAGGAGCACGCCGACGACGTCTACCGTCTCGGCGGCGAGGGCGTGCTGCTCGACATCGAGCAGGCGACGCCCGAGCAGTTGGCGACGGCCTTCTCCGGATCGGACGCCGTGGTGTTCACCGCCGGGGCGGGCGGAGGGTCGAGCATCGAACGCAAGCGCACGGTCGACTACGCGGGCTCGGTGAAGTCGATGCAGGGCGCCGTGATCGCGGGCGTCCGCCGCTTCGTGCAGGTGTCAGCCTGGGGCGTCGACACCCCGCTGCCGGAGGACACCGAGCCGGTCTGGCGCGCATACGTCGAGGCCAAGCGCGACGCGGACGCTGTGCTCCGCGAGTCAGGGCTCGACTGGACCATCCTCCGCCCTGGCGGCCTCACCTTCGACGAGGGCACGGGGCTCGTCACGCTCGGCGACAGCGTGGAGCGCGGCAGCATCCCGCGCGAGGACGTCGCGCGCCTGATCAGCGCGTGCATCGACGAGCCTGCGAGCATCGGGCACGTCTGGGAGGTCGTCTCCGGCTCGACGCCGATCGCCGACGCCGTGCGCGCGCAGGTCGGCGCCGCGTAGGCTTGCGACCGTGAGTTCCGAAGTCGACAACGCCGCCGAAGACACCCCATCAGCCGACAGCACCGGAGCGGGCAGCACCGGAGCCGGCAGCACCGCTTCGGGTATGGCCCCCGGCGACTACGCCGCCAGGCCATGGCTGCGCAGCTACGCGCCCAACGTCCCCGACGATGTCGAGCTGCCCGCCGGTTCCCTCGCGCACCTCATCGACGAATCCGTCGCGCGCTACCCGCGCAACGTCGCGCTGGAGTTCTTCGGTGCGACCACGACATACGCCGAGCTGGGAGACCAGATCGCCCGGGCGGCGGAGGGGCTGCGCAAGCGCGGGGTCCGCAAGGGCGACAGGGTGGCGCTCGTGCTTCCGAACTGCCCGCAGCACGTCGTGGCCTTCTACGCTGCGCTGCGCCTCGGGGCGGTGGTGATCGAGCACAACCCGCTCTACACGCCGCGCGAGCTCCGGCACCAGTTCGAGGACCACGGGGCGACCGTCGCGATCGTGTGGGACAAGGTCGCGAAGACCGTGCAGGAGCTGCCGGCCGACCTCGGGGTGACCACGGTCATCTCGATCGACATCACCAGGGCGATGCCGGCATCCAAGCGGGTCGCGCTCAAGCTGCCCGTCCGCGCGGCACGCCAGGCCAGGGAGCAGCTCACCGCGAAGGTCAGCGGCACGGTCACCTGGGAGACGCTGATCGGCGGTCGCAAGCTGAAGGCGTCGTATCCCCGGCCGGAGCGCGACGACCTGGCGCTCATCCAGTACACCAGCGGCACCACCGGCCAGCCGAAGGGCGTGATGCTCAGCCACCTCAACCTCGGGGTGAACGCCGCGCAGGCGCGGGCGTGGGTGCCGACCATCGAGCGCGGAACCTCGGTCGTCTACGCCGTCCTCCCCCTGTTCCACGCCTACGGGCTGACGCTCTGTCTGACCTTCGCGATGAGCATGGGCTCCCGTCTCGTGCTGTTCCCCAAGTTCGACCCCGACCTGGTGCTGGACGTGGTCAAGAAGCACCCTGCGACGTTCCTTCCTGCCGTGCCCCCGATCTACGAGCGCCTGGTGACGGCGGCGGAGAAGCGGAAGGTGTCGCTCTCCGGCATCGAGATCGCGATCTCCGGCGCGATGAGCCTGCCGGACAGCATCGTCACGCTCTGGGAGGGCGAGACGGGCGGGTACCTGGTCGAGGGCTACGGGCTCTCCGAGTGCTCCCCCGTGCTGATGGCCAACCCTGTCGGCTCGACGCGCAGGGACGGCACGGTCGGCCTCGCGCTTCCGAGCACGCAGCTGCGCGTTGTGGACCCGGAGGATCCGGCGACCGACCGCGCGTTCGGCGAGGAGGGCGAGCTGCTGGCGAAGGGCCCGCAGGTCTTCTCGGGCTACTGGCACAAGAGCGACGAGACGGCCAAGGTCTTCACCGACGACGGCTGGTTCCGCACCGGCGACATCGTCACGATGGACGAGGACGGCTTCGTGCGCATCGTCGACCGGATCAAGGAGCTCATCGTCACGGGCGGCTTCAACGTCTCGCCGACCGAGGTCGAGGACGCGCTGCGGGCGTTCGAGGGCGTCGCGGACGTGGCCGTGGTCGGCGTCCCGCACCAGCGCGGGGGCGAGGATGTCGTCGCAGCGGTCGTGATGAAGCCGGGCGCATCGTTCGACGAGGCGGCCATCCGCGCGTTCGCGAGGGACACCCTCACGGCGTACAAGGTGCCGAAGCACATCACCCAGGTGGACGACCTGCCGCGCTCGATCGTCGGCAAGGTGATCAGACGCAAGGTGCGCGACCAGCTTCTCGCCGCGAAGAACTAGCGAGCAGACCGAGCCTCAGAGGGCGAAGACCAGCAGCGATCCCGTCGCCGTCGCGACCACCTTGCCAGATCCGTCCGTCACCACGCCGTCGGCGAAGGCCACCCTGTTGCCTGGCTTGGTCACGTGCGCGACGCAGGTCAGCCGGCCGGCGCCGGCGAGCACGGGGCGCAGGTAGTTGACCTTGATCTCGATCGACGTGTATCCCTGGCCCTGCGGCAGCGTGGTCTGGACCGCGCAGCCGAGGGCCGAGTCGAGGAGCGTGCAGACCAGGCCGCCGTGGACCGTGCCGATCGGGTTGTAGTGGGACTCGTCCGGCTCGCAGACGAACGTCGCCGTCCCCTGCCCCACCTCGGTCAGCCGCATGCTCATCAGGTTGGTGATGGGCGGCGGAGGGAGTTCCCCTGCGAGCATCGACCGGAGATAGTCGAGGCCGCTCATGGTGGGCATGACGGCCACACCGGGTGCCGGGTCCTCCCATTCGACGAGGCGCTGGCGTTCGCTCACTCGGTGTCCTTTCTGGGCAGGGCCGGATCGTCGGGCGGGAGCTCTGACGGTTCCTTGACCGGTTCGAGTGTCTCCGCGTTGATGGGGATCTGTCCAGGGGGCAGATTGGAGAAGTCGGGCGCGATGATGGTCGGCGGGATGCCGGAGTCCGGCAGACCGAACGCGGGGACGACGCCCTCCGGCGACAGCACGAGGTCGTCCGACCGGCGCGGGAGGGTCCTGCCGCGGAAGTAGTCCGGCCTGCGCCACCACCAGATGGCCATCAGCACCAGGCCGATCAGCAGACCGCCGACGCCGACGACCGCCTCGGCGCCGATGCCGAAGATCGTGACGTTCTTGCCGTTGTCGTCCACCAGCCAGTCGACGGCGGCGAAGTTGATCAGCCCGTAGATGAAGACGTACGTGAGCATGATGCCGCCGACCAGCGGGAAGAGGCCGCGCATCACGATGTTGCGGAAGCTGCGGAACAGCGTCTTGCGGTAGTACCAGACGCAGGCGTACCCGGTGAGTCCGTAGTAGAACGCGATCATCAGGCCGATCGAGCCGATCAGCGCCAGCAGCAGCGCGGGGCTGATGAAGGTGAAGATGAGATAGAAGACCGCCGAGACGATCCCCATCCCGATCGTTGCCCAGGTCGGCGTGAGGAACCTCGGGTGGATGCGCGCGAACTGCTCGGGGATGGCCTTGTATGCCGCCATCGAGAGCGCCGTTCGCGCGGTGGGGAGGATGGTGGTCTGGGTGGAGGCGGATGCCGAGGTCAGGATGGAGAAGCCGAGCAGGGCCATCAGGATCGCCCCGACGGGTCCCCCGCCGAACAGGGTCGGGCCGATCGCGGAGAACACGTCGCCGGAGTTGGCGGGGTTCGCCAGGCCGATGCCCTTCTCGCCGACCCCGGCGAAGGCGACGGTCGCGACCGTGACCACCGCGTACGTGGCGAGGAGGAGCAGGGTGCTGATGACGGCGGCGCGGCCGGGCGTCTTGCCAGGGTCCTTCGTCTCCTCGTTGACGGAGACGGCCGTGTCCCAGCCCCAGTAGATGAAGATCGCGGTCAGCATGGCCGGGGCGATCGTCTTGCTGAAGTCGAGGGTGAACGGGTTGAACCAGTCCCACTGCGGGATGAGCGAGTACGGCTCCGCGTTGCCGGTGTAGACCTTCACCAGTGCGAACACCGCGAAGAAGATCAGGATGATGACCTCGAACGACAGCAGAACGTACTGCAGCCTGGCCGAGATCTCGATGCCGCGATAGCAGATCCAGGTCATGATCGCGATCCAGAGCAGCCCAGCGATGGTCGTCGCGACCGTATTGGTGGCGAGATCGGCGACAGCAGGCAGACCGAAGCTGCCGACGAAGGTGAACGAGTACGACCCGGCGATCTGCGCCAGATTCGCCATCACGATCACGTCGGCGACGATGATGCCCCAGCCGCCCATCCAGCCGGTAACGGGGCCGAACGCCCTGGTGGCCCAGGTGAACGTCGTCCCGCAGTCCGGCTCCGCCTTGTTGAGCTCCTGATACGCCACGGCGATGAGATACATCGGGATGAAGGCGAGCAGCACGATGCCAGGCGCCTTCACGCCGGCGACGACCGTGCCGCCGACGACGATGAAGCCGAGGCTCGCGGCCAGGCTGTACGCGGGAGCGGTCGATGCCACTCCGACGACGACGCTGGAGACGAGGCCGAGGGCTCCGCCTTTCAGCCCTTTGGATTCCACATCCTCCGGTTTGGAGGGGACGGTCGCTGTCATTCTGCTGCTCCCACCGACTCGGGTCCGCTCACCACTGAGCGGGCCGGCTGGACACAGGCTAACTCCAAAACCACCGGAATGCGCCACAGGCGACGGCGGTGCGACCTCTGAGAATCGCTTCAGGCTGCTGCGAGGCGCGCCAGGCGGCGGCGTGCGGCGAGCTCCGCCTGGGTCTGCGGGCCGAGCAGGACCCCGGCGCCCTTCAGGACGGCGGACGTCGCCGTGTGGACGGGGAACGCCCTGTCGAACGGTGTCGCCCGGAAGCCGAGCATCGCACGGTGACGCGGTTCGAGGGTCGAGACCGCTGCGCGGAAGACCACCCGGTACGACGGTCGCAGCATCCTGCGCAGCGGAGGGCGCCGGATGAACCGCACGATCTCCTCGACCTCCGGACCTCCGCGGAGCTCGCCGGCGTCGGTGTATCCGTCGATCTGCGCCCGCAGCTCCTCCGCGCGGCGCGGCGGCCGCTCCACGCCCATCAGCTCGCCGGCCGTCGCCCACTGCGCCACGTACTCGTCGGCGCCGCCGGGGATGGGACTCCCCCAGTGCTCGTGCGCGGTGAGGAAGGCGTCGGCGAAGGCGACATGGACCCACGCCGCCAGCTCAGGATCGTTCGCCGCATACGGGCGGGTGACGCCGTGCCCGTCGACGAACGTGCCGGTGACCCGTTTGTGCATCGCACGCACCATCTGCGAGCTCGCGAGAGCCTGCCCCGTGCTGCCGAACGTGACCGTGTGGATCCACTGGATCGTGCCGGCCAGACGGCCGAGCGGGTCCTCGCGGAACCGGGAGAAGTCGCGCACGCCCGCGAGCGCGCCGGGGTGCAGCGCCTGCAGCAGCAACGCCCGCACTCCGGCCACCAGCGTCGGCATCCCGCCGTGCACCACCCACGGTGCGCTGCCTGCCGAGAAGAAGCCTGCGTCGTCGCCGTCCTCCAGCGCGAGCACCCAGCGCGGAACCTCGTCGGAGCGACCGGCGAGCGTCTCGATGAGCCGCGACCGGACGGGCTCCAGAATGCCGGTCATCTCCCGATCCTCACGACTCCTGGCCGAGTCCGTCGACCACGGTCGCGTTCGGCAGTTCGCCGAGCAGTCGCCCGGGCAGCAGGATCTTGGAGCGGCGCACACCGGAGCCGATGATGACGACGTCTGTCTCCGCCACCCTGCCGTCGACGTACACCGGCCACTCCGCGGGCAAGCCGATCGGGGTGATGCCTCCGTACTCCATGCCGGTGAGCTCGACGGCGCGGTCCATCGACAGGAACGACGCCTTCCGCACATCCAGCAGCCGCTTCACGGTGTTGTTGACGTCGGCACGGGTGGTCGCGAGCACGACGCACGCGGCGATCCGCTCGACGCCCTCGCGTTTGCCTGCCACGACCACGCAGTTCGCGAGGGTCGACGCATCCAGCCCGAACTGCTCGCGCGTGGCAGCGGTGTCGGAGACGGCGGGGTCGATCTCCACCACGCCGACATCGTCCAGCCATCCGGATGCGGTCAGCGCGCCGGCCGTCGTCGGCGCGAGGAGTTCCGTGGCAGTGGAGGCGGGTGCTGTGGTCAGCCCGCCGAGAGTGAAGACGCCCATACTCCCTAATCTGCAACACCCGACGCCGGAACGCCAACCTCGCACGGCGTGGATTCTCCGTCCGAACGGAGAATGCGGGCGCCAGGCTCCTAGATTCCGTCCGAACGGAGCGACGCGCCGCGGGACGTTTGGCTGTTCCGTCCGGACGGAGAATCGCGGCGACACGCCGCAAAGAACTCCGTCCGAACGGAGAATCGGCAGCGAATGGCCGGATTCTCCGTTCGGACGGAGTCGTGCGCGGTGCGTGTCAGCGCAGCGCTACTGGGCGCTTGCCCGCTCGAGCACGAGTTCGCGGACGCGGGCGGCGTCCGCCTGGCCCTTCATCGCCTTCATGACGGCGCCGATCACGGCGCCCGCCGCCTGCACCTTGCCGTCGCGGATCTTCGCGAGGACGTCCGGCTGGGCAGCGAGGGCATCGTCGATGGCCGCGATGAGCGCGCCGTCGTCGGAGACGACAGCGAGGCCGCGCGCATCCACCACCTGCTGGGGTCCGCCCTCGCCTGCGATCACGCCTTCGAGCACCTGGCGGGCGAGCCGGTCGGTGAGCGTCCCTGCGTCGACCAGCGCAGCCAGCTCGGCGACGTGCTGCGGGCTGACCAGCGTTCCCGCGGGAACGCCCTGCGCGTTCGCCAGACGGGCGATCTCGCCGGACCACCACTTGCGGGCGGCCGCCGGCGTCGCTCCGGCGGCGATGGTCGCCTCGACCTCGTCGAGCAGATCGGCGTTGTCGATGTCCTGGAACTCCAGGGCGGTGAAGCCCCACGCCTCGATCAGGCGCTTGCGGCGCAGCGACGGCTGCTCCGGGAGGGTTCCGCGCAGCTCCTCGACCCACTCGCGCGCCGGGGCGACCGGCACGAGGTCCGGCTCGGGGAAGTAGCGGTAGTCGTCGGCGTCAGACTTCGGGCGCCCGGCACTCGTGGTGCCGGTGTCCTCGTGCCAGTGCCTGGTCTCCTGGATGATCGTGCCGCCTGCTGCGAGGATCGCCGCCTGCCGCTGGATCTCGTAGCGCACGGCGCGCTCGACGGAGCGCAGCGAGTTGACGTTCTTGGTCTCCGTGCGGGTGCCGAGCTTCCCGGAGCCGCGCGGGCGCAGGGAGACGTTGGCGTCGCAGCGCACGTTGCCCTCCTCCATCCGCGCGTTGGAGACGCCGAGCGCCTTCACGATGTCGCGGATGGCGTGCACGTACGTGCGCCCGATCTCCGGAGCGTCGTGCTCTGCCCCCTCGATCATCTTGGTGACAATCTCGACCAGCGGGACGCCGCCGCGGTTGTAGTCGACCAGCGAGTAGTCAGAGCCCTGGATGCGGCCGGTCGCCCCGCCGACGTGCGTCAGCTTGCCTGCGTCCTCCTCCATGTGGGCGCGCTCGATGTCGACCGTGATCGTGCGGCCGGACTCCAGCTCGATCGTCACGGCGCCCTCGAAGGCGATCGGCTCGTCGTACTGCGAGGTCTGGAAGTTCTTCGCCGTGTCCGGGTAGAAGTAGTTCTTGCGGGCGAACCTGCTCGACTCCGCGATCTCGCAGCCGAGGGCGAGGCCGAGGCGGATGCTCGACTCGATGGCCTTCTTGTTCACCTGCGGCAGTCCGCCTGGCAGGCCGAGGCAGGTGGGGCAGGTGTTCGTGTTCGCGCCGGAGCCGAACTCGTTGGCGCACCCGCAGAACATCTTCGTCTTCGTGTTCAGCTCGACGTGCACCTCGAAGCCGAGGACCGGCTCGAACAGTTCGAGAGCCTTGTCGTAATCCATCAGTTCCGCTTTGGCCATCAGACGGCTCCCTCTTCGCTCGCGAACATCTCGGTGGCGCTCAGGTCGGGCGCCTGGCTCAGCAGGGTGCGACCCCACTTCTGCTCCAGGAGCTGCTCGAGCGCCGCGCCGATCGTGTACAGCCTGGCGTCGGCGCGCGCCGGGGTCATGAGCTGCAGGCCGACCGGCAGGCCGTCCTCCGGCGCGAGGCCGATCGGCAGGCCCATGCCTGGCACGCCGGCGAGGTTGGCCGGGATGGTGGTGATGTCGTTGAGGTACATCGCCATCGGGTCCGCCAGCTTCTCGCCGAACTTGAACGCGGTGGTCGGAGCGCTCGGGCTGACCAGCACATCCACCTTCTCGAAGGCGGAGGCGAAGTCGCGCTGGATGAGCGTGCGCACCTTCTGCGCGCTGCCGTAGTACGCGTCGTAGTACCCGGCGCTCAGCGCGTACGTGCCGAGGATGATGCGGCGCTTGACCTCAGGGCCGAACCCGGCGTCGCGGGTGGCGGACATGACGCGCTCGACCGTGACGGGGCCGTCCTCCGGGTTGACCCGCAGGCCGAACCGCACGGAGTCGAAGCGGGCCAGGTTGCTGGACGCCTCTGCCGGGAGGATCAGGTAGTACGCGGCGACCGCGTACTCGAAGCTGGGGGCGCTGACCTCGACGATCTCGGCTCCTGCCGCCTCCAGCAGAGTGAGAGCTTCGTCGAAGCGCTGCTTGACGCCGGCCTGGAAGCCCTCGCCGGAGAGCTCCTTGATGACACCGACGCGGATGCCCTTCAGGGCGCCGTCGACGAGACCGGCGCGCGCTGCGTCAGCCATCGACGGCCAGGTGTCGCTGAGCGAGGTGGAGTCGAGCGGGTCGTGTCCGGCGATCACGTCGTGCAGCAGACCGGCGTCGAGCACGGTGCGCGAGACGGGACCGACCTGGTCGAGCGAGCTGGCGAGCGCGATGGCGCCGTAGCGGCTGACGCCGCCGTAGGTGGGCTTGACGCCGACGGAGCCGGTGACGGCGGCGGGCTGACGGATCGACCCTCCCGTGTCGGAGCCGAGGGCGAGAGGAGCCTCGAACGCGGCGACGGCAGCGGCGGAGCCACCGCCGGACCCGCCGGGGATGCGCTCCAGGTCCCACGGGTTGCGGGTGGGGCCGTACGCGGAGTGCTCGGTGGACGAGCCCATCGCGAACTCGTCCATGTTGGTCTTGCCGAGCGGCACGAGGTCGGCCTCTCGCAGCTTGCGCACGACGGTGGCGTCGTACGGAGGCAGCCAGCCCTCGAGGATCTTCGATCCGGAGGTGGACGGCATGTCGTTGGTGGCCAGCACGTCCTTGATGGCGATCGGCACGCCGGCGAGCGGCGACAGCTTCTCGCCGGAGGCACGGCGCGCGTCGATCGCGGCTGCAGTGGCGAGCGCCTTCTCCCCCGCGACGTGCAGGAAGGCGTGGACGTCCGCATCCACTGCCTGGATGCGGTCGAGGTGGGCCCGCGTCGCATCGACGCTGGAGACGTCGCCCGCGGACAGCAGGTCGGAGAGGGCGGCTGCGGAGAGCCTGGTCAGATCAGTCATGCGTGCGTCCTACTCCTCGTCCAGGATGGCGGCGACCTTGAACTTGTCCCCGTCGCGGTCCGGCGCTCCGGAGAGCGCCTGCTCGACCGTCAGCGACGGGACGACCTCGTCGTCGCGAAAGACGTTCGTGAGCGGCAGCGGGTGGCTGGTGGCTGGAACGTCCGGCCCAGCCACCTCTGTGACCTTGGCGACCGCTTCGACGATCTGGCCGAGCTCGCTGGTCAGGCTCGCGATCTCTTCCTGGCTGAGGTCGATTCTGGCGAGGCTCGCCAGGTGCGCGACCTGCTCTGCACTGATTTCGGACATACGTCTCCGTGGTGACTCGAGGGTGGACTCCTCAATTCTAGGGCGAGCCGAAGAGTCCCGTTCCCAGCCGGTCCACCGCCTCGTACGCCTCCCGGTACGTGCGGGGCGTCTGATCGTCCGGCAGCCCGTAGCGCGCCAGCAGCAGGCCGACCAGGCCGATGCCGGGCGGGCTGAGCGGCCGGTCGTCGTCGCCCGGCGCCGGCGCCTGCTGCTCCGGGTTGGCCGGGAGGTACTGCGGGTGGGTGTCCGGCCACGTTCCCGGCTGCCTCGGCGTCCGCCGGTTGACTGCGTTGTCGATCGTCGTCGCTCCCCTGTCCCGGTTGGTCAGGTGTTTGAGCTTGTGCTTCTTCACCAGGGTGCTCACGACGGCGGCGTGGTGCATCTCCTCGTTGATGATCGTGTTGCGCTCCGTGTACGCGGAGATCGCGATGGCGGGGACCCGCAGGCCGAGGCGGTCGAAGGTGAAGCCCATCTCGCCTGGACCGCTCGCGTCCGGGGGCGTCGCAGGCCCTGGCACGGCGTGGTCGTAGGTGCCGCCGTGCTCGTCGAACGTGACCAGCAGCATGGTGTTGAGCGCGTTGGAGCCCTTCGCGCTGCGCGACGAGCGCACGGCCGAGTACACCTGGTGCAGCAGGAGGTCGCCTGCGCGCACGTCGGAGATGGCGCCGCCGACGATCACCTGCCCGTCCACATCCACCTCGGTCATCGGTCCGCCTGGCGGATGCATGTCGTTGTGGTCGTAGAGCAGCCGCGGCTCCACGAACGCGTACGCGGGGAGGGTGCCCTCCTCCACGTCCTTGTAGAAGTCCGTCATCGTGCGGAAGTTGGTGTGCCAGTACGGTTCGAGCACCGGCGCGTGGATGAACCCGGTGAGCGAGATGATCTGCCGGTCGTCGAAGTAGACCCGCCAGCTCACCCCCGCCTCCTCCAACCTGTTGAAGATCGTCGGCGACGAGTTGTCGGCGTCGAACCACTTCTTCAGGCCGCCGGCTCCTCCGTTGGTCACGTAGCCGTGCGACGTCGACGCGTTGAAGAACGACCTGTTGCAGAACGTCTGCGACGGAACGGCGCAGTGCCAGTCGTCGTAGACGGCGAACTGCTTGGCGAGGGTGGAGAACACCGGAAGCATCTCCGGGGTGAACGATCCCATCACCCTGCGGTACTCGTCCGCGACGGGCTCGCGCCGCAGATCCTTGCGCAGTTCGTCCACGTAGTCGCGCACGAAGCCCTGCATCCGCGGCTCGCTCCCTGCGGGAGGCGCGTTGAACGGCGGCAGCATGTCGTGCTCCCTGGCCGTCGCGTTCGAGGCGGGGTCGACGGTGCCGAAGAGCTGCGTGTTGACATGCGGATACGCCTCGCCAGGGTCGGGCGACGGCTGGCGCATGATGAAGTCGGTCGTTCCGTCGTACGGATGCGCCGGGATGACGCCGCCCGCCGGGTCCGGGTTGCTGTACTCGCCGAACGCCAGCCCGTCGAAGTGCTTCCCCTTCGGCAGGGTCTTCTCGTCGTAGAGGTAGCCGAGCAGGTTGTCGAACGACCGGTTCTCGTACATCAGCACGATGAGGTGCTCGAAGCCCGGCGTCGCAGGCGCGGGCAGCGGCGGGTACTCCTCCCCCGTCTCGTGCTCGACCTCGTCCTCCGGGTGCGACGCGACGGATGCGCCGATCACCCCTCCGACGACACCGCCGACCGCTGCTCCCGCCGCCGCGATGCCCGCCGTCCTGAGGAAGGCGCGCCGGGACGGGGCTGCGCGGCCCGTATTGCCTGCGGGCTGGTCGCCTACGGGCTGGTCGCCTGCGGGCTGTGCCTCGGCAGGCTCGTCGTCATCCGGCTGCATCGCCGTCCATTATGCGCGCATCGGCGGTTCGCGGAAGGAGCCGCGCCGGATCAGCGCTCGGCGGCCGTCACGACCGCGCCAGACGATCCTGTGCTGCTGATCACCAGGCCGCCCTGGTCGATGCCGATCATGGCGAGATTCCGCATGCACTCCGTGCCGGCGGAGAAGTACTCGTTGTGACCGGACGACCCGGAGAGCGTCTGACCGGTGACGGGGTCGACCGCTCCGCCGACATCCATCCGCTGCGCACCGTACGACGGCGAACCTGGGTCGCTGCCGAAGAAGGCGCTGTGCACGATGGGGTCGAGTTCGGCCTGCCCGACGAACACGTTTCCGTCGCGCACGCTGAGCTCGGCGACAGACTGCGCGTCGCTGCCAGGCGAACCCATCAGGGCCAAGGCGTCCACGGTCACCGTCTTGCGCTCCAGTGCGAGCAGCGCGGCCGTCGACCCGTAGGAGTGCGCGAAAACGCTGAGGTACGGCGGGTTCTCCTTACGGAGCTCCTGAATGCCGACCAGGGTCCGCTCCAGGCTGTCGGCGCCGTCCATAGCGAGCTGCGTTCCGCCGATGTTGGTGAGCACGGGGGTCTGGTAGCCGATCCAGGCGACGACGGCGACTCCGGGCGTGCCGCTGGACGACCGGGGGCCGAGCAACCGGTGCAGGAACGCGGTCTCCTGGTCGTGCAGGTTCTGCGCCACCTTGGCCCAGTCGACGATCTGCTCGCCGACCGACATGTACATCCCCGGCACCAGCACGCTCACGTAGCGGGCGGTGGAGAGGTCGCCGACGACGATGGATGCGCGGGCATCGTCCGAGGTGTCCAGGTTGACGAGGGTGCGCTTGACGCCGTCCTTGACCGTGAGCGCCTTCTTCACGTTGTCGAGCGTGGTCAGCCTGCGCTCGAGTTCGAGACGGACAGCCTTGCCGTTCTCCGTCGTGAGGCGTTCGGTGGTCGACGCGATGGTGCGCTTGAGATCGAGCGCGTTCGCGGTGCCGCGCACCGCGTACGGGACGCCCTCCAGGTTGCCGATGACGTGCGGCGCCTCGTTGACGAGGGCCGCCTGCTTGACGGGGTCGAGCAGGCGCCAGACGGCGGAGACGTCGCCGGCGCGCGGAGGCGTGACGAGCATCCTGTCCAGGTCGGCACGGTGCGCGCTGATGAACCCGGGGACCGCGGAGGCGCTGAGGCCGGCGATCGAGCCGAGCAGCGAGCCGGGAGCGACGGCGGCGGTGCCGCTGCCTGACGGGGCGTCGGCGACCACGGAGTGGTACGAGACCGAGACGGCTGGGACGGCATCTGCGGGCGCGACGAAGGCCCCGGTCAGCCCACTGGCGACCGAGGTTATAGCGATAACAGCTGCAAAGCCGACCAGCACTCCGTCCGGGTCCCTCCGAGAGCGACGAGCTAAGCCCTTGCAGTGCGCCCCGGGCGAGCGCACTCTCCGATGCTATCGGTAGCACGATCGTGTCAGGCCGGTCATTCTACCCCCTGTTCAGGAGTAGAAGGACCGTTCTCGGGTCAGGAATGCGTCTCCGGTGCCTCGGAATCGGTCGAATCGTCCAAAGCGGCCGGCCCCTGCTCGACCAGGATGCGGAACTGTTCGGCGTCCAGAATGCGCAGCCCGAGTGCTTCCGCCTTCGCCAGCTTCGATCCTGCGCCAGGTCCGGCAGCGACGAAGTCGGTGTTCTTGGACACGCTGGACGCCGCCTTGCCGCCGGCGGCGATGATCGCCTCCTGCGCACCCTCCCTGGTGTATCCCTCCAGCGAGCCGGTGGCGACGACGGTGAGGCCCGCGAGCACCCCTCCGGCCTCCGCTGCCGCTCCGGGCCCTGGGTGCCCCGGCGTCGCGAACTGAACGCCGTCCTCCGCCCAGCGCTCCACGATCTCGCGGTGCCAGTCGACCTCGAACCAGGCGAGCACCGCGTCAGCGATGATCCCGCCGACGCCGTCCACCGCGGCGAGATCGTCCCTGCTGGCCGAGCGGATCGCATCCAGCGACCCGAAGTGGTTGGCGAGCGCACGCGCGGCGACCGGCCCGACGTGCCGGATGTTCAACGCGACGAGGATGCGCCACAGCGGCTTCACCCGCGCCGCAGCCAGGTTCGCCAGCAGCTCGACGGCGTTCTTCGACGGGACGAAATCGGCGTCTCCGCCGAACTCCGCGGCGTCCGGGTCGTACGCGCCGTCCTTCTTCTGCCTGCGCCTGCGGAACGGGGTGTCCGTCTTCTCCGCGCCGGAGTCCGTCAACTTGGGCAGCCCCGTCTCCGAGTCGCGGACGACCACCTCGACCGGGAAGATGTCCGCCATCTCCAGGCCGAACAGCCCGGCCTCTGTCGGCAGCGGAGGGGTCGACGGATGCAGCGGCTGGGTGAGCGCAGCGGCCGCCACCTCGCCGAGTGCCTCGATGTCGAGCGCGCCCCGCGAGCCGATGTGCTCGACGCGCCCGCGCACCTGGGCGGGGCAGAACTCGGAGTTGGGGCAGCGGAGGTCGATGTCGCCCTCCTTCGCCGGGGCCAGCTTGGTGCCGCACTCCGGGCAGTTCTCCGGCATCACGAACTCACGTTCCGTGCCGTCGCGCAGCTCCACCACGGGGCCGAGCACCTCGGGGATGACGTCGCCCGCCTTGCGCAGCACGACCGTGTCGCCGATCAGCACACCCTTGGCCTTGACCACATCCTGGTTGTGCAGCGTTGCCTGGCGCACCTCGGACCCGGCGACCTTCACCTTCTCCATCACTGCGAACGGCGTGGCGCGCCCGGTGCGGCCGACGCTCACGACGATGTCGAGCAGCTTGGTGTTGACCTGCTCAGGCGGGTACTTGTACGCGATGGCCCAGCGCGGGGCACGGCTCGTCGCGCCGAGTTCGTCGTGCAGCGCGAGCTCGTCGACCTTCACCACGATGCCGTCGATCTCGTGCTCCACGCTCGCGCGGTGCTCGCCGAAGTACTGGATGAAGTCGGCCACCTCGTGCGCGCTCTCGAACACGCGGTAGTGGGTCGAGGTGGGCAGACCCCACTCCTTGAGCAGGTCGTACACCTCCGACTGGCTGGCCACGGGCGGGTTCGCCCACGCTCCGATGCCGTGCACGAGCATGTGCAGCCGGCCGAGGCGCGCCCGCATGAGCGCGAGCTGCGCAGGGTTCTTGTTCTCGCCCTTCTGGCGGAGCGAACCGCTCGCGGCGTTGCGCGCGTTGGCGAACACCTTCTCGCCCTGTTCGAGCTGGGCGGCGTTCAGCGCCTCGAACTCGGCGACGGGGAAGAACACCTCTCCGCGCACCTCGACGAGCGGCGGGTGCCCCGATCCGGACAACTTCGTGGGGATGGCGGGGATGAACCGGATGTTCTCCGTCACGTCTTCGCCGACGACCCCGTCTCCGCGGGTGGCCGCTGTGACGAGCGTGCCGTTCTCGTAGCGCAGGTTGATGGCGAGCCCGTCGATCTTGAGCTCGCTGAGATAGTGCACGCTCCTCCCGGCGTCGCGCTCCACCTTGGCCGCCCACGCCTCGAACTCCTCGATCGAGAACACGTTGTCGAGGCTGAGCATCCGCTCGGCGTGCTCGACGGGCGCGAACAGGGTGGTCTGGGCACGGCCGCCGACGGTCTGCGTCGGGCTGTCCTGACTCTGCAATTCCGGATGCAGTCGCTCCAGCTCTTCGAGCCGCTGGATCATGCGGTCGTAGTCCTGGTCGCTGACGAGCACGGTGTCGCGCTCGTAGTACGCATCCCGCAGCTCCAGGATGCGCGTGGTCAGCTCCGCCGCCTCCGCGCGGGCGTCCGTGTCGCTCTGCGCGCCGCTGGACTCGATCGCGTCGCTGGTGTCGTCTGCCGTGCTGGTGTCGTCTGCCACGTCAGACAGCATATTCACCACCACCGACGTCCCCCGGAGGGACGCGCCCCTGCTGCGAAGCGCCCTGCGGCTAGCCGACCGGGACGGCGGAGACGGTGCGGTCGATCGTGGTCTGGCCGAGCACGCGCGTGCCGACGTAGACGACAGCAGTCTGCCCGGGGGCGACGCCGTTCAGCGGAACGTCCGGCCGGATGACGAGTTCGCCGTCGCGCACCACGGCAACAGCAGGAACAGGGTCGGCGTGCGCGCGGATCTGCACGTCGCAGGCGAACTCCTCGTCCGCGTTCTCCGGAGCGCTGCCAGCCCAGGTGAACCGGGAGCCGGCGATCTCCGCGATGTCCAGCGCCTCCTTCGGGCCCACGACCACCGTGTTGTCCTTGGGGCGCACCTCGAGCACGAAGCGGGGCTTGCCGTCGTCCGACGGGTAGCCGATGTTGAGACCCTTGCGCTGACCGACGGTGAAGGCGTGCGCTCCTCCGTGGTCGCCGAGCTTGTTGCCTTCTCGGTCGAGGATGTCTCCGGTCTCCGCCCCGACGCGCTCGGCGAGCCAGCCGCGGGTGTCGCCGTCCGGGATGAAGCAGATGTCGTGCGAGTCGGGCTTGTTGGCCACGCTGAAGCCGCGCTCGGCCGCCTCCGCGCGCACCTCCGCCTTGGACGGGGTCGCGCCGAGCGGGAACATCGCGTGCGCGAGCTGCTCCGAGGTGAGCACGCCGAGCACGTACGACTGGTCCTTGGCCCAGGCGCTCGCCCTGTGCAGCTCGCGGTTGCCCTCTTCGTCGGTGAGGATCGTGGCGTAGTGCCCTGTGCAGACCGCGTCGAAGCCGAGGTCGAGCGCCTTCTCCAGCAGAGCGGCGAACTTGATCTTCTCGTTGCAGCGCATGCAGGGGTTGGGTGTGCGGCCCGCCGTGTACTCGGCGATGAAGTCGTCCACCACATCGAGCTTGAAGCGCTCCGAGAAGTCCCAGACGTAGTACGGGATGCCGATGATGTTGGCCGCGCGCTGCGCATCCATCGAGTCCTCGATCGTGCAGCAGCCGCGGCTTCCGGTGCGCAGCGTCCCCGGCATCCTGCTGAGCGCCAGGTGCACGCCGACCACCTCGTGCCCGGCGTCGACGGCGCGCGCCGCCGCCACCGCGGAGTCCACGCCACCGCTCATTGCCGCCAAAATCTTCACAAGGCGATTGTACGCGCCCACTCTGAGCGCACGATTCGGGCGGGCCGCGGCGCGGTCTGCGGCGTCAGGCGAGGCGCGGGGCGCGCGTGGCGAGGCCGGCGCGGGCGGCCTGCGCGTATGCGGCGGGGAGAGCGGAGAGCAGCGCATCCACGTCGGCGTCCGTGCTGGTGCGGCCGAGGGTGAAGCGCAGGGCGCTGCGGGCATCGTCCTCTCTGCGCCCCATCGCCAGCAGCACGTGCGACGGCTCGGGGATGCCCGCCTGGCAGGCGGACCCCGTGGAGACGGAGACGCCGGCGAGGTCGAGCAGGAACAGCAGCGAGTCGCCCTGCGCTCCTGGGAACGTCACGTGCACGTTCGATGCCACGCGCCCGGTACCGTCCGACGAGGGGCCGTCCGGCGACGGTCCGCTGAGACGCGCCTCCGGGATCGCGGTGAGCACGCCGCGGATGAGCCGGTCGCGCAGCGCTGTCAGCCGCGCGCTCTCCCCCGCGAGCTCGTCCGCCGCCGCCCGCGCCGCCACCGCGAACGACACCGCCGCTGCGACGTCCTGCGTTCCGCTGCGCACCTGCCGCTGCTGGCCGCCGCCGTGGACGAGCGGCACCACGTTCGCGGTGCGTGCGAGCACGAGCGCCCCGATGCCCACGGGGCCGCCGATCTTGTGTGCAGAGACACTGAGGGCGGCGATGCCGAGCGACGCGAAGTCGATCGGCAGGTGCCCGTACGCCGCGACGGCGTCGACGTGCACAGGAACCCCGGCGTCCACGGCGAGCGCCGCCAGCGACGAGACGGGCTGGATGGTGCCGACCTCGTTGTTGACGGAGAGGAAGGTGAGGAGCGCCGTGTCGTCCGCGTGCGCGGCGAGCGCGTCGGAGACGGCGTCGATCCGGATGCGTCCTTCGCCGTCGAGCGAGAGCCAGTCGGCATTCGCTCCGTCCGCGCTGGTGAGCCAGTCGATCGTGTCGACCGTTGCGTGGTGCTCTCCGCCGGGGGCGAGGATGCGCGGTCGCCGTCCGTCCGTGTTGCGCTGCCAGTACAGCCCCTTGATGGCGAGGTTGATCGCCTCTGTGCCTCCCGAGGTGAAGACGACTTCGATCGGGTCGCAGCCGAGGGTGGCCGCGACGGTCTCGCGGGCTTCTTCGAGCATCCGCTTGGCCTGCTGGCCCTGGCTGTGGATGGAGGACGGGTTGCCGACGACGCCCATCGCTTCCGCGTATGCGGCGATGGCCTCCGGCCGCATGGGCGTGGTGGCCGCGTGGTCGAGGTAGACCGGCACCTGCCCCTCCTTCGCTCTCAGCGGGATCGTTACCCGCATTCACTACTGTAGATCGCATGACCTCCGCTGATCCTCTGCGCAATCTGGGCGTCCGCGTCGGTACCCACGGCGGTGAGCTGCGGGTGTGGTCCGAGCACGCCGACGGCATGGAGCTGTGCCTGTTCGATGCGAAGGACCCGAACTGGCTGGTGAAGACCGTCACCATGACCAAGGACGCGAACAACGTGTGGGTGGGCAGGTCGCGCTCCCTCGCGGTCGGCAGCCGCTATGCCATCAGGGTCTCCGGGCCGTCCTCCCCCACCAACGTGTTCAATCCGGAGACGCTGCTGCTCGACCCGTATGCGCGCGGACTGGTGCGGGTGGGCGCCGATGGCTGGCGCGGCACGGTGGTCTCCGATGGTTTCGACTGGGGGGATGCGCGCAAGCCGAACACCCCGCTCGACCACACCGTGGTCTACGAGGCGCACGTCAAGGGCATCAGCAAGCTGAACCCCGATGTGCCGGAGGAGCTGCGCGGCACGTACGCGGGGCTCGCGCACGAGTCGACCATCGGCTACCTGAAAGACCTGGGCGTCACCGCCGTCGAGCTGCTGCCCGTGCACGCGTTCGTCTCCGAGCAGCGGCTGTTGCAGCAGGGGCTCACCAACTACTGGGGCTACAACACCCTCAACTTCTTCTCGCCGCACGTCCCGTACGCGTCGCATGCTGCGCAAGCGGCCGGTCCGGACGCCGTGCTCGCCGAGTTCAAGGGCATGGTGAAGCTGCTGCACCTGGCCGGGCTCGAGGTCATTCTCGACGTGGTCTACAACCACACCGCAGAGGAAGGGCTCGGCGGGCCGCGCACGAGTTTCCGCGGCATCGACAACGCAACCTATTACCGGCAGGACGAGCACGGCGCGTACATCGACGTCACGGGATGCGGGAACACCCTGAACTTCGGGCACCCCGTCCCCATCCGGCTGGTGCAGGACTCCCTGCGCTACTGGGCGAACGAGGTGCAGATCGACGGCTTCCGGTTCGACCTGGCCGCAACGCTCGGACGCGGGGCCGATGTGGAGTACAGCCCCGAGCATCCCCTGCTGCAGGGGGTGCTGAACGATCCGGCACTCGCCGACGTGAAGCTGATCGCGGAGCCGTGGGATGTCGGCATGGGCGGCTGGCAGACTGGCAACTTCCCTGAGGGCTGGTCGGAGTGGAACGACCGCTACCGCGACAGGGTACGGAACTTCTGGCTGGCCGACATCGCGGACGCGCGGAAGAACGGGCAGGCTCCGGTGGGCATCGGCGGGTTCGCCACGCGCCTGGCCGGGTCCTCCAACACCTTCTCCCCTGAGCGCGGCCCGCTCGCGTCGGTGAACTTCGTCACGGCGCACGACGGCTTCACGATGGCCGACCTGACCGCGTACGACGTCAAACACAACCTCGGCAACGGCGAGAACAACCGCGACGGCACAGACAACAACCGGTCGTTCAACCATGGCGTCGAGGGCGTGACGACGGACGAAGCCGTCCTGCTCGACCGTCATAAGGCGATGCGCAATCTGATGGGGACGCTGCTGCTGAGCGCCGGCGTTCCGATGGTCACGGCCGGCGACGAGTTCGGCAGGAGCCAGCGCGGCAACAACAACGCGTACTGCCAGGACAGCGAGCTCACCTGGCTGAGCTGGCTGCGCACCCGCGACCAGCGGGAGATGTACGACACCACCAAGCGGCTGTTGGAGCTGCGCCGCGACAATCCGGCGCTGCGCCCGAGCAAGTACGCCGTGTTCGGCGAGACCACCAAGAACGCCAGCCACATGGACTGGTTCGACGCCACCGGCGCGCTGATGGACGACGACGACTGGAACTCCCCGGAGAACCGCACATTGCAGTACCTTGCGGCCTCCACCCCGGACAGGGAGGAGTTCAACCGCATCCTGCTGATCGTGCACGGCGTGGAGGACGACGTGGAGGTGCGGCTTCCCGTCGCGCCGGGCGTCGACTCGTACCGCCTGCTCTGGGACAGCGCCACCGAGGTGCCGATCGACGAGGAGAGCGGCACGCTCGCGCCCGGCGCCTCCCGGCTGGTGGGCGGAGCGTCGATGCAGCTCTTCCGCGCGAACGGGCCGAGGCTGGAGCCGTCGGAGACGGCCGTTGAGCAGCACCCGTCCGAGGTGGAGGCGCAGCGCTAGTGTCCCGCTCAAAAGCGCCAGGGACGAAAGGAACGGGGCCCAAGCCGACCGCCGGCACCCCGGCGACCGTCGCGCTCAGCGCTGCCGGCATCCCGTTCGCCGTCCGCGCATACGAGCACGACCCGGCTGCAGCCTCATACGGCCTGGAAGCAGCCGCGGCGCTCGGCGTCGAGCCGGACCGCGTGTTCAAGACCCTCCTCGCAGACACCGAGCTCGGCCTGGTCGTCGGGGTCGTCCCCGTGACGGGGATGCTCGACCTCAAGGCGCTCGCCGCCGCGGTCGGCGCCAAGCGGGCGACCATGGCCGACCCTGCGGTGGCCGAACGCAGGACGGGCTACGTGGTCGGCGGCATCAGCCCGATCGGCCAGAAGACCAGGCACGTCACCGTCGTGGACGAGACCGCTCAGCTCTGGGACACCGTATTCGTCTCCGGGGGCAAGCGGGGCGTGGATGTGGAACTCTCCCCCGCCGACCTGCTCACCGCCACGGACGGCACGTTCGCGGACATCGCCGCCTGACGGCTACGAGGCGACGGCCACCAGTCCCAGCTCGGCGTCCGAGATCAGCAGCGCGTTCTTCGGCACGATCCGCACGGTGTACCCGAAGCCACCAGCGAGCTGCAACCTGACCGTGCCCCGGTACTCGCGGGCCACGGACGGGTCGTCCGTTCCGGGAGCAGCGCTGTCGAGGGTCAGCGCCTCGTGGCGCACGTCGGTGAGCTCGTCGCCCTCGTGGCTGCGGCCGTAGACGACCTGCACCTCGACGTCGTCCGGCGAGAGGCCGTTGAGGTGCACCAGCGCGCGGACGTGCAGCTCGTCGCCGACCTGCGGCACCGCATCCACCCCTCCCGCGTCGACGTGGGCGACGTTGACGCCCGGCCACGCAGCGCGAACGCGGGCCTTCCACGCGGCGAGGCTGCGCGCGTCGGCGAAGCCGTCCGCGGTGAGCCTGCGCTCGAACGAGGCGGCGGGCACATACAGGCGGGTGACGTACTCGCGCACCATCCGGCCTGCGCTCAGCTCAGGCGACAGCGTGGAGAGGGTGTGCCGGATCTGGCCGACCCAGGCCGCGGGAACGCCGTCGACCGTGCGGTCGTAGAAGCGCGGGGCGATCTGGTGCTCGATCAGGTCGTACAGCGCCTCCGCCTCGAGGGCGTCGCGCTCCGCTCCGTCGCCCGCCGCGTCCGCGGACGGGATCGCCCAGCCGTTCTCGCCGTCGTAGAACTCGTTCCACCAGCCGTCGAGGATCGACAGGTTGAGCGCGCCGTTCAGCGCCGCCTTCATGCCGGAGGTGCCGCACGCCTCCAGCGGCCGCAGCGGGTTGTTCAGCCAGATGTCCGTGCCCGGGTAGAGGAGCTGCGCCATCCCGATGTCGTAGTCCGGCAGGAAGACCATGCGGGTGCGGATGTCGGGCTCGGAGGCGAACTGCACCAGCTTCTGGATGAGGCGCTTGCCCTCGTCGTCCGCCGGGTGCGACTTGCCCGCGATCACGATCTGCACCGGCCGCTCGGGGTTCAGCAGGATGGCGCGCAGCCGCTCCGGGCTGTGCAGCATCAGCGTGAGCCGCTTGTACGTCGGCACCCGCCTGGCGAAACCGATGGTCAGCACGGACGGGTCGAGAAGCTCGTCCATCCACGCCGGGGCGATGCCACCGGGGTTCTGCGCCTCCCAGGCCGCCTGCAGGCGGCGCCTGGCGTCGCCGACGAGCTGTTCGCGCATCCTGGTGCGCACCGACCACAGGTCGAGGTCGCTGACCGCTCCGCTGTTGGCCCAGTCCGCCGCGGTGGTGTCGTCCGTGCCGAGACGTTCCTCGGCGAGAGCGAGCAGCATCGGGTCTGTCCAGGTGGGCGCGTGCACACCATTGGTGACGGAGTCGATCGGCACCTCCTGCGCGTCGAACCCCGGGTAGAGGCCGTTGAACATCTGCCTGCTGACCTCGCCGTGCAGCCGGGAGACGCCGTTGGCGTGCTGGCCGAGACGCAGGCCCATCACGGCCATGTTGAAGACGTCGGGCGAGCCGCCAGGGTAGTCCTCCGCTCCGAGCGCGAGCACCTGCTGCGGATCGACGCCTGGCAGCAGGTCGGTGGAGAAGTAGCGTTGGACGAGCGGGGTGTCGAACCGGTCGATGCCGGCAGGAACGGGGGTGTGCGTGGTGAACACGGTGCCGGCGCGGACCACCTGCAGGCCCTCGTCGAAGGTCAGGCCCTCTCCGATCAGGTCGGAGATGCGCTCCAGGCCGAGGAACCCGGCGTGGCCTTCGTTGGTGTGGAACACCTCCGCCGCCGGCGCGCCGGTCAGCTCCGTCCACGCCTTGACGGCGCGCACACCGCCGATGCCGAGCAGGAGCTCCTGCAGCAGGCGGTGCTCTCCCCCTCCGCCGTACAGGCGATCGGTCACCGAGCGCAGACGCTCCTCGTTGTCCGGGATGTCGGTGTCGAGCAGCAGGAGCGTCACCCGGCCGACGGCCACCTGCCAGACGCGGGCGTGCAAGACGCCGTCCGGGAGGGCGAGGGTGATCTGCACGGCGGTGCCGTCCGGGTTGCGCAGGACGGACAGCGGGAGGCCGTCCGGGTCGAGCACGGGGTAGCTCTCGAGCTGCCAGCCGTCCGGGGTGATCGCCTGGGCGAAGTAGCCGGAGCGGTAGAACAGGCCGACGCCGACGAGCGGGACGCCGAGGTCGCTCGCCGCCTTCAGGTGGTCGCCTGCCAGGATGCCGAGGCCGCCGGAGTACTGCGGAAGCGCGGCGGCGATGCCGAACTCCGGCGAGAAGTACGCGATGGACTTCGGCGCGGAGTCGTCGAGCGACTGATACCAGCGCGGGTCGCTCAGGTACGCGCGCAGGTCGTCCCTGATGTGCGTGGCCCAGTCGATGTATCCCTGGTCGGCGGCCAGCTCGGCGAGCCGCGACGGCTCGACGGCGCCGAGCAGCGCGATCGGATCGTGGCCGACCTGCTGCCACAGCTCCGGTGCGATCCTCGCGAACAACTGGCGGGTCGGCTCATGCCATGACCAGCGCAGATTGCCCGCGATCTCTTCGAGCGCAGAGAGATTCTCTGGCAGAACGGCACGGACGGTGAACCTACGGATTGCCTTCACGGTGCCACTCTAGGGGAGCCTGATGTCCGGCACGTTAATGCGTGTACGGTCGGGGTGTGGCTAAGAGTGCAGCGACCAAGACAGCATCGGCCGGACAGCCTGCATCCCCTGCGGACGGCGGCGCACCGGCGCAGACCGAATACATTCCCCTGCTGGGGCGCATCCCGATCCTGGGGCTCTCCCCCCAGGTGGACGACGGCCTCTGGCCCGCGGCGGCGTTCAGCGGCGAGGTGATCCCGTTCAGGGCGACCGCGTTCAGGGAGGGCCACGACCAGATCGGCGTCGACCTGTTGCTGCTCGACCCGCACGGGGTGCAGACAGAGCACAGGATGCACCCCGTCGACCCGGGCACGGACCGCTGGGAAGTGCTCGTTCAGCTGGAGACCGAGGGTCTCTGGAAGTACCGCGTGCAGGCGTACGCAGACGAGTACGCGACCTGGCGGCACAACGCCGAGGTGAAGATCCCCGCCGGCATCGACACCGACCTGATGCTGACCATCGGCCACGAACTGCTCACCCGCGCAGCGACGGACAAGCGCCGCAGCACCGCGGAGCGCCGCCACCTGACAGAGACGGCGAAGGTGGTCGCCGACACGACACGAACAGTGGATGAACGATTCGCGGCGGCCATCGAACCGCGCGTCGCCGGCATCCTCACCGTGCGTCCTGTCGTCGATCTGCCCACCCTGTCGCCGACGCTCGGCATCCAGGTGGAGCGCACCCGCGCCGGCGTCGGAAGCTGGTACGAGTTCTTCCCCCGCTCGGAGGGAGCGAAGAAGCAGCAGGACGGCTCCTGGAAGTCCGGCACCTTCCGCTCGGCGGCCAAGCGCCTGCCAGAGGTGGCTGCGATGGGCTTCGACGTCGTCTACCTGCCGCCGATCCACCCGATCGGCCACGCGTTCCGCAAGGGACCGAACAACACGCTCGTCGCCGGCCCCAACGACCCTGGCTCGCCCTGGGCGATCGGCTCGGCGGAGGGCGGTCACGACGCGATCCACCCCGATCTCGGCACAGAGAAGGACTTCGTCTACTTCGTCGGCAAGGCCAAGCAGGCCGGGCTCGAAGTCGCTCTGGACCTCGCGCTCCAGGCAGCTCCCGACCACCCGTGGGTCACCGAGCATCCCGAGTGGTTCACCACGCTGCCGGACGGGACCATCGCGTATGCGGAGAACCCGCCGAAGAAGTACCAGGACATCTACCCGATCAACTTCGACAACGACCCGGAGGGCCTGCGCCAGGAGATCCTGCGGATCGTCAGGTACTGGATGTCGCTCGGCGTCCGCATCTTCCGCGTCGACAACCCGCACACCAAGCCGCTCGCGTTCTGGGAGTGGCTGATCCGCACGATCAACGCGACGGACCCCGATGTGGTGTTCCTGGCGGAGGCCTTCACCCGCCCCGCCATCCTGCACACGCTCGCCAAGGCGGGCTTCCAGCAGTCGTACACCTACTTCACCTGGCGGAACACGAAGGAGGAGCTCGAGGAGTTCCTCACCGGGCTCGCCACGGAGACGGCCGACTTCCTCCGGCCCAACCTGTTCGTGAACACCCCGGACATCCTCACCGAGTACCTCCAGTTCGGCGGCCCTGCCGCGTTCAAGGTGCGCGCGGCCATCGCGGCGACGGCGGCGCCGACGTGGGGCGTCTACTCCGGCTTCGAGCTGTACGAGAACGTCGCACGGCCGGGAGCGGAAGAGTACATCGACAACGAGAAGTACGAGTACCGGCCGCGCGACTACGCCAGGGCACAGACACTCGGCCAGTCGCTCGCGCCGTACCTGACCATGCTCAACAGGGCGCGAAGCGAGCATCCTGCGCTCCGTCAGCTCCGCAACCTGCGCGTGCACGGCAGCGACGACGACTCGATCCTCGTCTACTCCAAGTACCTCGCGGGCGAGTTCACCCGCAGCGGCAAACCGGATGCGGTCATCGTCGTCGCCAACGTCGACCCGCACTCCGTGCGCGAGACGATGGTGCACCTCGACGTGACGGCGTTCGGCGTCGAGCCCGGCGCGCTGTTCGAGGTCAAAGACATCGTCACGGGTGCGAAGTGGACCTGGGGCGCCGACGACTACGTCCGGCTCGACGCGTTCACCGAACCCGTGCACATCCTCTCTGTCAAGGCAGAGTCCACTGTGAAGGCAGGTTCCTGATGACCCCGATCCCCGAAGGCGCGGCCGCTGTCGTGCTCCCCGACCTCGACGACGGACTGCTGCTCGCCGTCGCGACCGGCAGCTACCACGACCCGCACGCGATCCTCGGCCAGCACGCTGTCAGCGCGGAGGGCATCGCCGACCGGATCACGGTCATCAGGACGCTGCGGCCCCTGGCCAGCGAGGTCGCCGCCGTGCTCTCGACGGGAGCGCACATCGAGCTGGCGCACGTCGGCCACGGCATCTGGCAGGGCATCGACATCATCGGCGCCGACGCGTACACGATCGAGGCGCGATACCCGGACGGGAGCGTCTGGGACGCGGAAGACCCGTACCGGTTCGCTCCGACCATCGGCGAGCTGGACATCCACCTCATCGGAGAGGGCAGGCACGAGCAGCTCTGGACCGCCCTCGGAGCGCACCTCCGCGAGATCGACGGGGTGAGCGGGACCGCGTTCACCGTGTGGGCGCCGCACGCCCGCGCCGTACGCGTCGTCGGCGACTTCAACGACTGGGACGGCGAACGCCACTCGCTGCGCAGCATGGGCTCGTCCGGCGTGTGGGAGATCTTCCTACCCGGAATCGGGGCAGGCGCGATCTACAAGTTCGACCTGCTCGGTCAGAACGGCGCCTGGGTGCGCAAGGCCGACCCGATGGCGCGGGCGGCGGAGACTCCCCCGGCGACCGCATCCGTCGTCACCGCCTCCGAGCACGCCTGGGGCGACGACCAGTGGATGCGCGACCGCGCCTCCCGAGACGCGCACGCCGGCCCGATGAGCATCTACGAACTGCACTTCGGCAGCTGGCGCCCCGGCCTCGGCTACCGCGAGGCGGCGGACCAGCTCATCGACTACGTCGGCGCCCTCGGATACACGCACGTCGAGTTCCTGCCGCTGTCCGAGCATCCCTTCGGCGGGTCGTGGGGCTACCAGGTCACCGGGTACTACGCGCCGACCAGCCGGTTCGGCTCTCCTGACGACCTGCGCTACCTGATCGACCGGCTGCACCAGGCGGGCTTCGGCGTGATCATGGACTGGGTGCCCGGCCACTTCCCCAAGGACGACTGGGCGCTCGCCCGCTTCGACGGGCAGGCGCTGTACGAGCACGCGGACCCGCGCCGCGGCGAGCAGAAGGACTGGGGCACCTACGTCTTCGACTTCGGCAACTCGCAGGTGCGCAACTTCCTCGTGGCCAACGCGCTGTACTGGCTCGAGGAGTTCCACGTCGACGGCCTGCGGGTCGACGCCGTCGCCTCGATGCTGTACCTGGACTATTCGCGCGCCGACGGCGAGTGGCTGCCGAACATCCACGGCGGCCGGGAGAACCTGGAGGCGATCGGCTTTCTGCAGGAGGTCACCGCCACCTCGTACAAGCGCAACCCGGGCACGGTCATGATCGCCGAGGAGTCGACGAGCTGGGCGGGCGTGACCCAGCCGACCTCGTCCGGCGGCCTCGGCTTCGGCTTCAAATGGAACATGGGCTGGATGCACGACGCCCTGCAGTACATCCACGAGGACCCGATGTACCGCAGCTACCACCACAGCGAGATCACTTTCTCGTTCGTCTACGCGTTCAGCGAGAACTTCATGCTGCCGATCAGCCACGACGAGGTCGTGCACGGCAAAGGCTCGCTGCTCAGCAAGATGCCGGGCGACCACTGGCGGCAGCTCGCGAACGTGCGGGCGTACCTGGCGTTCATGTGGGCGCATCCGGGCAAGCAGCTGCTCTTCATGGGGCAGGAGTTCGGCCAGCCGTCGGAGTGGAGCGAGGAGCGCGGCCTCGACTG
>Ga0153994_1000057_pt1 | contig 73090 bp, 62 predicted proteins | sample TSNC078MetaG_FD_104735 | JGI IMG/M metagenome (GOLD analysis project Ga0153994, IMG submission 104735) | Attine ant fungus gardens microbial communities from North Carolina, USA - TSNC078 MetaG | ecosystem: Host-associated > Fungi > Mycelium > Unclassified | place: USA: North Carolina, Lumber...
GCGATGACCGCATCCTGGAGTCGTTGCCTGGTGGCGTCGTTGTTGTCGTCGGTGAGCCAGCGGTCGGGGGTGTGCAGGCCGAACACCGTGATGGTCTGGGCTCCGGATGCGGCGAGCTCCGGGTCAAGGATGCTCGGGTCGGTGAGGGAGTGGCAGTAGATCTCGCACGGGATGAGGTCCGGCATGACGCCGCGGACCGCTCCGGCGAAGGCGTCTTCGAGCTGCGTGTACGTCTCGTTGATGTGGAAGGTGCCGCCGAACGCCGCAGCGGGGTCGACGGCTTCGTCGCGCAGCCGGGGGAGGCGTTCGAGCAGGAGGTTGACCTTGACCTGCGCTCCCTCGGCGCGGGGACGGGAGGGGGTGGCGTCACTCGGGGTCTCGCCGTCGCCCTGTCCGACGAGCAGTTGGTCGAGCACATCCGGCGCGACGTTGACGAGCACGTGCCTGCCGACCACGCGGCGGTCGTGGCCATGGCGGTCGTACCCGACGACGCCCTCCGGGCTGATCGAGGTGACCTCCGCATCCGTCACGATGCGGGCGCCGGCCTCGCGGGCTGCCCTGGCGAGCTCGCCGGTGACCGTCCCCATGCCGCCGACCGGGACGTCCCACTGACCGGTGCCCTGACCGATGACGTGGTAGAGGAAGCAGCGGTTCTGGGCGAGGGAGGCGTCGGAGACGCTGGCGAAGGTGCCGATCAGGGCATCCGTCGCCACCACGCCGCGGACGAGGTCGTTGGAGATGCGCGACTCGATGAGCTCGCCGATCGGGCGCTCGAAGATCGACGCCCAGAGCTCGTCGTCGCCGACGAGCGCCTTGGCCTCGCTGCGGGTCAGGAGCGGTTCGGTGACCGTGGGCCACAGGGACTGCGCGAGGGCACCGGTCGTCTCGTAGAAGTCGCGGAACGCGCGGGCGTCGTCCGCGGCTCCGATGCGGGCGAACGAGGAGGACGTGGCGTCCGCATCGGTGTTGTCGATGAGGAGCGCGGCTCCGGACTCGTCGCAGGGGACGGGCGTGTACGAGGAGTACCGGCGACGCGCCAGCCGGATGCGCAGCCCGAGGTCGTCGACGATGCGCTGCGGGAGCAGGCTCACCAGGTAGGAGTACCGCGACAGCCAGGCGTCGACACCGGTGAACGCCTGCGCGCTGACCGCAGCGCCTCCCACGGATTCGAGACGTTCGAGCAGGATGACGCTCTTTCCGGCGCGTGCGAGATACGCGGCGGCGGTGAGGCCGTTGTGGCCGCCGCCGACGATCACCACATCGTGGGTCGGTGCCGGGGTCGTTGCTGGGGCCGGTGCCGGGGTCGCAGCCTGCTCGAGCTCAGGGGAGGAAGCGGAAGTGGCGGTCATGCGTCAGAGCCTATGCGGAGCGACGATCGCGCATCAACGCGATGGCAGCCGACGCGTCAGGAGCACCGCGTCAGGACGGCACCGCGTCAGGACGGCACCGCGCGTGCGAGCGCGTCGCGGCACGCGACCACGCCTGGGCGCTCGGCAGACGAGCGCCTGGCCGACGTGAAGACGGTGCGGTGGGGCGACCCAGGCAGATCGATCAGGCGAACGCTCGGCGTCTCGCCGGCCCAGACGAGGTCGGGCAGGATGCCGACCGCGTTGCCGGAACGGATCAGGCGGATGTGCGCGATCAGGTCGGCGGTCTCGTAGCGGACGTCCGGCTCGAACCCGGCGGCACGGCACAGCTGGACAGCCCAGGTGCGCGCGGCCGTGCCCTGCGGCTCCATCACCCAGGGGAGGGTGGCGGCGCCGGCCAGGCTCGTGGTCGCGACCCGCGCATCCACGCTGGAGCTGCTCGCCAGGTGGATGGCGTCCGAGGCGAGCTGCACCATGTCGAGATCGGTGCGGAGCCCGCGCGTGCTGCCGGGGTACTGCTCGGCGATCACCAGGTCGAAGTCGCGCGCAGACACCTCGAACAGGCCCTGCTCGGGCTCGCGCTCGGTGACTTCGACCCGCAGCTGCGGGTATTCGGCGGCGAGCGTGGAGAGCGCGCGCGGGATGATGGCGTGCGCCGCCGACTGGAAGACCGCGATCCGCACCACGCCGGCGACTGTGGTGCTGGATGCGGTCAGCTCTGCCTCCGCTCTGTCGAGCATGTCGAGGATGTCGCCGGTGTGCCTGACCAGGATCTCGGCCTGGGCGGTGAGCTGCACGCGGCGGCCGACCTTCTCGAGCAGGATGACGCCGGACTCCTTCTCCAGCGCCGAGAGCTGCTGGGAGACGGAGGACGGAGAGTACGACAGCGCCTCCGCGACGCCGGTGACGGTGCCGCGCACCTTGAGTTCTCGCAGGAGGCGGAGTTTGCGCACGTCGAGCATCCGTTGCCTTCATTCGATCAGAGCGAACGATATCGTTCGCAAACATTCGCTTTTCCTGATGATACTGAGGCTGCACACTGTTTCCACAGGGGTCGGTTCTGCACAGATTTCGCGGGCCTCAGCGATCCCCCGAGCAGCGAGGAATACAGTCGTGGACATGGTCAATCACACGGATGGCAACGAGACGCGCCCGTCGCAGATCGCGGACGAGGCGGTCGAACTCGTGCGCACCTGGCTCGCTCAGAGCTCCGCGACCGCCGAGGGTGCCTCTGCTGCGCAAGACCCGGCGGCCGAGCGTCTCGCCGGCGTGCTGAAAGACCCGCACGGACTCGACTTCGCTGTCGGATTCGTGGATGGCGTCGCCCGCCCGCAAGACCTGTTCGTGGCCGGCTACAACCTGCAGAAGGTGGCCAAGCGCATCCCGTCGTTCCTGCCCTGGTACATGCGGTTCGCCATCTGGCTGGGCGGTGTGTTCGGGCCGGTGCTCCCGTGGATCGTCATTCCGATCGCGCGTCGTGTGCTGCGCGGGATGGTCGGCCACCTGGTCGTCGACGCCACCCCGCAGAAGCTCGGACCGGCCATCGCCCACCTGCGCACGCCCAACGATCCGCACGGACACGGAGCGCGGCTGAACCTCAACCTGCTCGGGGAGGCCGTGCTCGGAGAGAAGGAGGCGGCGCGGCGCCTGGAAGGTACGAGAGAGCTGCTCGCGCGCGACGACGTCGACTACGTCTCGATCAAGGTGTCGTCGATCGCGTCCCAGCTCTCGATGTGGTCGTTCGACGAGACGGTCGAGCGCGTGGTGGAACGGCTGACGCCGCTGTACCAGCTGGCCGCGTCGTCTCCGAAGCCGAAGTTCATCAACCTCGACATGGAGGAGTACCGCGACCTCAACCTGACGATGGCGGTCTTCACCGGCATCCTGAGCAAGCCGGAGTTCGCGAAGCTCGAAGCCGGCATCGTGCTGCAGGCCTACCTGCCGGACGCCCTGGATGCGCTGCAGACCCTCACGGAGTGGTCGAGCACCCGGCGGCTCGCGGGCGGCGCCCCGATCAAGGTGCGTGTGGTCAAGGGCGCGAACCTGGCGATGGAGCGGGTGGATGCGGCCATCCACGACTGGCCGCTCGCCACCTACGGCAGCAAGCAGGCCACGGACACCAACTACAAGCGCGTGCTCGATTGGGCGCTCACACCGGAGCACACGGACGCGGTGAAGATCGGCGTCGCAGGGCACAACCTGTTCGACGTGGCGTACGCCTGGCTGCTGGCCTCGCGTCGCGGGGTGACGGACAGCATCGACTTCGAGATGCTGCTCGGGATGGCGACGGCCCAGGCGGAGGCGGTCAAGAAGACGGTCGGCAGCCTGCTGCTCTACACGCCGGTCGTGAACCCCGCAGAGTTCGACGTGGCGATCTCGTACCTGATCCGCAGGCTCGAAGAGAACGCGAGCCAGGAGAACTTCATGTCCGCGGTGTTCGAGCTCGACTCGGATGCCGGCCTGTTCGAGCGGGAGAAGCAGCGGTTCCTCGCCTCGATCGCCGAGCTGGAAGCAGACACGCAGCCGTGGGGCGTCGCGCCACTGCCCAACCGGCAGCAGGACCGCTCGCGGGAATGGGACGAGGCGAGCGCAGAGGCGTTCACCCGGCCGGCAGCGCCTGAGCCTGCCGCTGATGGCGACGAAGGGCTGACGAGCGTCGTGCTCGGGCTACGCCGCGGGTCGAGCGGCGACGGGGTCGTCGGAGAGCCGATGACCGTCGACGTGATGCGCGGCTTCCACAACGCCGCAGACACCGACCCGTCGCTCGCGGCGAACCGGTCCTGGGGCAGGAAGATCCTCGCCAGGTCGGCCGCGTCGGAGCTGGGAGTCGAGACCATCGCGTCTGCCGCGCTCACCGACGCCGGTCAGCTCGATGGGCTCCTCCAGACCGTGAGGATCAACGGAGAGGCGTGGGGTGCGCGCAGCGGCTTCGACCGCGCTGCCGTGCTCGACCGCGCCGGGATCGCACTCGCCGCGAACCGCGACAGGCTCATCGAGGTGATGGCATCCGAGACGGGCAAGACCATCGCGGAGGCCGACCCAGAGGTCAGCGAGGCGATCGACTTCGCCCACTACTACGCCAGCAGAGCGCGAGAATTGGATGCGGTCCAGGGCGCCCGCTTCGTGCCGTCGAAGATCACCGTCGTCACGCCTCCGTGGAACTTCCCTGTCGCCATCCCCGCCGGTTCCGTCCTCTCCGCGCTCGCCGCGGGAAGCGGGGTCGTCATCAAGCCGGCTCCTCAGGCCAAGCGCTCCGGCGCAGTGATGGTCGAGGCGCTCTGGGAGGCGGGCATCCCGCGCGAACTGCTGGCTCTCGTCGATGTTGCGGAGAACGACCTCGGACAGGCGCTCGTCTCGGACCCGCGCGTGGACAGGGTCATCCTGACCGGCGCGTACGAGACGGCCAAGCTGTTCCGGTCGTGGCGTCCCGACCTGCCGCTGCTGGCCGAGACGAGCGGCAAGAACGCCATCATCGTGACGCCGAGCGCCGACTACGACCTGGCCGTCTCAGACATCGTGAAGAGCGCATTCGGCCACGCCGGCCAGAAGTGCTCGGCGGCGAGCCTCGTCATCCTGGTCGGTTCTGTCGCCACGTCGGATCGATTCCGCAACCAGCTCGTCGACGCGGCCACGAGTATGCGCGTCGGATACCCGCAGGATCCGACGAGTCAGATGGGGCCGCTGATCGAGCCGGCATCCGGCAAGCTGCTGCACGCGCTCACCACGCTCGGCGCATCCGAGGAGTGGCTGGTGAAGCCGAAGCAGCTGGACGGCACGGGCAGGCTGTGGTCGCCCGGCATCCGTGCGGCAGTGCAGCCGGGCTCGTACTTCCACCTCACCGAGTTCTTCGGTCCGGTGCTCGGGATCATGACGGCGAAGAACCTGGACGAAGCGATCCGCTATCAGAACGCCATCGAATACGGGCTCACCGCCGGACTGCACTCGCTCGACTCCGAGGAGCTGGCGGTCTGGCTCGAGTCGGTGGAAGCGGGAAACCTCTACGTCAACCGCGGGATCACGGGCGCCATCGTGCAGCGTCAGCCGTTCGGAGGGTGGAAGCGCTCGTCCGTCGGCGCCGGCACGAAGGCCGGTGGACCGAACTATCTGATCGGGCTCGGATCGTGGGTGCCGGACGCTGGCAGCTCCAGCGCCAGCCTGCACCTGCGTGGGCTCGACAAGCGGGTGTCCGACCTCATCGAGTCCGGTCAATCGTCGATGGACTACGCGGTGTTCGACGTCGTGCGACGGTCGGCGCTCAGCGATGCCATCGCTGCGGCCACGGAATACCACGCCGTCAAAGACGTGTCGGCCATCGGGGTGGAGCGGAACCTGTTCCGCTACCGGCCGGTGCCGGTGACCATCCGGCTCTCCGAGGGGGCGGGGCTTCCCGAGCTGCTGCGCGTGATGGCGGCGGGGACCGTCGCAAACTCGCCGTTCACGGTGAGCACGGCGGTCAAGCTGCCGCGGGCGATGCACCAGCTCCTGCGCGAACGCGAGCTCGAGGTGGTCGTGGAGTCGGACGCGCACTGGCTGTCGCGGATCCGGTCGCACGCGGCACGGCCCCACCGCATCCGGCTCATCGGGGGAGACGCGTCCGAGCTGGCAGCCGCGCTCGGGGGCACCCCGGACGTGGCCGTGTACGCCAACCAGGTCACGCCGTCCGGGCGCATCGAGGTGCTGCCCTTCCTGCACGAGCAGGCGATCTCGATCACCAACCACCGGTTCGGAAATCCCACGCAGCTTTCCGACACAGTCATCTGATCGGAGACCGGCCCGCGTAGCCTGAAAACATGACGACACCCAGCCTTCCCCTCAACTCAGGAACGTCCATCCCGCAGCTCGGTCTCGGCACCTGGCCGCTCGACGACCGCGAGGTCGAGCGCGCGATCGTCGAGGCGGCGGCCATCGGATACCGCCACGTCGACACGGCGGTGAAGTACGGCAACGAGGTCGGCGTCGGAGCCGGGGTGAAGAACAGCGGCGTCGCGAGGGAGGAGCTGTTCGTCACCACGAAGCTCGACGGCACGTACCAGGGAGACGACCGCGCGGTCGACGGGCTGGACGGCTCGCTTGCCAGGCTGGGGCTCGACTACGTCGATCTGCTGCTCATCCACTGGCCGCTGCCCGCTCGGGACCAGTACGTGTCCACCTGGGAGACCTTCATCCGGCTGCGGGAGGCGGGCAAGGCGCGCGCGATCGGCGTCTCCAACTTCAAGCCAGCGCACATCGAAAAGCTGATCGCGGAGACCGGCGTGACCCCGGCGGTGAACCAGATCCAGCTCAGCCCGGCTATTCAGCGACGTGAGCAGCGCGCATACGACACCGAGCATGGGATCGTCACGGAGTCGTGGAGCCCGCTCGGCGCCGGAGGCGAGCTTCTGCGCTCGCCGGTGCTGGCCGAGATCGCAGAGAAGCACGAGAAGACGCCGGGGCAGGTCGTGCTCCGCTGGCACATCCAGAACGGGCTCGTCGTCATCCCGAAATCCAGCAACGCCCAGCGGCTCGCGGAGAACTTCGACGTGTTCGGGTTCGACCTGGACGCGGCGGACCTGGCCGCGATCGACACGCTCGACGAAGGGCCGGACGCCGGAGTGGACTCGGACCGCAGCGGGCACTGAGCCGGGTCGCGCCGGCTGACGGCGTTGCCTGCCATTGCGCCGCGCGGGGCGGGCAGCGTCGGCCCTGGCGGGCGATGACGGGCGGCGTCGGGCGGCGTCGGCCCGGGCGGGCGATGACGGGCGGCGTCGGGCGGCGTCGGGCGGCGTCGACCGCGGTGGACGCCGCCGCGGCGGTCAGGCGCGGAGGCGCGACTCCAGGGCGGCGCGGGCGAGGGTGAGGGCCGCGTCCACTGTCAGGCCCAGATCTGCGGCGCGGTCGGCGAAGGCCGCTGCGGCTGCGGCGGCCTCGCGCTGGGCGGCGTCCGGGGCCGCGATGAACGTGCCGGCGCGGCCGCGCGTCTCCAGGACGCCGACATGCTCCAGTTCGCGATAGGCGCGCGCGATCGTGTTGGGAGCGAGTCCGAGAGCATCTGCCAGGGCGCGGACAGGCGGGAGGCGCGTTCCGACGGCGGCGTCGCCAGACGCCACGGCGGAGAGGATGTGCGACTTCAACTGCTCGAACGGCGGCGTGGTCGCGGACGGGTCGATCGCGCCGGCGAGAAAGCCCGGCGTGCTGGAGTCGGTCACGGCTGGTCCGCCTTCCCTGGAATCGGTGCACTGTCGACGAGCGGAAGCACCACGGTGACGACGAGACCGCCGCCCGGCGCGTTCGCCAAGACGACGCTACCGCCTGCGGAACCGGCCAGCGCTCCGACGATCGCGAGACCGAGCCCGCCGCCGGAATGCGCCGTTCGGGCGCCGTCCGCCCGAGTGAACCTGTCGAGCGCCACGGGGATGAACGCGTCCGGCATTCCCGGGCCGCTGTCCCTCACGGTCAGGATGACCTCGGCGTCGGTGGCCGTGAGTTCGGCGGTGACCGTCGCATCCCGGAGTTCGAGGTCGTCGGGCGAGCCCGCGCCCGCGCCTGCGCCTGCGTCTGTGTCTGAGTTCGTCTCGGCGTCAACGCTGGTGTCCGTGCTCGTGCCGGTTCCTGCGCCCGGCGTTCCTGCGCCCGGCGTTCCCGTGCCCGGCGCGCCCTCAGCGGCCGCCGCCGCGATCGCCGTGATCGCGTTGCCGATGAGGTTGTCCAGGATGCGGCCGAAATCGGTGGGCGAGAGACCGACCAGGCGCTCGCCGGATGGCATCTTGCGAGGGTTGTAGTCGAAGTCGATCGAGATCGGCGGAGTGGTCTCCTCCGGGCTCGCGGCCAGGAGGCGAGCGCGGTCGATGGCGTCGGCCAGCTCGTCGGTCAGCGTTCGCCAGTCCGTGCGGCCGCTCGCCGGGCCGGCCTCGATACGGGACAACTCCAGCAGGTTGTTCGCGAGCTGGCCGAGCCGGAGAGCGGTGCTGCGGGACGAACGGATGTCCGCGAGCAGCGCGTTCGCGTCGCCGGCGTCCAGTTCCGCGAGTTCGAGCTGGCCGCGGAGGACGGCCAGCGGCGTGCGCAGCTCGTGACTCGCATCCGACACCATCTGCCGTTCGCGCTCCGCCGACGCCCGCAGCCGCCGGATCAGGTCGTTGAGGGTCCCGGCGAGCTCCGCGAGTTCGTCGCGCGCCGGATTGACGGTCAGCAGGCCCGTCGACTGCACGTCGGCGATGCGCTCCGCCTGCTCGCGCATCCTGCTCACCGGGCGCAGGGCGGCGCGGGTCAGCAGCCACGACGCGGCTCCGAACCCGATCACCAGCAGCACCGCACCGATCGCGAGAGCACCGGTCAGCCGGTCCAGGATGAGGTCCGTCGTCTCGTTGTTGCGCGCGGCGATCACGTGCATCACACCGTTCGGCGTCACCACCTCGCGCACCAGCACGAGGTACTGGTCGTCGCCGACCTTCACGCTCGTGGCCTGGTCGCCCAGCTTCAGCAGACTGCTGATGTCCTCCTCCAGCGAGCCAGGCAGAGTGGATGCGAGCACCGAGCCGGACGCATCCACGATCGCGAGCTCCTGGCCGCCGCCCGGCAGATCGAACGGTCCGTCCGGGTTGCTGCCGAGAGCGGCGGCCGGCGCCGCCACGTCGTTGTCGAGCAGCGTCACCGTGGCGTTGTGCAGGATCGCCGCGACGCCGAAGCGCACCACCTCGACGGCGACCAGGCCGAACAGGGTGGCGACGATCAGACTGCCGATCGTGATGCGGGCGGTGATCGACAGGCGCCGGAGACGGTTCACGGTCGCGTCACGCGGGTTCCGCGCATCCCGGGCAGCAGGGAGGAACGTCGGCGACCGCTGGGCGACTCACGAGGTCGCGACCTCGGCGTTCTTGGCGTCCAGCCGGTAGCCGCGGCCACGCTCGGTGACGATGGCGAGCCCGGCGCCCGCCAGCTCCAGCTTCTTGCGCAGGTACGACACGTACTGGTCGATGACGTTCGTGCCGATGTTCTCCGTGGTTCCCCACACCGTCTCCAGGATGTCGGAGCGGGCGAGAGTCTTGTCCGGGTTCGTGGCGAACAGGCGCAGCAGCGTGAACTCGCGGCGGCTCAGCGGCATCTCGTGGCCGGAGACGAGGGCGCGGTGCTCGTGCGAGTCGATGGTGAGACGGCCGACCGTGACCTGGGGGCGCATCCCGGACGGTTCGCGGCGCAGCAGAGCCCGGACGCGCGCGGCCAGCTCGGCGAACGCGAACGGCTTGGTGAGGTAGTCGTCCGCACCGGAGTCGAGGCCGTGGACGCGGTCCTCGATCGCGTCGCGCGCGGTGAGCAGCAGGATGGGCATCGGGTTGGCCGCCTCGCGGATGTGGCGGCACAGTTCGAAGCCGCTCATCCCGGGCAGCATGACGTCGATCGCGGCGGCGGAGTACGTGTCCGTGCGCAGCGCGATGAGCGCGTCGACGCCGTTGGTGACCAGGGTCACGTCGTAGCCTTCGGCCGTGAGGCCGCGCTCGACGAGGCCTCCCATGTCGGGATCGTCTTCGACAACGAGGAGCTTCATGGCAACATCGTGCCACCGATTCCCGTGGCCGCGCTCGGATCGGCTTTGATCCGGCAGGGCGTTTCCTGTAGGTTCTCGCAGATCATCCTGGGTTTTCAGGCTTCGACCGCGCTGCGCAGGCCCTCCAGCGTCGTGGCCCAGTTGCTGCTCATCCGGTCGGCTTCTGCACGGTCGGCGCATCCGCTCTGGGTGACGGTGACGCGGGTGCCGCCGTCCTCCTGGCGGAGCACGTACCCGACGTCCTGGTAGCTCTCCGGCACGTCCGGCTTGCCGCTGAGCGGGCTGTAGTAGCTGCTCACCAGGCGCTCGCCTGGCACGAACTCGAGGATCGTGCCGTGATCCTCGTACGGTTTCCCCTCCCATTCGCCGCGGTAGACGATGGGGCTGCCGACCCGCCACTCCGACTCGACGCGGGTGCCGTAGAGGTACCGCGCGATGATCTCCGGGTCGGTGATGGCACGCCAGACGGCGTCCGTGTCGGCGTCGACGATGATGGAGGCCTCTGCTGTCTCTGTCATCTCCCCATCCTGCGCGCGATCGGCGGCGCAGGCTTGAAGAAATGCGACGGGTGGCGCCGGCCTTGCTCAGGCGTTGCCGCGGCTGATGAGGCGGGAGAGCACGATGGCCGAGCGGGTGTGGTCGACGTTCGGCGCGAGACGCACCTTCTCCAACGCGGCCTCCAGGCTCGGGATGTCCCGCGACCGGATGTGCACGATCGCGTCGGCGCTGCCCGTGACCGTCCCGGCATCCACCACCTCCGGCACGGCGGACAGGATGCGCAACAGCTCGTCTGGCGCGACCGTCCCGCGGCAGAACAGCTCGACGTACGCCTCGGTGCTCATGCCGTCGATGGCCGGGTCGACCTGGATCGTGAAACCGCGGATGACGCCGTCCGAGACGAGGCGGTCGACCCGGCGCTTCACGGCGGACGCGGACAGGCCGACGACCGAGCCGATGTCCCCGTACCCTGCGCGGGCATTCTGGCGGAGCAGGTCGAGGATGCTGCGATCGAGGTTGTCCACGAGCGCAAGCATACGGTGGATCGTTGCGTCGTCGCCGGGTATTACGCGGAAAAGTTGCGCGGGGTGTGTAACGATTCGCTCTCGCTCGGAGCGAATGCACGGATACTGCGTGAGTGCGGGACAGAACGGCGATTACGTGCGCTACGACGCATCCATTCGCCGACAATCGTGTGTGACACTATCCCCATGTCGATCACGCACGAAGACGCCGAGCCACGGACAGACCGGCCGGCGCGCACCCCGACGCGCCGCTCGGTGCTCATGTGCAGGCCGGAGCATTTCGTGGTGGTCTACCGGATCAATCCGTGGATGGACCCTGCTCTGCCGACCGACACCTCCCTCGCGGTGCAGCAGTGGGACACCCTGCACCGCACCTACGTCGACCTCGGGTACGACGTGCAGCTCATCGACCCGATCGACGGGCTGCCGGACATGGTCTACGCGGCCAACGGCGGATTCGTGATCGACAACATCGCATACGGCGCGAGCTTCACATACCCGGAACGCCAGCCGGAAGGCCCCGCGTACATGGAGTGGTTCCGCAGCAACGGCTACGAGGTGGCAGAGCCCCAGCACGTGAACGAGGGCGAGGGTGACTTCCTGCTGGTCGGCGAGACGATCCTCGCGGGCTCCGGCTTCCGCAGCACGGGAGAGAGCCATGAGGAGCTGGCCGCCATCTACGGCCGCGAAGTCATCTCGCTGCGGCTGGTCGACCCGAACTTCTACCACCTCGACACCGCGCTCGCCGTGCTCGACGGGACGCCGGGGCAGGAGCACGTCGCCTATCTGCCGTCCGCGTTCGACGACGCCAGCAGGGCCGTCATCGCCGAGCGGTACCCGGATGCGATCGTCGTCAACGACGAGGACGCCTCTGTGCTGGGCCTCAACTCGTTCTCGGACGGGCACAACGTGGTGATCGCATCCCGTGCCGTCGACTTCGAGCGGCAGCTGCGCGCGCACGGCTACAACCCGATCGGCGTCGACCTCTCCGAGCTGCTGCTCGGCGGCGGCGGCGTGAAGTGCTGCACCCTCGAACTGCGACGCTGAAAGGACAGCGCATGACGAACGATACCGACACGGTCGACCGGGCGGGCGCCGACACCGCGGCCCACCGCATCCACCCCAGCACGGCCGCACCGACCGAGCGGCAGGCCGAGGCGATCGAGCGGGAGGAGGAGCACACGGCGCACAACTACCATCCGCTGCCCGTCGTGGTCGCCGAGGGGGACGGCGCCTGGGTCACGGATGTGGACGGCAGGCGCTACCTTGACTGCCTCGCCGCGTACTCCGCAGTCAACTTCGGCCACTCCAACCCCGTGCTGCTGGACGCGGCACGTGCGCAGCTCGACCGCATCACCCTGACGAGCCGCGCGTTCCACAACGACCAGCTCGGCCCGTTCGTGGAGGCGCTCGCCGCGCTCGCTGGCAAAGACATGGTGCTGCCGATGAACACCGGGGCCGAGGCGGTCGAGTCCGGAATCAAGGTGGCGCGCGCGTGGGGATACCGCGTGAAGGGCGTGCCGGACGGGCGCGCGAACATCATCGTGATGGCCGGGAACTTCCACGGCCGCACCACCACGATCATCAGCTTCTCCGACGACCCGGATGCGCGCGACGGCTTCGGTCCGTACACGCCGGGCTTCCGCACGGTCCCGTACGGCGACGCGGATGCGGTCGCGGCGGCCATCGACGACGACACGGTGGCCGTGCTCGTCGAACCCATCCAGGGAGAGGCGGGCATCGTCGTGCCGCCTGCCGGCTTCCTGCCCGAACTGCGCGCGCTCTGCGACGAGCGACGTGTGCTCCTGATCGCGGACGAGATCCAGTCCGGCCTCGGCCGCACCGGAGCGACGTTCGCGTGCGACCTGGTGGGAGTGGTACCCGACCTCTACCTGCTGGGCAAGGCGCTCGGCGGCGGCATCGTGCCGGTCTCTGCCGTGGTCGGCAACCGTGATGTGCTCGGGGTGCTGAACCCCGGCGAACACGGGTCGACTTTCGGTGGGAACCCGCTCGCTGCCGCCGTCGGGCGGGCGGTGGTCGGGATGCTCGCGACGGGCGAGCCCCAGGAACGCGCCGCCCTGCTCGGCGCGCGGCTGCACACCGGACTCACCCGGCTGATCGGCCACGGCGTGCTCGCGGTGCGCGGGGCCGGGCTCTGGGCGGGGATCGACATCGACCCAGCGCTGGCGACCGGGCGCGAGGTGTGCGAGCTGCTGATGGAGCGGGGACTGCTGGCGAAGGACACGCACGGGTCGACCATCCGGCTGGCTCCGCCGATCGTTGTCGACCCTGCCGACCTGGACTGGGCGGTGGATCAGCTGGAGGCTGTGCTGCGGGAGCTGTCCGGGCGGTAGGACGTTCCGCCGAGGACTGACGCGGCTGTGGACAGCCGAAGTTTCCACAGCTTCCGGATTATCGTCGCGCTGGATGCCTCCGAGTGGAAGCATGGGCGCCATGAGTGATCCGAGCACACAGGCAACGGCGCCTGAACGGCGCGACGGCGGCAAAACGTTCTTCGGGCAACCGCGGTCGCTCGCCAACATCTTCGGCGTGGAGATGTGGGAGCGCTTCTCGTTCTACGGGATGCAGGGCATCCTCCTCATCTACCTCTACTACTCCGCGGCAGACGGTGGTCTGGGCATCGACCAGGCGACCGCCGCCGGCATCGTCGGGGCGTACGGCGGGGCGGTGTACCTGTCGACGATCCTCGGTGCGTGGCTGGCCGATCGGATGTTCGGGTCGGAACGCGTGCTGTTCTGGAGCGCCGTCGTCATCATGGCCGGGCACATCTGCCTGGCGATCCTGCCTGGTGTCTCCGGCGTGATCGCCGGTCTGCTCCTGGTCGCGCTCGGCAGCGGCGGGCTGAAGGCGAACGCGACCCGCATCGTCGGCACCCTGTACTCGGAGAAGGACCCGCGGCGCGACGCCGGATTCTCGATCTTCTACCTCGGCATCAACCTCGGCGCGTTCTTCGGTCCGCTGCTCACCGGCCTGCTGCAGACGACGCTCGGGTTCCACTGGGGCTTCGGGCTGGCGGCGGTGGGTATGGCGATCGGCCTCATCCAGTACTCGTTCGGACGCAAGCGCCTTCCGGAGCAGTCGCACGAGATTCCGAACCCGCTGCCCGCATCCCGGCGCCCCCTGGTGATCGGCATCGCCGTCGCCGGGGTGATCGTGGTGGTCGCGCTGGTGTTCGCGGGGGTGATCACGGCGCAGAACCTCGCACTCATCGTGATCGGCCTGGTGATCGTGGCGGCGATCGCCTACTTCGTGGTCATCCTGAGGTCGAAGCTGCTGAGCGCGGACGAGCGCAGCAGAATCCTGGCGTTCATCCCACTGTTCATCACCAACGCGGCGTTCTGGTCGCTCTACCAGCAACAGTTCACGGTGGTCACGATCTACTCGGACAAGCGCCTCGACCGCGACCTCTTCGGCTGGGAGTTCCCGGTCTCCTGGGTGCAGTCGATCAACCCGATCTTCATCATCATCCTGTCCGGTGTCTTCGCCGCGATCTGGACGAAATGGGGAGCGAAGCAGCCGTCCACTCCTCTCAAGTTCGCGGCGGGCACGGTGGTGATGGGGCTCGCCTTCCTGATGTTCCTGTTCTGGGCCGGCGGGGGCGAGAACAGCACGCCGCTGCTGGCGGTTGTGGGCATCCTGCTGGTGTTCACGATCGCGGAACTGCTGATCTCACCTGTCGGGCTGTCCGCCTCCACCAAGCTCGCGCCGCACGCGTTCGGCGCGCAGATGGTGGCCCTGTACTTCCTCTCCGTCGCGCTCGGCACCGCAATGGCCGGTCAGCTCGCGAAGCTGTACGCGCCGGCGACGGAGGGCATCTACTTCGGGGTGATCGGCGGGGTCGCGATCGCCATCGGCGTCGTGCTGGCGCTGCTGAGTCCGTGGGTGCTGAAGCTGATGCGCGGGGTGCGCTGATGGCGGGGTTCGCCCTTTATTGAAATGTGATACCTGACAGACGCGATAGGCTGATTCCATCGGCGTCGGAGGGGCATCACGAAGTGAAGATCGTGCGACGCGGACTCAGCGCCATCTCTCTCGCTGTTCCGCTGGTGGTCACGCTGGTTGCCCGGTGCGTCTGGGGCGACGCCATCCCGGGCACGGTCGGTACTCACTGGTCCGGACCGGGCGGAGCGGACAGGGCGAGTGTCGAAGCTGAGGTGTTCACGGGTTCGCTGGCGGTGCTGATCGGTGCACTGGTGGCCGGGTGTGTGCTTTTGGCAGTGCCGACGTTGAGTGCCGTGGCCTCGCGCGTCGCGCTGCTGGCGCTCGGTGGCCTGTCGGGCGGGGCGGCGGCGCAATGGCTCATACCGACGCATCTCACGATCGTGGCCGGCCAGTGGACCGAGGCGGTGCTGGGCGGGTGGATCTTGGTTCACTTCGCATCGTGGTGCTACGGGTTGGTGCCGATGCTGATCGCGCCGTCGACAGCATCGCGCCAGCCATCCGTGTCGCCACAGTCGTCTCCGATGGCGGGGTGAGGCAGACTGGTCGCATGGCTGAGTTGCTGGAGCTGTGCCGCGTCGACAAGCTGATTCCGGATGCGGGGAGCGTGGGGGTGACCGCGATCGACAAGCGGTCCGTCAGCGAGCCGTTGCGGGTGCGGCCGTATGGGCTGTACGGGGACGTGCAGGCCGACCGCAAACATCACGGCGGGCTGAGCAAGGCGCTGTACGCGTACGCGCAGGAGGACGCCGAGTTCTGGGCCGCTGCGCTCGGGCGCGACATCCCGGCCGGGTTGTTCGGGGAGAATCTGCGCACGGCGGGGCTCGACGTCAACGGCGCGGAGATCGGTGAGCGGTGGCGGATCGGCGACGAGCTGGTGGTCGAGGTCACCTGTCCGCGCGAGCCGTGCGCGACCTTCCAGCGGCGGATGGGGGAGCGGCAGTGGGTCAAGCGCTTCACCGAGGCAGGGCTGCCCGGCGCATACCTCGGGATCGTCAAGGCGGGCACCATCGCGGCCGGGGACGGCATCGAGGTGGTGTCGCGGCCAGGGCACGGCGTCACCGTCGCGTCGTGGTTCACGTCGGCCGACGCCAGGCAAGTGGATGCGCTGGAAACCGCTGAACGCGCGGGCTCGATGGCGATCGTGCCGGAGCTCGCGCACGCGATGCGCAAGATCGCGGCGAGGGTGAGCGTGTGAGCGGCGTGGGTAGTGGCGTGGGTAGCGGCGTGGACGAGGTCTGGGCGAGCGAGTCCACCCTGATCGCCTTCGACGGTCGCGTCCTGGAGGTGTTCGGCTTGACGGACGCGCAGCGGATGCACATCGCGTTCCGCCCGACGATCACGGTCGGCTCGAAGCTGGTGACGATCAAGCCGACCAGCGGCGCACGCCTCAGCTTCTTCTACGACTCCGCCCGCGCCGACGATATCGCCGCGTTCGCTGCCCGCGTGCACGCCGCGCATCCCTGACCCGACCGGGGCCGCGCCCTGCGACGCTACGCGCGCGGCCGGTAGTCGGCCGCAAGCCGGCCGAGGATCACCTCGTCGAGGAACTCTCCCATGACCCAGGCGGAGGAACGGGTCACTCCCTCGCGCACGAAACCGTTGCGCTCGGCCGCGGCGAGCATCGCTGCGTTATCGGCCAGCGTCTCGATCTGCAGCCGGTTCAGGCCGCGCACGACGAAACCGTAGTGGCTCAGCACCGCGACCACGTCGGTGCCGTAGCCGTGGCCGCGCGCGGCGGGAAGGAGGCCGAGCCCGATGTGTGCGAACCGGTTGTGGGTGTCGATGCCCCACAGTGTCGCCACCCCGATCAGCGAGCCGCCTGCCAGCTCGACGATCGAGAACCGGACGACGTCGTCCTCTGTCGTATCCGCCTTGAGTCGCGGGTCGTCCGAGCCAGGGGAGACAGGGCGCCACGGGCTGCCCTCCGCCCGCGAGGAGTTGACCACGTCGTCCCACAACTCGGTCAGCAGGATAGGGACGTCCTCTTCGTACCTGGCCCTCAGCCCGACGGTGCTGCCTGTAAGCATGATTCCTTCCTAGCCGATCGGGATGCCCAGCGGTGAACAACACGCAACCATCAGTGGATGCGGTCAAGCCGCCCTCCATTCAGTCGTACCATTGCTGAATGGAACTCCGGCAACTCGAGCACTTCGTCACCGTGGCGGAGGAGCGACACTTCACCCGCGCGGCAGAACTGCTGCAGATCTCGCAGTCGGGTCTCTCCGCATCCATTCGCTCGCTCGAGCAGGAGCTCGGCACCTCGCTGTTCATCCGCAGCACACGGCGGGTCGAGCTGACCACGGCCGGTCAGGCCCTGCTCGCCGACTCCGTCCGCACCCTGGCCAGCGCTGCCGCTGCCAGGAACGCCGTGGCTGCCGTGCGAGGCCTGGTGCGCGGGCGCCTCACGATCGGAGCGGAGCCGTGCCTCGGCTCGGTCGACCTGCCCGCCGAGCTGGCGTCGTTCCGCACGGCGAACCCCGGCGTCGAGGTGCGGCTGCGCTACTCCGGCTCCGTCGAGCTCGTGGATGCGGTCGCGGGCGGACGCGTGGACGTCGCCCTCGTCGTCGACACCGGCCACACCCCCGCCGGAGTGCAACTGCGGCGGCTGAGCACGCAGCAGATGCTGGTGCTCTGCCACCCCGACCACCGGTTCGCGGCCGAGACGAGCATCCCGTTGGAGAGCCTGCGCGGCGAAGCGCTGATCGGCTTCCAGGAGGGCTGGGGTGCGCAGGCACTCGCGCGTCGGGCTTTCGCGGCGGCCGGATTCGACTACCGGGCGGCGATGGAGGTCAACGACGTGCATCCACTGCTCGACCTGGTCGGATACAACCTCGGCGTCGCCATCGTGCCGACGAGCTTCGCGCGCAAGCGGCCCGAGCAGCTGAGGGCCGTGGAGCTGCGCGGTGATGTTCCCGCGTGGAACGTCGCCGTCGCCGTCGCTGAGGAGCCGAGCCCCGCTGCCGGCGCTTTCCTGCGGCAGCTTCAGCCAGTGGCGACGGCGGCGTAGCGCGCCCTGCCGCCCTCGAGCCGGTCGCGCTCGTGCTCGTGCCCTGGCGCCCTGGCGCCCTTGCCCTCGCCCGCGCCCCCGCGCCCCCGCGCCCGCGCCCGCGCCCGCGTCGGCCGCCCTGCCGCCCACACGCCCGCCCGCCCACCGGCACCGGCCACCGTTAGGCTGGCGTCCGTGAGCGCCGCAGACCGACTCCTTCCCCGCCCGCGACACGTCGAGGACCGCTCGGGAGAGTTCGTGCTCGACGCCACGACGAGGATCGCTGCTGACGAGGCCTCCGCGGAACAGGCGGCGTTGCTGCGCGCCGCGCTGAGCGCATCCACGGGGTGGGGGTTCGACGGTCGAGGGGGCCGGGAGATCGCCCTCTCCGTCGACCCATCGCTCGCGGCCGAGGGCTACCGACTGTCCGTCGCGGCGGAGGGCGTCCGCATCGCAGGGGGCAGCGCATCCGGGGTGGGCAACGGTGTGCAGGCGTTTCTGCAACTGCTGCCGCCGCAGGTCTACCGGCGTGCCACCGTGCGCGGGATGCGCTGGGTCGCCCCCGCCTGCGAGGTCGAAGACGAGCCGGCCTTCCGCTGGCGCGGCGTCATGCTCGACGTGGCCAGGCACTTCCTGCCGAAGCACGACGTGCTCCGGTTCGTGGACCTGATGGCGATGCACCGCCTCAACGTGCTGCATCTGCACCTCACGGACGACCAGGGCTGGCGCATCCAGATCAACCGGTATCCGCGGCTCACCGAGGTGGGGGCGTGGCGGCGCGAGTCGCAGGTCGGCTACGGGGCGGATGCGCCGGGGGACGGCCGCCCGCACGGCGGCTACTACACGCAGGACGACCTGCGCGAGATCGTGGCGTACGCCTCGGCGCGCGGCATCACGGTCGTGCCGGAGATCGAGTCGCCGGGTCACGTGCAGGCGGCCATCGCCGCATACCCGGAGCTGGGCGTGACGGGCGAGCCGCTGGAGGTCGGGACGCGGTGGGGGATCATCCCGAACGTGCTCAACGCGGAGGACAGCACGGTCGCGTTCTTCCGCGATGTGCTCGACGAAGTGCTCGAGGTGTTCCCGTCCGCGTTCATCGGTGTGGGAGGCGACGAGTGCGTCAAAGACCAGTGGCGGGCGGATGCGCGGACGCAGGAGCGGATGCGCGAGCTCGGCGTCGGGAGCGAGGACGAGCTGCAGAGCTGGTTCGTGCGGCAGCTCGACGACCACCTCGCCGCGCGCGGGCGACGACTGTTCGGCTGGGACGAGATTCTGGAGGGAGGGCTCGCTCCCGGAGCGACCGTCGCGTCGTGGCGCGGATCGACAGGGGCGGTCGCCGCGGCGCGCGCGGGACACGACGTGGTGCTGTGCCCGGACGAGACCGTGTATCTCAACTACCGCCAGTCCGAGCATCCGGAGGAGCCCATCCCGTTGGTGGTGGTGATCACCGTGCGCGATGTGTATGCGTTCGACCCAGTGCCGGCCGGGCTCACCGAGAGCGAGCGGGCGCACGTGCTGGGAGGCCAAGCCAATCTCTGGACCGAGTACATCGACTCGCCGCGGACGCTCGACTACTTCGCGTTCCCGCGGCTGTGCGCGCTCGCCGAAGCGCTGTGGACGGCGGGCGACCGCGACTACGACGCGTTCGCGTCCCGGCTGGATGCGCACCTCGCGCGGCTCGACGCGCTCGGCGTCGAGTACCGTCGCGCCGACGGCCCGCTGCCCTGGCAGGCCAGGCCGGGCATCCCCGGCCGCATCGACACGCGCGCCGCCCGCGCGGCCACCGTCGCCGCCCTCACCGCAAACATCGCCCCCACCCCCTGACCAAAACAATCGAGCCCGGAGTTGTTCAGTGGCGACACCGGCGTGTCGCCTGAACAACTCCGGGCTCGATTGTTTGGGGGTCAGGCGGCGTCGAGGGCGGCGAGCTCGTCGGGGGTGAGGACGAGGTCGACGGCCGTCGCGGAGTCGCGGATGGACTCCGGGCGGGATGCCCCGGGGATCGGGATGACGTGCGGGCTCTTGGCGAGATGCCAGGCGAGCGCCACGACCTGCGGGCTCACGCCACGCGCATCCGCGACCTGCTGGAACGGCGCGAACCTGTCGCCGAGCCCGGCCGCCGAGGTGATGCCGCCGAGCGGGCTCCACGGCAGGAACGCGATGCCGAGCTGGTCGGCCAGCTCCAGTTCCGGTTCGCTCGACCGGAAGGCCGGCGAGAACTGGTTCTGCACCGACGCGAGCCGACCGCCCAGGATCTCCTGCGCCTGACGGATCTGCTCCTGGTCGGCGTTCGAGATCCCGGCGAGGCGGATCACTCCCTCGTCGAGGAGGTCGCGGATCGCACCGACCGAATCCTCGTACGGCACCGCGGGGTCGGGGCGGTGGAACTGGTACAGCCCGATCGCGTCTCCGCCGAGCCGCGCCAGGGACGCCTTGGCTGCCTCTTTGAGGTATTCGGGGCGTCCGTCGACGTACCAGCTGCCGTCACCGGGGCGGAGGTGGCCGCCCTTCGTGGCGACAAGGACAGTGGATGCGTCCCCGCCCCAACTGCGCACGGCTTCGGCGATCAGCGACTCGTTGTGGCCGACCTCCCCGGCGTGCAGGTGGTAGGCGTCGGCGGTGTCGAAGAAGGTGATGCCCTCATCCAGTGCGGCGTGGATGGTGGCGATGGAGCGGGCCTCGTCCGGTCGGCCCTCGATCGACATGGGCATTCCGCCCAGGCCGATCGCGCTCACCTGGACGTCGGCGATGCTGCGTGTCTTCACCAGGCGTAGTCCTCCGGTGCGGTCTTGTGGCCGGGGAAGATCTCGTCCAGTCGGGCGAGAGCCGCCTCGTCGAGGGTGACGTCGAGGGCGCGGACGGCCGCATCCAGTTGCTCGCTGGTGCGCGGGCCGATGATCGGCGCGGTCACGGCAGGCTGGGCGAGCAGCCAGGCCAGTGCGATGTCGCCTGGCTCGTGGCCGAGTTCCTCGGCGAACGCCTCGTAGGCCTCCACCGCATCCCTGTGCTTCTCGAGGGTTTCCGCAGCGCGCCCTTCGAGGCGGCGCTTGCCCTCGTTCTGCTTGCGCAGCACGCCGCCGAGCAGGCCGCCGTGCAGCGGCGACCACGCGATGACGCCGACGCCGTTCGCCTGCGCGGCGGGCAGCACCTCCAGCTCGACCTGGCGGGTGAGCAGGTTGTAGATCGACTGCTCGCTGACCAGCCCGGTGTAGTTGCGCTTGCGCGCCTCTGCCTGCGCGGTGGCGATGTGCCACCCGGCGAAGTTGCTCGATCCCGCGTACAGGATCTTGCCCTGCGCGACGGCGACCTCCATGGCCTGCCAGATCTCATCCCACGGGGTGTCCCTGTCCACGTGGTGGAACTGGTAGATGTCGATGTGGTCGGTCTTGAGCCTGCTGAGGCTGGCGTCGAGCGCGCGCCGGATGTTCAGCGCCGACAGCTTGCCGTCGTTGGGCCAGTCGCCCATGTCGCCGTACAGCTTGGTGGCGAGGACGGTGCGCTCGCGGCGGCCGTCGCCCTGGGCGAACCAGTCGCCGATGATGGTCTCCGTCGCGCCCTTGCCGCGGTGCTGACCGTAGACGTTGGCCGTGTCGAAGTAGTTGATGCCGTACTCGTGCGCGGCATCCATGATCGCGAACGAGTCTTCCTCGCTGGTCTGCGGCCCGAAATTCATGGTGCCGAGCGCGAGCCGAGAGACTTTCAGGCCGGACCGGCCCAGGTGTGTGTACTCCATACCGTCAGCATCCGCCCGCGCGAGTCAGCTGTCCAACAGGAGATGTGGATGGCATTGTGCAGGACCGCGAATGAATGGATGCGGCACTCAGGCCGGCGGTGCGAAGCTGAGCGTATGCAGCTCCTCACCGACGGCGTCTACCGCCTGCAGAATGCCACGGGCGCCAACGCCTACCTCGTCGACACCGGCAGCGGTTCGGTGATCGTCGACACGGGAACGCCAGGCGGCGCGACGAAGCTGCTGTCCGAGCTGCGGGATGCGCGCGACCTGCCCCCGGTGACCGACATCGTCCTCACGCACTACGACCCCGATCACGCCGGCGCGGCCGCAGCGCTCCAGCGGGAGACCGGCGCGCGCGTGTGGATGGGGCGGGCGGATGCGGCCGTCCTGCGCGGCGAGGCCCCGGCGCCGACGCGCTTCCGACGTTTCCTCGGCCGCATCTATCCGGGCACGAAGGTGCCGGCCGACCTGCACGAGATCCCGGGGACGGGCGAGACCGAGATCGTGCACGGGGTCGTCGCGATCCCCGCCCCTGGGCACACGGACGGGCACGTCGTCATCGAGGCGCGCGGCGTGGTCTTCGCCGGGGACGCGGTGCGGGTGTCGAAGGGCCGCCTGGTGCAGATGCCGTGGTTCCTCATCAGCGACAAGCAGAAGGCGCTGGCGACGGCCGACCTGATCGCATCCCGCCGCCCGCGACTGGTCTGCCCAGGCCATGGGGCGCCGGGGCGGATCGACGGGTGAGGGGCTGAGGCAGCGCGTCAGCGAGTCAGCACCCGGCCTCAGTGGCCCGCACAACTCAGTGGCCCGCACACGTCAGCGGCCCGCACACCTCAGCGGCTGAGCGCGGCCTCGAGCTCCGGGTCGGTCGGCTCGACCAGGTGGGAGCCGTCGGGGAAGACGATGACCGGGATGTTCGTGCGGCCGCTGATCGCCTGGGCGACGTCGGCCTTCTCCGGGGTGGCCACGAGGTCGATGTAGTCGTAGTCGGCACCGAGGCGGTCGAGGAGAGCCTTGGAGCGGATGCAGTCGCGGCACCAGTCGGCGCCGAACACGGTCACTTTGTCATACGTCTGCGCGGAAGTCATGGTTCGAGCCTAAGCGCAGCAGCCTGGGAGCCGTCTACGCGGGAGCCGTCCACGACGCGCGTCGCGTGCATCCGATGGCCCTCGATGAGCGCGGCGTTCGCGCCGTCGACGTCGCGCGCCCACGCCTCCGCCGCCTCCGGAGTGCGGCCGTGGCGGGTGTGCCTGTCGATCAGGCGGGCGAGCCGCACCGACTCCGGAGTGGAGACGAACCAGCTCTCCGCCAGCAGGTCGGGGATGCGCGACCACGGCTCGGCATCGGCCAGCAGGTAGTTGCCCTCCACCACCACCAGCCTGGTCTCCGGCGCGATGGCGATGCTGGCGGCGACCGGTTCGTCCACGGTGCGGTCGAAGCCGGGGGCGTACACCGTGTGCTCGCGTTCCGCCGCCACGCGTTCGAGCAGCGCGACGAAACCCCAGGCGTCGAACGTGTCGATAGCGCCCTTGCGGTCGTGGCGACCGAGCGCATCCAGGGTCGCGTTGGCGAGGTGGAAGCCGTCCATCGGCAGGGATGCGGCGACAGGATGCGCGCCGCCGGCCCTGTCGTTCACGCGCTCCACCACCGCCCGCGCCAGCGTCGTCTTGCCCGACCCAGGGCTGCCTGCGATGCCGACGAGCACGCGCCCGCCGTGCGCAGCGCGCAGCAGCTCCTCGGCCCGCGCCGCCCACTCTTCGCTCACTCCCTCATTCTCGGCCATCGAGCCGGCGAATGCGGATCACAGCGGACCGCAGCGGCTCAGAGCGGCAGCGCGGTGCGGCCGACAGGGAGCGGCGTGGTGCGGCCGTCCGGGTGGCGGAGGGTGCCGGCGATCGGAGTCTCGACGGTGACGACCCCGTCCGCGACGGAGACGCGGACAGAGCCGTGCGGCGTCGGGACCGAGCCGTCGACCGAGCGGAGAGACCCGAGAGCCGGCGCGACGCTCACCGTCGCGAAGCCCGGCGTCTCCGGGGTGACGCCGAGGACGTACTGCACGAGGTCCTTCGTCGGCGTGCTGCTCCAGCCGTGCACCGGCGTTCCCCAGCCCCAGCACTCGCCGAAGGTGTCGTAGCCGTCCGTGAGGAACGGCGTCCAGCGGCGGATCAGCGTCACGAGGTCGCCCGCGCGACCGGCCGCGGCGACGGCGTCGTGCACGAGGTAGCTGTAGAACGGTTCGGCGATGACCACCTCGCGCTCCGCATCCCAGTCGATGCGCTGCACCCCGCGCATCTGGTCGGCGATCTTCTGCTGGTCGTACGAGCCGTCGTCGCTGCCGATCCACGAGCGCACGACGAGCGCGTCATCGTCGGTGATCGCATCCACGATGGTGTTCCAGCGGGAGCGCGGTGCGAGGCCGGACACGATCGCCGTCGCCCCCGCCGCCTGCGACGCGGCGGGAAGCAGTTCGTCGTCGACGATGTGATCGCGGTACGTGCCACGGGATGCGTCCCAGAAGTCCTCGAAACCGGCTGCGGCCAGCGCGTGCAGGTCGTCCGCCCACGCTGCTGCGCCCTCGTTGCCGACGAACCTGCTCAGCTCGGCGAACTCGCGCAGCCCGCGCGCCCACAGAGCGGTGAGGATGCTGCTGCGGCCGGTGACGAAAACGCTCGACCAGTCCACCAGGTTCCACTCCGGCACGTCCGCGATGGTGCCGCGCTCGTCCACGTACGGCAGGTACCAGCGCAGGACGCGCTCGACGGTCGGCAGCAGCGCCCGGAGCTCGTCCGCGTCGCCGAGGTAGCGGTACAGGTTGTGCACGCCGTGGACCCAGTGCAGCGACCAGTCGGGGATGGTGTACCCGCCTGACGACTCGATCTCGCCCACCACGCTCATCGGCAGGATGCCGTCCGGCCGAGGCGAGTCGCCGAGTGCGACGTAGTTGCGGGCCATCCGCCAGTCGGCGTTGGTGGTGAGGTGCACGAGCTGGTGCACGACGCCGTCGCCGACCCAGGCGCGCTGCTCGCGGGTGGGGCAGTCGGTGAACGCGTCCTGCGCGTTCGCCTGCACGGTGCGGATGCCTGCGGTGTACAGCGCGTCGATCTCCGGGTCGTCTGAACGGAAGAAGGCGTCGCCGCTGTGCGGGTACAGGCGCTCGCGCACCTCGACGTCCTCCACGATCGTGTCGGCCGACACGAGGACGTGGACGAAGCGCATCCCGTTGACCTCGACGGCGTCGAACGCGTCGTCAGCGCCGCGGGCGGTGTAGCTCGCGCCGGTCTTGGGGATGGAGAAGCTCTCCAGCTCGTCGTTGCGGTGGCGGCGCTCGCGATACAGCAGGTCGACAACGGTTCCGGATGCGGCAGCCAGCCGCACGTGCACGGTGCCGACCACGACGCGGCCGAAGTCCAGCGACAGCACGCCGCCGGCAGGGACGGAGACGGGGAAGGCGGCGAGCGGGTCAGCGGAGACGTCGTGCCCGTCCAGGGCGGAGCGCACGCGGGAGACGGGATGCGCATCCGCGGGCTCGGGGGCGGTCGCGGTGCTGAGCCGGCCGCTCACGCGCAGCTCGGCAGGGCCGACGGTCTCTCCGCCGACCGGCGCCGTGCCGCGCGGCAGGAGCGCGCCGTACGGGTCGGTCGGCGGCTGGGTGCGGCCGAAGCCGCCGATGTGCGCTGCGGGACGGAGGTGCGCGGCGCCCCAGGCGCTGTCGTCGAAGCCTGCCGCTGCCCAGCCGAGCGGGAGCTCGCGCGCATCCATCCGCTCGACGGGGACGCCGTCAAGGCCGTCGAGGTCCGGCGAGGTCCACGCGGTCGAACGGTGCACCCGCCAGTCGGCGTCGCTGACCAGCCACCTGGCGCCGAGCCTGGCCTCGAAGGCGAGGACCGCATCCAGGCCGAGGCCGCCGTTCGGGGCGGCAGGCTGCCAGAAGGCGGTGGCATTGCCGTAGTAGGTCACAAGCACGGCGACGGTGTTGCTGCCCGCCTCGAGGTACGGTGCCAGGTCGTATTCATCGAAGCGCTGCCGCCGTGGCTGCGACCTGGCGGGGCCGCGCCCCACCTCGGTGCCGTTCACCAGGAGCACAAAGCGGGAGTCCGCGGTGAGCCGCGCAGGAGCCTCCGCGGGCACGGACGCGAGCTCGACCGTGCGGCGGAAGATCGTGCGGTGGAACGGGGCGCGCGGGCCGTCCGCGCCGAATGCGGCGGTGCTGGGATCGCCGAGCGGCTCCGACCCGATCCAGTGGGCGCGCCAGCCGATGCCGCCGAAGGCGCTCGGCGGGGAGGCGGTGACCGCACGGTCGTCTCGTCCGGTGGTGGTGGTCGTCGTCATCGTCTACCTGCTTTCGGATCGCGTCATCGCGATCGTCGTCGGTTCGTGCGCGGTGGTTCGTGCGAAAAGTGCGGTCAGAGCCGTGAGGACCGCGGCTTTCGAACGATCCATGCCCACGGGTGGGAGAGGGGGATCAGGAGTATTCGGGGGGCTTGGTGCGGTATCGCCAGGCGAGCTCGTTGTCGAGGACGAAACGTGAGAGGGTCCTGTCGCGCGGGAGGAGGTCGCCCGTGAACGCTTCGAGCGAGGCGAGCAGCGCATCGGCGGTGTCGGGGGCCGGGTCGGTGATCGCTGCCGTCAGGAGAGCGTCGAAGCCGTGCGGCTTGCGGTCGAGGCCGGCGACCAGCGCCGACAGGTACTTGGGGCCGGGGAACATGACCCGGTTGGCGGCGAGCAGCGCCCGGGCCGCGGAGGTCGCCAGGTGCACGGACGCGTGACGCAGAAGCAGCTGGTCGCCGCTCGCGTGCGCCTGCTGCAGGAAGTATCCGCCGTGCAGACGCGCCTGGGCCAGGAACGAGGCGACCCTGGCATCCCACTCGGCGTCGGCCGGCTGGATGCGGGCGATCCGAGCATCCAGGTCGTCGATGCGGCTGAAGACGATCCGGGATGCGGAGAACGAGTCCCGTACGGGATCGTCGCCTCGGTCGGCGGCATCGTCGAGGTAGGAGAGCGTAGCGAGCTTCACGTCGAAGTAGCCGCCGTCGTAGTCGATGCCGTCCTGCTCCGTGTACATCAGCCGCTCCGCTGCGTATGCCTCTGCCCAGCGATCCTCGGTGACGAGCAGGTAGAGGTCGACGTCGGAGTCCGGTCGCTCTGTGCCTCGCGCCACCGATCCGGTGAGGACGACCGCGAGGGTGTCCTCACGCTCGGTTTCGCGCGCAAGGTAGCGTTCGACGGCCCGATCATGGTGCAGCATCGACGCACCTCCCTGGGCTGCAGGCGGCAGAGGTGAAAGCATTCAGTGGCGTTCGTAACGGCGGTGCGGTCACGGCGTCCCCTTCGGTCGATGCGTCTTTGCGGGCTCACCATAACCCAGATCCGCCGATATTTGAATCGCTTCAATCAATACGGCTTGAATTTGCCGCGCGCATTCTGGTCTCCGTCCCGACGGAGGCGATGGCTGGTGCAGCCAGAATCTCCGTCGGGACGGAGGCGAACGCTCGGCAGGAACATCACCCCGACACGCCGCCGGGAACTCCGTCGGAACGGAGACTGCGGCGCTGCGGGACGGGATCTCCGTCGGAACGGAGATTGCCGGCCGCAGGAGGGGGGCGTGGGGGCGGCTGGAGAGGAGAGCGCGGGGAGCGCGGGGCGGTCAGACCGCGCTGCTTGCCCGCACGACGAGTTCCGGCTGGTACAGGATCTGGCGCGGCTCGAGGTCGGGGTCCTCTGCCTCCTCGAGCAGGATCTGGACGGCCGTCTCGCCGATCAGGCGGCTCGGCTGGCGGATCGAGGTGAGCGGCACGACCGATGCGCTCGCGAACAGGATGTCGTCGTAGCCGACGAGCGCGATCTCGTTCGGGATGGCGATGTTGCCCTGGATGGACAGGGCCTGCAGCAGGCCGATGGCGAGCAGGTCGTTCGCGGCGAAGATGGCGTCCGGCCGCTCGCCGGGCGACCGCTCGACGATGGCCTCGCCGGCTCGGCGGCCCTCCTGCACGGTGAGCGCGGGCAGCGCGATCACCTCGATGGTGGCGCCTGGGTGCGCGGCGACGGCCTGGCGTGCCCCCTGGAGGCGGTCGCTCACCTGGCGGATCTCTTGCGGTCCGCCCACGAAGGCGATGCGGCGTCGGCCCGTCTCGATCAGGTGCTGGACGGCGAGTGTGCCGCCCGCGACGTCGTCGACGGAGACCGAGCTGATCGACAGGTCTTTGCTCACCCGGTCGACCAGCACGGAGGGGATTCCACGCTCGCGCATCCGGCGCAGCCTGGGTGCCACGTTTCCCACCGGGGAGATGAGCACGCCGCGCACCCGCAGCTCCTCGAACAGGGTGAGGTATCCGGACTCGCGTTCTTTCTTCTCGTCGCTGTTGCCGGCGATGACCGAGAACCCGGCCTCTGCGGCGCTGTCTTCTGCCGCCGTGGTCAGCTCGGTGAAGAACGGGTTGCCGCCGCTGAGGGTGATCAGGCCGAGCGCATGGCTGTGGCCGACGCGGAGCTGTCTGGCGGCCTCGTTCCGCACGTACGACAGCTTCTCCATCGCCAGCGTGACGCGTTCGACCGTCTCCGGGGAGACGATCTCTGGACGGTTCAGCACGTTCGAGACGGTTCCGATGGATACGCGGGCCAGCGCCGCCACATCCTTGACGCTCGCAGACACCATGATCGCCCTCCCGATCGCAGTTTAGGACATCGCAGTCGCGGCCATTGAATCGAATATCCGTGCCGTTCAGCGGCTGGAAACGGTTTCAGCCAGCGTGCCCGATGCGTTGAACGTTAGACCCTCTGGGAGTTCCGCACCAGCGCTGGGAACGGCAGGCTTCATCCTGCCGTTACTGAATCGTTACAAGTCGTCATTGACGGCTCGGTGAAGTGCACCTATCTTCAAATGAAGCGTTTCAATGCGAACCCAGCGCGCACTCCTGGGACCTGCAACGCCAATACAAGGAGGTATTCATGTTCTCTCGAAGGACGGCATCTCGCATTGCCGCCACCGTCGCCAGCGCGGCTGTTCTGGCCGCCACCCTCGTCGCGTGTTCGTCAAGCGGCAGCGGCGGATCATCCATCACCCTCATGGCCGGCGGAAACGACCCGGCGTCCACCAAGTTCGCCAAGGCCATCGCGGACGGGTTCATGAAGGAGAACCCGTCGATCAAGGTCAAGGTGAACACCCGCCCGGCAGGCACGGACGGCGACAACCTGATCAAGACGCGCCTGTCGACCCACACCATGGACGACGTCTTCCTCTACAACTCCGGATCGCTCTTCCAGGCCCTCAACCCCGACACGCAGCTCCAGCCCCTCACCGACGAGGCCTGGGTGAAGAACATCACCGACGACTTCAAGAAGACCGTCAGCACGTCGAAGGCGACGTACGGCGCTCCGACAGGGACCACTTTCAACGGTGGCGTCATGTACAACAAGAAGGTCTACGAGAAGCTCGGGCTGAGCGTCCCGACGACCTGGGCGGAGTTCATCAGCAACAGCGAGAAGATCAAGGCAGCAGGCATCGTCCCCGTCATCCAGTCGTACGGCGACACCTGGACCAGCCAGCTCTTCGTGCTGGCCGACTTCGCGAACGTCAGCAAGGCCGACCCCGAGTGGGCGACGAAGTACACCGAGAACAAGGCGAAGTACGTCAACCCGCCGGCGCTCGCCGGCTTCACGCACACGCAGGAGGTCTTCGACAAGGGTCTGCTCAACAAGGACTACGCGTCGCTGACCAACGTGAACGCGCTCAAGATGCTCGCGACGGGCGAGGGAGCCCAGTACCCGATGATCACCGCGGTGATCAGCAACGTGCTGCAGAGCAACCCCGACCAGGTCAACGACATCGGCTACTTCGCGATGCCGTCCGACTCGGCCGAACCGCAGGCGACCGTCTGGGAGCCGGGTGGGGCGTACATCCCGAAGTCGACGACGGGCGACAAGCTGACCGCCGCGAAGAAGCTGGTGGCGTTCATCAACTCGCCGGCCGGGTGCGAAATTCAGAACTCTGCGGCGGTTCCCGCCGGTCCGTTCGCGATCAGCACCTGCAAGCTCCCGTCCGACGCTCCGGCGCTGGTGGCCGATGAGCTGAAGTACCAGGACGCCAAGCAGACCGGCCTGGCGCTGGAGTTCCTCTCCCCGATCAAGGGACCGAACCTGGAGAAGATCCTCATCCAGGTCGGCTCCGGCATCACCGATGCCAAGGCGGGCGCTGCGCTGTACGACAACGACGTGAAGGCGCAGGCGCAGCAGCTCGGGCTCAAGGGCTGGTAGCCCTGGACCACGAGCGACGCACCTGACAGCGTCGTAACGCGGGGCCGATGGCCGCACAGCCGTCGGCCCCGCAACGCACCACAGCACCATCGCACTGAACTCGACGAGGAGTAAAACATGTCGACGGCCAATCCGGCGACCGCGATCCAAGCGGCCGACATCATCACGGACATTCATCCGCCGCAGAAGAAGCGGCGACCGATCAAGTCGTACTACCCGACCTGGTTCTTCATCCCGGCGGTCGCGCTCTACGTCGTGTTCTTCGCCATCCCGACGTTCTCGTCGTTCTACTTCTCGCTGACCCGATGGTCGCTCTTCGACTCGCAGTTCATCGGCTTCGACAACTTCGTCCAGTTCTTCCGCGACCCGCAGCTGTACACGAGCTTCATCCACACCCTGATCTACGCGGTCATCACGTCGGGCGCAAAGGTCATCATCGGATTCTTCCTCGCGATCCTGCTCACCGGCCCGATCGTCGGCCGCGGCTACCTCCGCGCCGTCGTCTTCTTCCCCGTGCTGCTCTCGACCATCGGCGTCGGCATCATGTGGAAGTCCCTGCTCGACCCGTTCCACGGGATGGTCAACGCCGTCCTCGGCTTCTTCGGGCTCCCTCAGCCCGGCTGGTTCACCGACCCGAACCTCGCGCTGTACTCCATCGCAGGCGTCGACATCTGGAAGGGCGTCGGCATCGCGACCCTGATCTTCATGGCAGGCATCGTCGCCATCCCGAACGAGTATTTCGAGGCGGCCAAGATCGACGGCGCGTCCTCCTGGAAGATCCTGCGCCAGATCACGATCCCGCTCAGCAGGGGCGCGACGGCGACCGTCATCATCCTGTCCCTGATCGGCGGCCTGAGGTCGTTCGACATCATCTGGGCGACGACGGGAGGCGGGCCGGGCTTCACCAGCGACGTGATCGCATCCGTCATCTACAAGCAGTACCAGGCGGGCTTCTACGGGCTGTCGACCGCCGGCAACGTGGTGCTCTTCCTGGTGGTCACCGTGATCATGGTGCCGCTGTCGTACTTCCTGAACAGAAAGCAGGTGGAGCTGTGACCCGCGAGCGCACCAGGGCCTGGATCGTCGGCGTCATCGCGATCGTCGTCTCCGTCGTCGTCTTCCTCATCCCGTTCATCTTCGTGCTGCTTCAGGCGGCGAAGTCGCCGGCTGAAGCATCGAACCTCGCCTTCTCCTGGCCGTCCCAGTTCCTGTTCTTCCAGAACTTCTGGGAGACGCTGAACTCCAACGACGGCGTGATCTGGCGCGCGATCATCAACAGCGCTGTGCTCACTGTCGGGTCGGTCGCGATCATGGTCGTGCTGTCTGCGATGGCCGGGTACGTGCTCGCCCGCAAGAAGAGCAAGTGGGGACCGGTCGTCAACTTCTTCGTGCTGGCAGGGCTGATCGTTCCTCCTGCCGTCGTCCCGACCATCTGGGTGCTGCAGGGCCTCCAGCTGTTCGGCACGATGCCAGGGATGATCCTGGTCGAGGCCACCTTCGGACTCTCGTTCTGCATCCTGCTGTTCCGGGCGTTCGTGGGCAACATCCCACGGGAGCTCGACGAGGCGGCGGTGCTCGACGGGTCCGGCCCGATCCGGTTGTTCTTCCGGGTGGTGCTGCCGCTGCTTCGGCCGGTGGTGGTGACGGTGATCGTGGTGCAGTCAGTGTTCGTCTTCAACGACTTCGCCGGTCCGCTGTACTTCCTCCCCGGGGACCAGAACGTGACCGTCCAGCTCGCGCTGTACACCTTCTCCGGCCAGAACCTGAGCTTCTACAACCTGCTGTTCATGGCCATCTTCCTCATCACCATCCCCCCGCTCATCGCATACATCTTCTTCAACCGACAGATCGTCGCCGGCATCACCAGCGGCGCTGTCAAGGGCTGAGACCACCGTGACAACGAACGAAACCTCTGGAGAGAAATCAATGAACTGGCAAGCTCGCATGATCGCAGCAGACAACGACTTCAACGGGGCGCCGCTGCTCCGCCGTGAATTCGCCGTCGACAGCGGCCACGGCGCTGTGACGAGCGCGACCCTCACCCTGAGCGCACTCGGCGTGGTGGAGGCGTGGCTCAACGGACGCGCGATCTCGGACGACCTGCTCACGCCGGGCTGGAGCAGCTACGAGTGGCGCCTCCGCTACGCGAGCTACGACGTGACCGACCTGATCGGCCAGGGCGACGATGCTGGTCGAGGCTCCGTGCTCGGCCTCGCGCTCGGCAACGGCTGGTTCCGCGGCCGCCTCGGCTGGTCGGGACGCTCGGCCTTCTACGGCTCCGAGCTCGGCGCGTTCGCCCAGTTGGAACTGACCTTCGCGGACGGGTCGACCCAGACCATCGCGACGGATGCCGACGGCTCTTGGACCGCCGGACAGAGTCCGGTGCTCGCCAACGACCTCTACGACGGCGAGACCATCGACGCCCGGCTCCGCGACGACGCCTGGCTCTCCGCCGGATTCGCGGCCGACGACTGGGTGGGCGTGCACGCACTGGACTTCGACACCGCGATCCTGACCCCGTACGTCGGTCCGCGCGTCCACCGCTGGAACGAGCTCCCCGTGGTGGAGATCACCACCTCGCCATCCGGCAAGACCCTGGTCGACTTCGGTCAGAACCTCGTCGGCTGGGTGCGCGTCTCCGTGCGCGGCGAGGCAGGCGCAGAGGTCACGATCAAGCACGCGGAGGTGCTGGAGCACGGCGAGCTCGGCACTCGACCGCTACGCACAGCGCTCGCCACCGACCGCTACATCCTGAGCGGCGGCGACGACGTGTTCGAGCCGACCTTCACCTTCCACGGCTTCCGCTACGCCGAGATCACGGGATGGCCTGGCGAGCTGAAGCCGGAAGATCTCACCGCCGTCGCAATCGGCTCCGACCTGGAGCGCATCGGCACCTTCCGCAGCTCCGACCCGATGCTCAACCAGTTCCACGAGAACGTGGTCTGGGGGATGCGCGGCAACTTCGTCGACGTCCCCACCGACTGCCCGCAGCGAGACGAACGCCTCGGCTGGACCGGCGACATCGCCGCCTTCGCGCCGACCGCAGCGTTCCTCTACGACGTGGATGCGTTCCTCTCCGACTGGCTGATCGACCTCGACGCAGAGCAGCAGCACCACGACGGCATCGTCGGCTTCGTCATCCCCGACGTGCTCAAGTACGTCGACAGGGACACCCCCACCGAGTTCGGGCCGGTCGACTCGACCGCGATCTGGAGTGATGCGGCGGTCTGGGTGCCGTGGACGCTCTATCAGGCATACGCCGACCAGGACGTGCTCGGCCGCCAGTTCGGCTCGATGTCGAGCCACGTTCGCCGGGTGCACTCGCTGCTCTCGCCGGCAGGGGTCTGGGATGGCAACTTCCAGTTCGGCGACTGGCTCGACCCTGACGCCCCGCCGGAGGACCCGGCCAAGGCCAAGGCCGACAAGGGCGTCGTCGCGACAGCGTGCGCGTACCACTCGGCCAGGATCGTCGCGGACACGGCTGCGCTGCTCGGCCTCACCGCGGAGCAGGCCGAGTTCGAGACGATCGCCTCCGACCTGCGCGCTGCCTTCAACCGGGAGTACGTGAACGGCGGCGTCGTCAAGAGCGACTGCACCACCGTCTACGCGCTGGCCATCGTGTTCGGGCTGCTCGACGCATCCGACGAGGTCGTCGCGGGCGAACGCCTCGCGGAGCTGAGCGCCGCGGCCGGCTACCGCATCTCGACGGGCTTCGCGGGGACGCCGTTCATCACGGACGCCCTGACGAAGACCGGCCACCTGGATGCGGCGTACCGGCTGCTGCTCGAGCGCGAGTGCCCGTCCTGGCTCTACCCGGTGACCATGGGTGCGACCACCGTCTGGGAGCGCTGGGACTCGATGCTGCCTGACGGCACCATCAACCCGGGAGAGATGACCTCTTTCAACCACTACGCGCTCGGCGCCGTCGCCGACTGGATGCACAGGGTCGTCGGCGGTCTCGCCCCGCTCGCCCCCGGATACGCGGAGGTGCTCGTCGCCCCGCAGCCTGGAGGCGGAATCACCGAGGCGGAGACAACGCTGGAGACCCCGCACGGTCGCGTCGCCGTCCGCTGGAGCGTGACGGGCGACGAGTTGACCGTCGATGCAGAGCTCCCAGCCGGAGTCGGCGGGGTGCTCAGACTTCCCGGCCAGGACGACCGAGCCATCACAGGCGGCCCCGTCTCGGCGACCGTCCCCTTCGCTGCTCCGGCGCTCGCCGCAGCGGCCAGCGCATCAGAGAAATGAACAGGCACCATGACTGACCTCACCGCCATCTCAGCGGACCTCACCGCCCAGGCGATCGAGCTGCCCTCGTGGGCGTTCGGCAATTCCGGCACCCGGTTCAAGGTGTTCGGGTCGCCTGGCACCCCGCGCGACCCGTTCGAGAAGATCGCGGACGCCGCGCAGGTGCACAAGCACACCGGCCTCGCACCGAAGGTCGCGCTGCACATCCCGTGGGATGTGGTGGACTCGTACGCCGACCTGCGCAAGCACGCGGAGGATCACGGGGTCGGGCTGGGCACGGTCAACTCGAACACCTTCCAGGACGACGCGTACAAGCTGGGGTCGGTGACCCACAGCGATCCTGCGATCAGGCAGAAGGCGATCGACCACCATTTCCGCTGCATCGACGTGATGGACGAGACCGGGTCGCGCGACCTCAAGATCTGGCTGGCGGACGGCACCAACTATCCGGGCCAGGACGACATCAGGGCCAGGCAGGACAGGCTGGCGGAGTCGCTCGCGGCGATCTACGCGCGGCTCGGCGACGACCAGCGGATGGTGCTCGAGTACAAGTTCTTCGAGCCGGCGTTCTATCACACGGACGTTCCCGACTGGGGGACCAGCTACGCGCACACGGTGGCGCTCGGCGAGAAGGCGTACGTCTGCCTCGACACCGGGCACCACGCGCCCGGCACGAACATCGAGTTCATCGTCGCCCAGCTCCTCCGCCTCGGCAAGCTCGGCTCGTTCGACTTCAACTCGCGGTTCTATGCGGACGACGACCTGATCGTCGGCGCCGCCGATCCGTTCCAGCTGTTCCGGATCATCGCTGAGGTGGTGCGCGGCGGCGGGCTCAACAACCCGGATGTGGCGTTCATGCTCGACCAGTGCCACAACATCGAGAAGAAGATCCCCGGGCAGATCCGGTCGGTGCTCAACGTGCAGGAGATGACGGCGCGCGCGCTGCTGATCGACAGGGAGGCGCTCTCGGCCGCTCAGGCCGCGGGCGACGTCCTCGGCGCCAACGGCATCTTGATGGACGCCTTCTACACGGATGTGCGCCCGGCGCTCGCCGAGTGGCGAGAGTCCCGAGGGCTTCCCGCCGACCCGATGGCCGCGTACGCCGCGTCCGGCTATCAGGAGAAGATCGAGGCCGACCGCGTCGGCGGGACGCAGGCGGGGTGGGGCGCCTGATGACGAACGAATCAGCAGCGGAACTCATCGCACGGTCGAACAGGCTCGGCGCCGACCCGCGCAACACCAACTACGCAGGCGGCAACACGTCAGCCAAGGGCACGGAGACCGACCCTGTCACCGGCGAGCCGGTGGAGCTGCTCTGGGTGAAGGGGTCAGGCGGCGATCTCGGCACGCTCACCGAGGCCGGGCTGGCGGTGCTGCGGCTGGACAGGCTGCGCGCCCTGACCGGCGTGTACCCAGGAGTCGACCGCGAGGACGAGATGGTCGCGGCGTTCGACTACACCCTGCACGGCAAGGGCGGCGCTGCGCCGTCGATCGACACGGCGATGCACGGGCTGGTGGATGCGGCGCACGTCGACCACCTGCATCCGGACTCCGGCATCGCGTTCGCGACGGCGTCCGACGGCGAGCGGCTGACGGCCGAGGCGTTCGGCGGTCGCGTGGTGTGGGTGCCCTGGCGGCGGCCCGGCTTCCAACTCGGCCTCGACATCGCGGCGGTGAAGGAGGCCAACCCGGATGCGATCGGCTGCATCCTTGGCGGGCACGGCATCACCGCATGGGGCGACACCAGCGACGAGGCAGAGGCGAACTCGCTCTGGATCATCGAGACAGCAGCGGCATACATCGCAGCGCACGGGCGGCCGGAGCCGTTCGGAACCGGGTTGGACGGTTACGCGCCGCTTCCCGAGGCGGAGCGGCGCGCGAAGGCGGCGGCGCTCGCCCCGCACCTGCGGGCGCTCGTGTCGACGGACCGCGTGCAGGTGGGTCACTTCAGCGACGCGGACGAGGTGCTCGACTTCCTGGCGATGGCCGAGCATCCACGGTTGGCCGCCCTCGGCACGTCCTGCCCAGACCACTTCCTGCGCACGAAGGTGAAGCCGCTGGTGCTCGACCTGCCCGCCGACGCGTCCATCGAGGATTCGGTGGCGCGGCTGGAGGAGCTGCACGCGGCGTACCGCGCCGACTACCAGGCGTACTACGACCGCTTCGCGACGGACGATTCGCCCGCGATCCGCGGCGCGGACCCCGCGATCGTGCTCATCCCCGGCGTCGGGATGTTCAGCTACGGCGCGAACAAGCAGACGGCGAGAGTGGCAGGCGAGTTCTACATCAACGCCATCAACGTCATGCGCGGCGCCGAGGCCCTGTCGACATACGCGCCGATCGACGAGTCGGAGAAGTTCCGCATCGAATACTGGGCCCTGGAGGAGGCGAAGCTCCAGCGGATGCCGAAGCCCAAGCCGCTCGCGGGGCGGGTCGCGCTCGTGACTGGCGCGGCGTCCGGGATCGGCAAGGCCATCGCCACCAGGCTCGCGGCCGAGGGCGCGTGCGTCGTCATCGCCGACCTCGACCTCGCGAAGGCGCAGGACGCCGCCGCGTCCATCGGCGGCACGGACGTGGCCGTCGGCGTGCAGGCGGACGTCACAGACGAGCGGGCGGTGCAGTCGGCCGTGGATGCGTCCCTGCTGGCGTTCGGCGGCCTCGACCTGGTGGTCAACAACGCAGGGCTGTCGCTGTCGAAGTCGCTCCTGGAGACGACCGTGGCCGACTGGGACCTGCAGCACGACGTGATGGCGAAGGGTTCGTTCCTCGTCTCGCGCGCCGCAGCGAGGGTGCTGATCGACCAGAAGCTCGGAGGAGACATCGTCTACATCTCGTCGAAGAACTCGATCTTCGCCGGTCCGAACAACATCGCGTACTCAGCGACCAAAGCCGACCAGGCGCACCAGGTGCGGCTGCTCGCGGCGGAGCTCGGCGAGCACGGCGTGCGGGTCAACGGGATCAACCCGGACGGCGTCGTGCGCGGGTCCGGGATCTTCGCCGGCGGCTGGGGCGCGAAGCGCGCCGCGGTCTACGGGGTTCCGGAGGAGGAGCTCGGCCAGTACTACGCGCAGCGCACGCTGCTCAAGCGCGAGGTGCTGCCGGAACACGTCGCGAACGCGGTGTTCGTGCTGTGCTCGTCCGACCTCGACCACACGACAGGCCTGCATATCCCGGTGGACGCTGGCGTGGCGGCGGCGTTCTTGCGATGAGCGCGGGTGCGACGGGCACGGTCGCCGCGGTCGACCTCGGGGCGACCAGCGGGCGCGTGATGATCGGGAGGGTCGGGCCGGACACGCTCGACCTGACGGAGGCCGCGCGGTTCGCGAACACGCCCGTCACGCTGTGGGAGGGCGACCGCCCAGGCCTGCACTGGAACATCGCGGAGCTGTACCGCAACGTCGTCGACGGGCTGGGGGATGCGCTGCGCGCCGAGCCGGGGATCGTGAGCGTCGGGGTGGATGCGTGGGCCGTCGATTACGGGCTGCTGCGCGGCGGGGTGCTCCAGGGCATCCCGTACCACTACCGCGACGAGCGGGCAGCGGCCGGGACGCCGCTGGTGCACGAGCGGGTGCCCGCCGGCGAGCTGTACCGGCAGAACGGGCTGCAGTACCTGCCGTTCAACTCGCTCTACCAGCTCGCGGTCGACAACGCGGCCGGGCGGCTCGACGGCGTAGACACGATGCTGCTCATTCCCGATCTGATCGCGTACTGGCTGAGCGGAGAGCGCGTCGCGGAGCGTACGAACGCATCCACGACCGGGCTGCTCGGCGCGGACGGGACGTGGAACGCTCCGCTGATCGACGCGCTGAAGCTGCCGCGCGGCCTGTTCCGCCCTGTGGTGGATGCGGGGACCGTGATCGGGCCGCTGCTGCCGAGTGTGCGTGGCGAGCTGCGCATCCCGAGCGGGATGGCCGGTGTCGCTGAACGGGCCGGAAGCGGGATTCCCGGTGGGCCGGTCGTGACCACGGTCGGCTCGCACGACACGGCGTCTGCGGTGGTGGCCGTACCGCTGCGCTCCGAGAACGCGGCGTACATCTCCTGCGGAACCTGGGGGCTGGTCGGCCTCGAGCTGGACCGGCCGGTGCTGAGCGAGGCCGCGCGAGAGGCCAACTTCACCAACGAGGGCGGCGTGGATGGGCGGGTCAGGTTCCTGCACAACGTGATGGGCCTGTGGTTGCTGAGCGAGTGCATCCGGACCTGGCGTGCTGCGGGGATCGACGCCGACCTGGTGGACCTGCTGGAACGGGCGGAGTCGCTGACGACGCCGGTGCCGGTGTTCGACGCGAACGACCAGCGCTTCCTGGCTCCTGGAGACATGCCGTCGCGGATCGCGTCCTGGTGCGCTGAGCGCGGGGTGGCGGCGCCGGACGGCCCGGTCGAGTACGTGCGGAGCATCGTGGAGAGCCTCGCCGAGGCGTTCGCGACGGCCGTGCGGACGGCGTCTGCGCTGTCCGGGCGGCTCGTGGACACCGTGCACATCGTGGGAGGGGGCGCGCGCAACCGGCTGCTCTGCCAGCTGGTCGCCGACCGCTGCGGCGTGTCGGTGCTCGCCGGGCCCGTCGAGGCGACGGCCATCGGCAACGTGCTGGTGCAGGCGCGGGCGCACGGCCTCGTGCACGGTGACCTGGAGGCGCTGCGCGCCCTGGTCCTCGCCACCCACCCGCCGATCGAGTACCTCCCCGCGGCCTCGGCGACGCTCGCGAGACGCCGGTAACTGTCGCAAACCGCTCGGGATGCGCAGCAGTCACGGGTATCTCGTTGTGCGGCCGGCTCCGCGGCTCTGGAAGACCTCGGGTCAGGAGGCGCGGGCGGCCGTCGCCTCGGTGTCTGCGAGATCTTCGCGGGCGGTCTCGCGCGGCGAGAGCGTGAAACGCGGGCGCCAGGACGTGAAGCGGAGGCGCAGGCTGCGGTACTTGACCAGGTAGAAGACGCCCACGATCGCCGCTGCGAAACCGGATGCGGCGCCCACCCCCATCGCCCAGCGCGGGCCGAACGTGTCGGCCACCCAGCCGACGATCGGGGCGCCCACCGGGGTCCCGCCCATGAAGATCGCCATGTAGATGGCCATCACGCGCCCGCGGAGCTGCGGGTCCGTCGTCATCTGGACGACGCCGTTCGCGGTGGTCATCAGGGTCTGCGACGAGACGCCGATCACGATGAGCGCGAGCGCGAAGAGCCAGAAGTCCGGCATCACGGCGGCCAGCGCGCAGCCGAAGCCGAAGAACGCTGCGCCGGCGAAGAGGAGCGCGACTCGTGGCCGCTCGCGGCGGGCGGAGAGCAGCGCGCCGACCACGGAACCGATCGCCATGATCGACGAGAGCAGGCCGTACTCGCCTGCGCCGGCGTGGAAGACCGACACCGACATCGTGGAGATGAAGATCGGGAAGTTGAGGCCGAACGTGCCGATCAGGAACACCATCACGAGGATCACCAGGATGTCGGGGCGCCGCCGCACATACCGGAAGCCCTCGGCCAGACCGCCGCGCTGCCGCTTCGCGCGCTCCGACCTGTACAGTTTCTCGATCCGCAGGAACTTGAGCGAGAGCAGCACGGCGCCGAACGTGGCCGCGTTGATCAGGAACACCCAGCCGGCCCCGACCACGGCGACCAGCAGGCCGGCCACAGCGGGCCCGAGCAGGCGCGCCATGTTGAACGACGCCGAGTTGAGCGCGACGGCGTTCGACAGGTTCGGTCCGGCCACCAGCTCGGAGACGAACGTCTGCCGTGCGGGGGCGTCGAACGCCGCGACGCAGCCGAGGAGCAGCGCGAACACGTACACGTGCCAGAGCTGCACGACACCGGTGACGGTCAGGATGCCCAGCCCGAGCCCCAGCGCGCCCATCGCCCCCTGCGTGGCCATGAGCAGTTTGCGGCGGTCCAGGTGGTCGGCCGCCCATCCCGTCACGGGCAGGAGCAGCAGCTGCGGCCCGAACTGCAGCGCCATCACGAAGCCGACAGCCGCCGCGTTGTTGTGGGTGAGCTGGGTGAGGACGATCCAGTCCTGCGCCGTGCGCTGCATCCAGGTGCCGACGTTGGAGACGATCGCTCCCGCCGCCCAGATGCGGTAGTTCACCCCGGAGAGCGAACGGAACATCGCACTCACGAGTCGGCCAGCTCTCGGAGGATGGCCGCCGCATCCGCCAGGGTCGCCCGCTGCTCGGCGGTGAGGGTGCGCAGCCGCTTGTGCAGCCAGGCGTCGCGCCGTCTCCTGGTCTCGGCGACGAGGGCGAGGCCCTCCTCGGTCGGCACGACGACCACCTTGCGGCCGTCGTCGGCGTCCGGAGTGCGGCGAACGTATCCGGCCTCTTCCAGGCAGTTGATCGTGCGGTTCATCGACGGCGGCTTGACGCGTTCGTGCTCGCTGAGCCGCCCGATGGTGCTGGAGCCTTCTCGCACCAGGAACGCCAGCGTGGAGGTCTGGGTGTCGCTGAGCTCGTCGTCCGCCTTCTCCGCCCTGAGCCGACGGGAGAGCCGCGCCACCGCGATGCGGACGGCGGTGCTGAGGTCGTGGGTGGAGAGTCGTTGAGCCATATATCGTTAGCCTAACAAATTAGCCTTGCTAAATAAATCCCGTTCGCCGCCGGCGTGCGCCAGAATGACGACGTGCCCAGCTACGAAGATGCTCACGGCGTCGAGATCACATACGACGTGTACCAGGTCGAGACCCCGCGGGCGGTGGTGCAGGTCGCGCACGGCGTCGGCGAGCACGCTGGTCGCTACCGGCTGCTGGCCGAGCATCTCAACGCGAACGGCTACACCGTGTACGCCGACGACCACCGCGGCCACGGCCGGACAGGCATGGCCCAGTGGAAAGGGGACGCCACCCGGCTCGGCAGGCTCGGAGTCGGCGGCCTGCGGGCGACAGTGGATGCGCTGCACGACTTCTCGCGGCTCATCCGCGAAGAGAACCCCGACCTCCCGCTGGTCTTCTTCGGTCACAGCTGGGGGTCGCTGATGGGCCAGATGATCCTCAATGCGCACAGCAGCGACTACGACGCCGCCGTGCTCTCCGGCACCGCGTACCGGGTGCTCGGCTCGATGAACAGCGGCGACCTGAACAAGCGGCACGCCCATCTCGGCACGACGGGCGCAGAGTGGCTGAGCCGCGACCCGGCCGTCGCGCAGGCGTTCGTCGACGATCCGCTCACCACGCTCACCCCGATCGCGAAGCTGTTCGGTCTGGCGGACGCCTCCCGGCTGCTCGGCCGTCCCTCCCGCTCGTTCGCACGCGACCTGCCGCTGCTCATCCAGGTGGGAGGGGACGACCCGCTCGGCGGAGAGGCCAGTGCCCGCAAGCTGGAGAAGGCGTACCGGGAGCGGTCGGGGCTCACCGACGTGACCACGATCGTCTATCCAGGCGCGCGCCACGAGATCTACAACGAGACCAACAAGGCCGAGGTCATGGCCGACCTGACCGCCTGGCTGGATGCGCGCATCCCGTCGCGGGAGTAGCCGGTCGATCCGGAGAGCCGCCCGGCGATCTAGGCTGTAGCCATGCACGGTGAATACAAGGTTCCTGGTGGCAAGCTCGTCGTCGTCGACCTGGAGGTGATCGACGGCAGACTCGCGAACTTCCGCCTCGCCGGCGACTTCTTCCTCGAACCGGACACGGCGCTGGAGGCGATCGACCGCTCGGTGAACGGCCTTCCGGCCGAGTCGGATGCCGCGACCATCGCTGCCGCTGTCCGCGGCGCGCTGCCGGAGGGCGCGACGCTGCTCGGCTTCTCGCCGGAAGCGGTCGCCGTCGCCGTGCGCCGCTCGCTCGCCCGCGCGACGAGCTGGCGCGACTACGACTGGCAGATCGTGCACTCCAAGGCTGTGCCTCCTGTGATGCAGATGGCGCTCGACGAGGTGCTCGCCACCGAGGTCGGAGAGGGGCGCCGCGGCCCGACGCTGCGCATCTGGGAGTGGGACGAGCCCGCGGTGGTCATCGGCAGCTTCCAGTCGGTGAAGAACGAAGTGGATGCGGAGAACGCCGAGAAGTACGGCTTCGACGTGGTGCGGCGCATCTCCGGCGGCGGCGCGATGTTCATGGAGGCCGGCTCGGTCGTCACGTACTCGATCTACGCCCCGGCCGATCTGGTGCAGGGGATGAGCTTCGCCGACAGCTACGCCTTCCTCGACGAGTGGGCGATCGTCGCCCTGAAGTCGCTCGGCATCGACGCGTTCTACCAGCCGCTCAACGACATCACGAGCCCGAAGGGCAAGATCGGCGGCGCCGCGCAGAAGCGTCTCGGCTCCGGCGCCGTGCTCCACCACGTGACCATGAGCTACGACATGGACGGTCAGAAGATGACCGAGGTGCTGCGCATCGGCCGCGAGAAGATCAGCGATAAGGGCATCACCAGCGCGGCGAAGCGCGTCGACCCGCTGCGCAGCCAGACCGGCATGACGCGCGCCGAGATCATCGACCGCATGAAGCAGACCTTCACCCAGCTGTACGGCGCGACTCCCGGCGACATCACGCCGGAGGAGTACGCCGCAGCCGAGAAGCTCGTCGCCGAGAAGTTCGGCACCACGGAGTGGCTCTACCGCGTCCCGTAGGCGCGCGCCCATCGCATCCCATCGAGCCCAGCCTTCTTCACCGTTCAACGCAATTGCGGTGAAAAAGCCTGGGCTCGATTGCGTCTGAGGCAGGAGTGTTGTTAGGTTAGGCAAAGCTTAGTTAGCTGAGCCTTACCTAACCACACCAGTCCAGAATCCAGCGGAACGACCGTGCGTCGCTCCGCTCACAGGAGCGCCATGAGATCGTTGAGTTCCCCGTCCACAGCTGCGCACGCACCGGCGAAGAGACGCGGCGCGCGTCTGCTCGCGGCGCTGGTCGCGACCGCCCTGGCGACGCTCGGCGTCACCGCCGTCGCCGCCCCGGCGCACGCGGCAGGCCCGACCGTGTCCGCTCAGGAGATCCCCGCCGCCGGCGGCACGATCACCCTCACCGGCAGCGGCTTCACCCCCAGCACCCAGGGCATCTACCTGGGTGTCGGCCCGACGGGACTCCCCGGCTTCTACCTCGGCGCCAGCAGCCTCATCACCAGCGAGACCATCTGGATCGCACCGGGCAACGTCGACGGCACCAGCCCCTCAGGCCGCACGGCGCCGATGAACGCCGACGGCACGTTCTCCGTGACCGTCACGGTACCTGCGGCAAGCGCATCCACCCCGACGTATGCGGTCTACACGTCCAAGGGTCACGGCCAGGGGATGAGCGACACCAGCCAGAACTCGATCACCCCCCTCGTCTACGCACCCGTTCCTCCCGCGACAACCGCTCTCGCGCTGGCGACGAGCGCGGCGAGCGTCACGGACGGCTCGGCGGTCACCCTCACGGCGACGGTCAGCCCGGCTGCCGCGGGAACGGTCACCTTCCGCGAAGGGTCGGCCACGCTCGGTACGGGAACGGTCTCCGGCTCGACCGCGACGTTCAGCACCAACGGCCTCGCCGTCGGCGCGCACTCGATCACCGCGTCGTTCGCCCCGGCGGACAGCACCGCCTTCGCCGCGTCCACCTCGCCGGCCGTCACCGTCACGGTGACCGCTGTCGGCGCCCCGACCCCCGCCTCCGTCACCGTCTCCCCGGCGACAGGGCTCGACCCGTCCGGCGCGTCCATCACGGTCACCGGTGCGAACTTCGCCCCGACCGGCGGCGCCGTCCCCGGCGTGTACGTGGGCGTCGGCCCGAAGTCGGCAGCAGGTGAGCCGTCGTGGAACCTCACCGCCTCGCTCTTCCAGGGTGTCGCCTGGGTGCGCACCATCGGCGCCGACGGCGCGTTCACCAGCTCCCTGACCGGCATCGCCCAGGTCTTCACCTCGAACGGCCGCCAGGTCGACTGCTCCACCGAGGAGTGCGGCGTCTACACCTTCGCCGCGCACGGCTCCGCCGACCGCACCCAGGACACGTACACGCCCATCGCGTTCGCCGTCCCCGCCGTGACCCCTGTCGCCACCACGCTCTCGATCACCACCTCGTCTGCCAGCTCGACCGCGGGCTCCGGGGTGGATGTGACGGTCACCGTCTCCCCGAAGGCGGACGGCACCGTGAGCATCCTGGACGGCAGCACCGTCGTCGCACGCAACCTCGTGCTGCGCGACGGAAAGGCGACCACCCGCATCTCCACCCTCCCGCAGGGCGCGCGCTCGCTGACGGCCACCTTCACGCCGGCCGATCCGTCCGCGTTCGCCGCATCGACGGCCGCACCGGTCACCCACACCGTGACAGCGTCGCCGATCGTGACCGTCCCGACCGCTCCGGACCCCGTGGTCGTCGCCACGCCGGTCGCCCCGGCCGAGCCGGTCTGCGTCGCCCGCTCCATCAGCGACGCGACGCTGAGCTGGGGGCTCAAGTCGAGCTTCCGCAACTACATCTCCGGCGGGATCGCGAAGGGCTCGTGGAACCTCTCCGGCGTGACGTACGCCGACGGGAAGTACGGCTGGAGCAACGGCTCCGGCAGCTACAACACGGCTGACGACAAGGGCATCGCACGCTTCCCCGGCAGCGTCGCGTTCACCGGTCACAACGGCGTCCTCAACCTGGTGCTCTCCAACGTCGCGGTGAAGGTGACGGGTCCGAACACGGCCACCATCGTCGCCGACGTCCACTCGACCGACATGGGCGGCGCGGCAAGCGACCACTCCGGCATCGCGTTCGCCTCCGTCGCGCTGAGCGGCGGCGCGTCCGGCTCGCGGGTCACGGCGACGGATGCTCCTGTCACCCTCACCGCGGCGGGCGCCACCGCGTTCGCCGGCTTCTACGAGGCGGGCACAGCACTCGACCCCGTGTCGTTCAGCCTGCCGCTCGGGGCCAGCGTGCCCTGCGACAGTGCGACAGCGTCCACCCTCGCCACCACCGGCGGGGGAGACGCGGGCGGCTGGCCGCTGCTCGGAGGGCTGATGGTGCTCGTCGGCGTCGCGGCTGTCGTCGTGGTCCGGCGTCGCGCATCCAGCCAGGCGGTGGCTCAGGCGTGACCTCTCGCACGGAAGCACTCGTGGGCGGGGCCGTCGGCTCCGCCCACGGGCGTCGGCGGGCGCCCCGTTCCGCCCGGCTGCTACGACTCGCGGCCGTCGTCGCGGTGGTGGCGACCCTCTCGGGATGCGGCACGACGGCCGCGACCTCGGCATCGACCCCCGCGCCGTCCACACCGGCGACGGCACCGGCGGCGGATGCGCGTGCCGGACTCGCCGACCCGCGCACCATCACCGGTCCGTCGACCGCCGCCCCTGTCGCGGACGTCGTCCCGATCACGAAGGCCCCGAAGCCGAAACTGCCGGTGACCGTCGATGATGCGTCCGGCACGAAGGTCACGGTCTCCGACACCAGCCGCATCCTGGCTCTCGACGTCTACGGCACGCTCGCCGAGACCGTCGTCGGCCTCGGGCTGGGCGACAGGATCGTCGGCCGTGGCGCTTCGAACACGCTCAGCGCGCTGAAGAAGCTCCCGCTGGTGACCCAGAACGGTCACGAGCTGAACGGCGAGGCGATCCTCGCCCTGCACCCGACGCTGGTCCTCACCGACACCACGCTCGGGCCGCGCGATGTGCAGGACCAGCTCCGCGCATCCGGAGTCACCGTGGTGTTCTTCGACTCGGAGCGCAGCATCGCGACCATCGGCTCGCAGATCGAGACGGTGGCGCACGCGGTGGGCCTCGATGCGGACGGCGCGCGTCTGGCGAAGCGGGTCGCGGGCGACCTCGCGGCGGCCAAGAAGACGATCGCCGCGATGGCGCCGACCGGAGACGACCGGCTGCGCGCCGCCCTGCTCTATGTGCGCGGTCGCGCCGGTGTGTTCTTCCTCTTCGGCAAGGGGATGGGCGCCGACGACCTCATCGGGGCGCTCGGCGCTGTCGATGTGGCGACCGAGGCGGGCATCACGGGCGCGAAGCCCGCGAACAGCGAAGCGCTGCTGGCGACCAACCCGGATGTGTTCCTCATGATGACGGACGGCCTCGCCTCCACCGGCGGCGTGGATGGGCTGCTCCAGCGGCCGGGTGTCGCGGACACCGCGGCGGGGCAGCACCGCAGGATCGTGGACATGAACGACGGGCAGCTCATGTCGTTCGGGCCGACGACGCCCGCCGTGCTGCTGTCGCTCGCCGACGCGCTGTACCGGCCGGAGGCCGCGAAGTGACGCGCGCGGAGGCGCAGCCGCGCGCGGACGCGCAACGCCGGGCGATGACGGTGAGTGCAGAGGGTGCCGCGCCGGTTGCGTCCCTCGCGAAGCCCCGCCAGCGCCTCAGCGCCGTCACCCGTGCACGCCACCGTCGCGTCCCGGTGATCGTCGGGCTCGTCGTGCTGCTCCTGCTCGCTGTGCTGGTCTCCTCCTCCGTGGGGCAGTTCGCGCTCTCGCCGGCCGAGATCGTCGCATCCATCGGCAGGCGCATCGGCATCGCACCGGCCGCGACCGGCGCCGCGAGCTATGCGGACGGCGCCCTCTGGAACATCCGCTTCCCCCGCGTCGCGCTCGGCATCGTCGTCGGTGCCGCCCTCGGCGTCGCCGGCGCCCTGATGCAGGGCGTCTTCGCCAACCCGCTCGCCGAGCCGGCGGTGGTCGGCGTCTCTGCCGGCTGCGCGGTGGGGGCGTGCGCAGTGATCGTCTTCGACCTGCAGCAGTTCGGCCCGGCGAGCATCCCCGCCGCCGCCTTCGTGATGGGCGTGCTCACGACCGTCCTCGTCTACGTGCTGTCGCGCGCCCGCGGGCGCACCCAGGTGCTGATGCTGGTGCTCACCGGCATCGCGATCAACGCCGTCGCGAACGCCGTCATCGCGTTCCTCGTCTTCCAGGCGGACACGGCCAGCCGCGAGCAGATCATGTTCTGGCAGCTCGGCTCCCTCAACGGCGCCACCTGGCAGGCCGTTGCCGTCACCTTCCCACTGCTGATCGTCGGCGTGGGATGCGCGTGGCTGCTCGCCAAGCGACTGGATGCGCTCGCCCTGGGCGAGCGGAGCGCCAGGCACCTCGGCGTCCCCGTCGAACGGGTGCGGTTGCTCGCGATCCTGCTCGTGGCGCTGCTCACCGCCGTAGCCGTATCGTTCGCGGGCATCATCGCGTTCGTCGGCCTGATCATCCCGCACCTGCTGCGCCTGCTGATCGGTCCGGCGCACGCGGCGCTCATCCCGGCCAGCGCGCTCGGCGGTGCGCTGCTGATCAGCGCGGCCGATCTGGCGGCCCGCACCGTCGTGCCGTTCGCCGACCTCCCGATCGGGATGTTCACCGCCCTCGTCGGCGGCCCGGTGTTCTTCGTGCTGTTGCGGCGCACGATCGCGGCGAAGGAGGGGGCGGCATGAGCGCCGGGCAACGCGGCGTCGCCGAGCTGCGCGGCGTCACCCTCACCATCGACGGACGCACGCTGCTGTCCGAGGTGGACATCGCCGTGCGACCGGGAGAGCTCGTCGCCCTGATCGGCCCGAACGGCGCTGGCAAGTCGACGGCGCTCTCCGTGCTGGCGGGGGACGTGACGCCGGACTCCGGCACGGTGACCATCGACGATCGACCCGTTGCGCGCATCCGGGTGCAGGAGCTCGGCCGGTTGCGCAGCGTGCTGCTGCAGCAGAAGGGGGTGTCGTTCTCCTACCCGGTGCGCGACGTGGTGGCGATGGGACGGATGCCATGGGCCAGCGCCGCCGGTGACGCAGGCGACGACGAGGCCATCGTCGCCGATGCCCTCGCCAGGACGGACACCACCCATCTCGCCGACCGCGACGTGACCACCCTTTCCGGAGGAGAACTCGCCCGCGTCTCGCTCGCCCGCGTGCTCGCGCAGCGCTGCAGCATCGTCCTCCTCGACGAACCGACGGACGCGCTCGACATCGGCCACCAGGAGCAAGTGCTCGCGCTCGCCGCCGGCCTCGCCGCGGACGGGGCCGCTGTGCTCGCGGTGCTGCACGACCTGAACCTCGCTGCCGCGTACGCCGACCGGATCGTGCTGCTCGCCGATGGCGCCGTGGTCGCGGACGGCAGCCCACGGGACGTGCTCACCGGCGAACGCCTCAGCGCGGTCTACGGGCATCCGGTGGAGACCATCGACCACCCCTTCACCGGCGCGCTGCTCGTGCTGCCTGTGCGCGCATCCGGCCCCGGTTCACCCTCGAAAGGGGGACATTCCCAGCGCGTTCGGGTACCCTGACCCGCGTGAACTGGTGGATCGTCGGCGGAATCGTCGCTGCAGTGGTGCTCGTGGTCATCGCGTCGAAGCTCGGCTGGATCGACTTCTCCGACAAGACGCGCAAGACGGGTGGCTCGTCGAGCAGCATCGTCGGTATCGGCGACGAGGTCTTCGCGCCCACCCGTCACGAGGCGCAGGTCGAACTCGACCGCCAGTCGATGCTTCCGGCCCCAGCCCCGCTGCCCGGCGACGGCGACAAGGGCATCTGGGAGGGCGGCCGCATCCGGATCGATGTTGCGCCTAGCGCGCCTGCAGGTCCTGATACTCGGGATGCTCCCTGAGCCAGTGCCGCACGTACGGGCACGTCGCGACCACCCGCAGCTCTGTGTTGGCGCGCACGTCGTCCAAGGCTTCTTGAACGAGTGTCGACGCCATCCCCTTCTCGCGCTTTGCCTCGTCGACGACGGTGTGCGTGAAAACGATCGCGTCGTCGCGCAGGTCGTACTCGGCGACGCCGATCTGCTCGCCGTCCTTGAGGAGGGCGTAGCGGGACGATTCCGGTTGATTCACCACGGTGAGACTCATGCCGCCAGGCTAACCCGGCAGCGTCGCGACGCACAGACTGCGAGAATGGGGGAATGCTGGACGACTCCACCGCGGATGCGGCCCCTGCGGATGCGGTGCGTGCGGATGTGTTCCGTGCGGATGCGGTCCCGGCCTGGCACCCGGATGCGCCGAGCACCGTCGTGCACGCCGACAACCTCGACATCGTGGCTGCGCTCCCTGACGCGTCGTTCACTCTCATCTACCTCGACCCGCCGTTCAACACCGGCAGGTCGCAGGCCAGGCGGAGCACCACCTCGGTGCGTTCGGCGGGAGGCGCGGGCAGCGTCACCGGGTTCAAGGGCCGCAGCTACGAACGGATCAAAGGCGACCTGCTGCGCTACGACGACCGGTTCGACGACTACTGGTCGTTCCTCGAGCCCCGTCTGATCGAGGCGTGGCGCATCCTCGCCGACCACGGAACGCTCTACCTGCACCTCGACTACCGGGAGGCCCACTACGCCAAGGTGCTCCTGGATGCGCTGTTCGGCCGGGAGTCGTTCCTCAACGAGATCGTCTGGGCATACGACTACGGAGCCAAGGCGAAGAACAAGTGGCCCACCAAGCACGACACGATCCTGGTCTACGTGAAGAACCCCGCAGGCTACTTCTTCGACTCCTCGGCCGTCGACCGCGAGCCGTACATGGCGCCCGGCCTGGTCACCGCAGAGAAGGCGGAACTGGGAAAACTGCCGACCGACGTCTGGTGGCACACCATCGTGTCGCCCACCGGCAGGGAGAAGACCGGATACCCGACGCAGAAGCCTGAGGGCATCCTGCGCCGCATCGTGCAGGCGTCGAGCCGCGAGGGCGACTGGGTGCTCGACTTCTTCGCGGGCAGCGGCACGACGGGCGCCGTGGCGTCGGCCCTCGGCCGCAGGTTCCTGCTGGTCGACAGCAACCCGGACGCGATCGGCGTGATGCGGGCGCGGTTCGCGGCGGCGGAGCCTGCGGTGCGGTTCGTGGAGGCGTAGGCGGGACCGCTAGAAAATTCTAGAGTTTTCTAATCTTTTCGCTAGAAAGCCCTAGAAATCGATAGCGTGAGCCCTGTGCATTCCGAACTCAATCCGTATTCCCCGGGATCCGGGCTGACGCCTCCGTATCTCGTCGGTCGGCAATCCGAGATCGACGCGTTCGACCTGGTCGCGGCCCGCTCGCGAGGTGGCTTGCACAGTCGCGGCATCGTCCTCCACGGTCTGCGCGGGGTCGGGAAGACCGTCCTGCTCAATCAATTCCGGGATCAGGCCGAGCGATTCGAGTGGTTCGTCATCGAGCTCGAGGGGCGACGGACCGAGGCGGGCAACGAAGCCGTCCGTCAGAGACTCGGTCGCGCTCTGCTACTCGCGAGTCGTCGGCTGCAACGCACCCGGCACGCCACGGCGGTGGTCAAGGAGGCGCTCCGCACGGTCAAGTCGTTCAGCCTGTCTCTGGGGGTCGCATCGATCGAGATCGGCTTGGAAGCCGCGCAGGGCCGCGCAGACTCAGGGCAGCTCGAGGTCGACTTTGAGGAGGTCGTCGAAGACCTCGCCCCGGCTCTGCGGGAAACCTCCTCTGCATTTGCCCTGTTCATCGACGAAATGCAGGACATCGATCCTGAGCTTCTCGTCGCACTCCTTGCCGCACAGCACCGAGCAGGCCAGAAGGGATGGCCCTTCTTCATTTTCGGGGCAGGACTTCCCGCTCTGCCGTCGGTTCTCAGCAGTGCGCGCTCGTACGCTGAGAGGCTCTTCCACTATCGGGAGATCGGCGCGGTGGACGCGACCGCCGCCATGGACGCGCTGGTCGTTCCTGCCATGCGTCAGGGGGCCTCCTTCGAACCGGGTGCGGCGGAGACGATCGTGGACGCTTCGCGAGGATATCCGTACTTCTTGCAGACCTACGGGCAAGCTGCCTGGGAGATCGCGCGATCGAAGAGCATTTCACGAGACGATGCGACGGCCGCCATCGCGGACGGCAACGCCGAATTGGACATGGGGTTCTTTCCTGCTCGATGGGACCGGGCGACTCCAGCCGAGCGCACTTACTTGCGGGCGATGTCACTTGACAGCGATGACGGGTCGCGAACAGCGGAGCTGGCTGCCCGACTCGGTGTCAAACCAGCCGCCCTGTCGCCAGCTCGGCAGAACCTCATCGACAAGGGCATTATCTACATGCCGGAGCGCGGACGGGTGGCGTTCACCGTTCCCAACATGGCGAGCTTCATTCAGCGCCAGTTCCACGACGCCGAACACTCCTGACGACGGATTCCAGACACCCCGGAGCCGCCGTCCGGAGAACACCAAGAACGGTGTGGGAGGCTGGGGCACTATGCGAACCGCGCTCCGCCCCCTGCCCTTCCTCTGGGGCGCGCTGGGCACAGCGGTGACGTTCGCGCTCGTCTACCTCGTCTTCGTGCAGAGCTACATGGGTCAGGTCATCGACGAGCGGGCGTTCGCGGGGGCAGACGTGTGGAAGGGCGACCTGATCGAGTTCGCCCACGCCTTCCTCAACGCCCTGCCGGCCGCCTCGGTGATCCTCGGCTGCATCGCCGCGCTCGCGATCGTGGCCTTCCGCCGCAATTGGGCGGTCTTCTTCGTCGCCGTCGCGGCGGCCGCCCTCGCCAACGGCAGCACCCAGCTCCTCAAATACACCGTGCTGAGCCGCCCGTCGAAGGGCGTGGACGTCGGCCTCGCCAACTCCCTGCCCTCCGGCCACACCACCGTGGCGGCGTCGGCGGCTCTCGTCGTCTTCCTGGTCGCCTCGCCGCGCTTCCGCCCGCTCGCCGCGGTGATCGGTTCGGTCTTCACGATCGCTGCAGGCGCATCCACGCTGGTGGAGCAGTGGCACCGGCCGAGCGACGTGGTGGCCGGGATGCTCGTGGTCGCGTTCTGGGGCTGCATCGCAGGGCTGCTGTACTCCTGGCTGCGCGTGCCGACCGCGGAGCGCCCCGTTCGCACCAAACTGTGGCCGCTGCTCTGGATCGCCGTGGTGTGCGCCGCCGGGGCGATCGTCGCTCTGCTGGTGACCTACTTCTCCGCGCAGGACGGCACGGGGCAGCACCTGTTCGTGGCGTACGCAGGGGGAGTGGCGGCGATCGTGGCGACGGGGTTCGTGCTCGCGGTGCTGGGCAACAGGGTGTTCAGGGCGCTGGCTTAGGGCAGATCACGTAGGGCAGATCACGTATGGCGGCTCAGCGACTGCGCTCGCGCGCCTAGCTGCTCTGCCGCACCACCAGCTCTGTCGGCAGCAGCGTCACCCTGTCCACCGGCTCGCCTTCGATGCGGCGCACGAGCACCCGCGCCATCGTCTCGCCGAGGCCGATCGAGGGCTGGTGCACCGTGGTCAGCGGGGGCGTGGCCGTGAGGCCGAAGTAGTCGTCGTCGTAGCCGACCACCGCGATGTCGCCCGGGATGCTCAGCCCTGCGTCGTGGATCGCCGAGTACGCGCCGGCCGCCATCTGGTCGTTGGCGGCGAACAGGCCGTCGATCGGCACCTCGCGGGCGAGCAGACGGCGCATCGCCTCCATGCCGGAGACAGGGGAGAAGTCGCCGTACTCGACGAGCGTTGCGTCGAGGCCGTGCGCATCCATCGCCCGGCGCCAGCCGGTGTAGCGGTCGACGCCCGCCGGCATGTCCTGGGGGCCGGTGATGAGGGCGATGTTGCGGCGGCCCCGACCGATGAGGTGCTCCGTCGCGCCCACCGCGCCCGCCACGTTGTCCACGTCGACGAAGGAGGCGTTGTGTTCCGTCTCGCTCACCGGGCGGCCGCCGTAGACGATCGGGAGCGTCGATCCGAGCTGGGCGTACGAGTGGTCGCCGGAGTGGTGGGAGACGACGAGCGCGCCGTCCACGTTCCCGCCCATCAGGTAGCGCCGCGTCTTGTCCGGGTTGAGTTCCGACGAGATCACCATGTTGAGCGTGTACTCGGTGTCCGCCAGGTGCAGAGCGACCCCCTGGACGATGGATGCGAAGAACGGGTCGGCGAAGACCTTGGCCGTCGACTCCGGCACGACCAGGGCGATCACCTGAGTGCGGCGGGAGGCGAGGGAGCGGGCGGCCCTGTTGGGCACGTAGTTGAGATCGGCGATGGCCTTGGTGACCGCCTCCGTGACCTCGGGCGTGACCTTGGTCGAGCCGTTCACCACACGGGAAACGGTCGCGCGCGAGACACCGGCGCGCGCCGCCACCGCTTCGAGGGTGGGCACGGGCCGGCCGTCCACCTGCTCCGAGGTCATCGGGTCACCTTTCTACCGCAAGACCCATGCTAGAGCCGACGCGCCCCCTGGTCTCCGCGATCAGCCTGGCGAACGCGTGGCCGGAGTCCTTCACGGTACGCTCCTGCGTCTCGTAGTCCACCCGCACGATGCCGAACCGCTTCTCGTAGCCCCACGCCCACTCGAAGTTGTCCAGGAAGGACCAGACGAAGTATCCGCGCACGTCCGCACCCTCCGCGATGGCCGCGCGCACCGCATCCACGTGGGAGAGGATGTACGCCTCTCGCTCGGTGTCGCGGATGCGGCCGTCCGGGTCGAGGGTGTCGTCGTACGCTGCGCCGTTCTCCGTGATGAACAGCGGAGGAAGCGTCGGGTACTCGCGGCCGAGCCGCACCAGCAGGGTGCGCAGGCCGTCCGGGTTGACCTCCCAGCCCATCGCGGTCTGCGGCAGGTGGCGCGACGGGAACGTCACGTACTCGCTGCCGACGAACGGCGACGACTTCGGCCGGTCGGTCGGGGTGAGGCCGGGCGCAGCATCCACCGGCAGTGGATGCGCGGAGACGTTGTCGTCGTGGTAGTGGTTCACGCCGAGGAAGTCGATGGGCTGGGCGATGGTGGCCAGGTCGCCGTCCTGGACGAGCTCGTCGAAGCGGTGCTCGCGGAGATCGTCGAGGACGTCGGCCGGGTAGCTGCCGAGCAGCAGCGGCTCCAGGAACATCCGGTTCCAGAGGCCGTCGATCCTGCGCGCCGCCTCGCGGTCGGCCGCATCCGCCTGGTCGTTCGGAACGGCATTCGTGAGGTTGAGCGTGATGCCGACGCGGAGAGCAGCGGCGCCGGCCTTCTCGCGCAGGGTCTGCGTCGCGAGCCCGTGCGCGAGGTGCTGGTGGTGCAGTGCGGCCAGGGCGGCGCGCGGTTCCCGCCTGCCGGGGGCGTGCTCGCCGGCCGCGTACGCGATCAGCGAGGAGCAGAGCGGCTCGTTGAACGTCGTCCAGTGGCTCACCCTGTCGCCGAGCGCGTCGTACACCGCCGCAGCGTAATCGCGGAAACGGTATGCGGTGTCGCGGTTGGCCCAGCCGCCCGCGTCCTCGAGCGCCTGCGGGAGATCCCAGTGGTAGAGCGTCAGCCAAGGCAGGATGTCCGCATCCAGCAGCTCGTCCACCAGGCGGCGGTAGAAGTCGAGGCCTGCCTGGTTCACGAAGCGGTCGCCCGGCTTCACGCGCGCCCACGAGATCGAGAACCGGTACGACTGCAGGCCGAGCTCCTTCATCAGGGCGACGTCGGCCGGCATCCGGTGGTAATGGTCGACGGCCACCTCCGGGGTGTCTCCGCCGGCGACCGCGTTCGGGATGCGCGCGAAGTGGTCCCAGATGGAGTCCTCTTTGCCGTCCTCGTGAGCCGCGCCCTCGATCTGGGCAGCGGCGGTCGCAGACCCCCAGAGGAAACCGTCAGGCCAGTCGCTGGTCTGGAACGTCATTCTTAGCCTTTCACGGCGCCGGCCATGATGCCGGAGACCAGCTGCTTGCCAGCGAGCACGAAGAGGATGAGCAGGGGGATGGTGGCCATCACGGCGCCGGCGAGCACGATCGAGTAGTCGACGTATTTGGCCGACTGGAGCTGGCTCAGCGCCACCTGCAGGGTGGGGTTCTGCGGCACGACGAGCAGCGGCCAGAGGTAGTCGGTCCACGCGGTCATGAAGGTGAACAGGCCGAGGATCGCCATGGCGGGCCGCGCGGCGGGGACGCCGACGTGCCAGAAGGTGCGGATCATGTTGGCACCGTCGACTCGGGCCGCCTCGATCAGCTCCTCGGGGATCACGTCGACCAGGTACTGCCGCATGAAGAACACACCGAACGCGGTCACCAGGGTCGGGATGATGACCGCGCCAAGGGTGCCCGTCCAGCCGAACTGCTTCATCACCATGAACAGCGGGATGATGCCGAGCTGGGTCGGCACGGCGAGGGTCGCGATGACGAACACCATCAGGCCCTCGCGGCCACGGAACTTCAGCTTCGCGAACGCGTACCCGGCGAGCGTCGAGAACCCGACGACCGAGATCGTGATGATGCTCGAGACGATGAGCGAGTTCCCGAGCGCCAGCCAGAACGGCACGGTGTCGAGCACCTGCGCGACGTTCGTCCAGAACTGGCCGCCTGGCAGCAGCGGAGGATAAGTGGAGGTCAGTACGCTGCTCGGGCTGGAGCCGGCGACGACCGACCACCAGAGCGGGTAGACGCCGCCGATGAAGACGACGATCAGCAGTCCGTATGTCAGGAAGCCGGGACGACGGTCGATGCCGAGTGCACGGCGCTTGTTCGAACGGGGCTTGGGGCCGGGCGCCTTCGCTGCGGTCGCCCTGGGCGGGCGCTGCTCCGCGGAGCTGTCGCGGTCGACGGTGGCGGTCATGATCTCTTCTCCTCGCTGGCGGCGACCAGGGCGAGGTCGCCCTCGGTGGCCGAGTCGTCTCCGTACCCGCTGCCCGCGTCACCCGCCCCTGCCGTGGCGCGCTGGGCGGCCAGCCGACGTTTGGTGCGCTTGGCGTGCATCCGGGACTCGGTGGATGCGATGCGCCGCGAGATGAGGAAGTTCAGCACCCCGAACAGCACGATGATGATGAACAGCAGCCAGGCGATGGCGGACGCCTTGCCGAAGTTCTGCCGGTTGAACGCCATGTCCCAGAGGTAGAGCACGGTGGTCTGGTACTGCCGCTGCGGCCCTCCTGGCACGGCGCTCGACGGGTTGAACAGCTTGGGCTCCGTGAAGATCTGCAGTCCGCCGATGGTGGCAGTGATGATGACGAAGATCATCGTGGGCCGGATGCTCGGCAGCGTGATCGAGAAGAAGCGGCGGAACGCGCCCGCGCCGTCGAGGGCGGCGGACTCGTGGATGTCGCGCGGGACCGCCTGCATCGCGGCCAGGAGGATGAGAGCGTTGTAGCCGGTCCAGCGCCAGTTGACCATCGAGGCGATGGCGACGTGGGCGGGGAATGTCTCGGTCTTCCAGTTGATCGGCGAGAGGTGCACGGACTGCAGCAGGTTGTTGATCAGGCCGTACTTCTCGTCGAACGCGCTGGAGAAGATGAGGGTGACCGCGACCGGGGTGACCACGTACGGGATGAGGACGCTCATCCGCCAGAAGGTCTTGGCCCGGATGTTCTGGTCGAGGATCGCGGCGATCAGCACGGCGCCGATCAGCTGAGGGATGGCGGACAGCAGGAAGATGCTGATGGTGTTGAACAGCGAGTTCCAGAAGAACGGGTCGTTCAGCTCGGCGACGTAGTTGCCGAAGCCGACCCACTCGCCTGGGCCGGTGAGGAGGTTCCACTTGTTCAGCGACACGACGAACGTGTAGACGAGCGGGAACAGCCCGACCAGGCCGAACAGGATGAAGAACGGCGCGATGTAGAGGTAGGGGGACGCCTTGACGTCGAAGCGGCTCACCTTCTGGCCGAAGGTCAGGGCGCGGCGCGCATCCCGAGCCTGGCGGCGGCGGTCGCTGCCGCCAGGTTGGCTGCCGCTGGTCTTGCTGCCGCTGGTCTTGCTGTCGCGCCTGTTCGTGCCGTCTGTCGCGGCCGGCGGTGTTGTCACGGAGGTCATGCGCTGGTTCTCCCCAGGTGCGGGCCCCCGCCGCCTGCGCGGCAGGGGCCCGATCGGTGCTGGTGGTTACTTGTTGACGACGAGCTGGTTGAGCAGCGTCATCGCGTTGGCCCAGGCCTGGTCGCCGTTGGCCTTGCCGGAGTCGAGCTCCTGCACGGACGGGCCGAAGACCTGGGACTGGATGACCGAGTCGTCCGGTCCCTTGTACTGGGCGACGACGCCCTTCGCACGCTCGGCGAGGATCTGGCCCACGGGTGCGTTGTTGAAGAACTTCGTCAGGTCGCTCTCACCGGTCACGCCGGGGTCGGACTGCGCAGCGGTCACGGAGGGGAAGGTGCCCGCCGCCTGGAAGGTGGCGACCTGCGTCTTGGCCGTGGTCAGCCAGGCAGCGAGGTCGGCGGCCTCCTTCGGGTGCTTGGACTGCTTCGGGACCGTCAGGAACGATCCACCCCAGTTGGCTGCGCCGCCGGGGAAGACATTGGCGAAGTCCCACCCGGTGGATGCGTCACCGCCGCCGGCCTTGACCTGTCCCTGCACGACACCGAGCATCCAGCCCGGGCAGACGAACGTGGCGAACGAGCCGTCGGTGAACGCCTTGCCCTTGCCCCAGTCCCACTGGGTCTGGTTGGAGGAGAGCCCGGCTGCTGCGCCGCCGGCGAGCTGGCTCCAGAGGCCCTTGAGGGTGGAGTTGTCCTCGATGTTGAGCTTGCCGTCCTTGGTGTAGTAGCCCTCCGGCTGCTGGTTCACCATGGCGTTCCAGAGGAACCCGGACTGGTCGTAGAACGCCTTGCCGGTTGCGGCCTTGTACTGCTGGCCGACCTTGAAGTAGTCCGCCCAGGTGGCGTCGTCCCCGCCGAACAGCTTGGCGACGGAGTCGCGGTCGCTCGGCAGCCCGGCCGCGGCGAACAGCTTGCTGTTGTAGCAGAGGCCCTCCGGGCCGATGTCGGTGCCGTAGCCGATGATGCGGCCGTCCTTGTCGGTGGCCTGCTTGAGCTTCCAGTCGACCCAGCGGTCCTTGATCTTGTCGGCTCCGTAGTCCTTCAGATCGTTGAAGTCCGTGGAGACCTGCATGACCTTGCTGAGCCAGCCTTCTTCGACGGCCTGGACGTCGGGGAGACCGCTTCCGGCCGCCTCCTTGGTCTGCCAGTCGGTCAGGGCGTTGTCACCGGTGTCGATGTTGGTCGCCTTGATCTTGATGTTCGGGTGCTCCTTCTCGTACTGCGAGTAGAGCTTGTCGAATCCCATCGTGCCGAACGTGGTGACGGTCAGCGTGATCGGGTTCGAGCTGCTGCCGCCGTCTCCGCCGCTGGATGAACATCCTGCGGCGAGGAGGGCGAAGGATGCTGCGCCTGCAACGGCGGCGACAACCTTGGTGCGTCGTGAGAACTTCACGGTCACTCCCTTGTGTGCGTGGTCTGGTGTGGTGCCGATGAGAGCGCTCTCATCTGGTGTCGTGAGAGCGCTCTCACGGGTTGCCACAGAGAATATGCAAGCATTGCGGCCGCTGTCAAGCGGAACCGTGGTCGCGCTCTCATCCGCGCGGTTCCGCGGAAGTGGACTCGCGGTGGTCGTTCGCGCGCGCATTCCGCGTCTCGCCCAACAATTCCGCGGGCTCCGGATGCGCGGGAGCGGCTTCCACAGCGCCTCACGCCGGCGAGCGGAGCGGCCGCGTCGTGACCGAATCGTTACCGGCGGCCGCGCTGAGCCTCACCCCGAAACGCCCTCCGTCCGAACGGAGTTCCCGGAGGCATTGCGGCCGAATCTCCGTCCGAACGGAGTTCGCAGCGGCGTGGCGCCCCAGGTCTCCGTCCGAACGGAGTTCGCAGGGGCGTGGCAGCCGAATCTCCTTCCGAACGGAGTTCGCAGCGGCGTGGCGCCCCAGGTCTCCGTCCGAACGGAGTTCGCGGCGTGTGGCGGCCGAGCCTCCGTCCGAACGGATTTCGCGGCGTGTGGCGGCCGAATCTCCGTCCGAACGGAGTTCGCAGGGGCGTGTCGCCCCAGGTCTCCTTCCGGACGGAGCCGAATGGCGTCGGGCCCTTCTCCGTCCGAACGGAGTTCGCGACGAGGAGGGCTCTGATCTCCTTCCGAACGGAGTTCTCGACGGCGTGGCGTGCCGGTTCTCCGTCCGAACGGAGCGCGACGCGAGCGGGCCGTGGCGCCGTGGCGCCGTGGCGCCGTGGCCCCTCCGCCGCAACGCAGAGCGGCCGCCGCCCCGAAGGGCGACGGCCGCTGCTAACGCGAGACCTGCGTGGCCTAGTCCGTGGCCGGGTTCGTCTTCGGGCGCTGGGCGCGCAGGGAGGCCGTATCGGCTCCCGGCTCGATCAGTGCGCCGAAGTCGTCGGCCGCGCGGTGGGCGAGGATGCCCGTGTCGAGCTCCTCGTCCGCCTCCGACGCCGCGGTTCCAGCGAGCACGCGCTCGCGGTCCGCCTTGGCGTCTGCGGCGTCCGCCGCGTTGTCCGCTGCCTCCTGCAGGGCCGACTTGGCCCGCAGCGGCGGCGTCTTGAAGAACCAGGTGAGCACGAACGCGATCAGGACCACGATGAGCGCCACCCAGTAGACCTCGATGGCCGACTGGTTGAATCCGACGAGGAACGGCTTCGCGAGCCGCTTGTCAGCGCCGTTCAGGAACGACGTGTCGTCGAGGCTGGCGTTGCCCGTCGCGCCCGACTTCTTCAGCTCGGTCTGCAGGGTCGGCACCGCCTTGTCGACCACCTGCGAGCGCTGGTCGGCGTTCGAGAAGTCGATCGGGGCAGCTGGGACCTGAGCGGCGGCGACATCGGCAGGAACGCCCGTGGCGACGAGCTGCGCGACGCCCGCATCGTGTGCGGCCTTCTGCGCGTTCGCCTCGAGCGGGGTCACGATCTTGTTGTAGATCGTGTCCATGATCTGCTTGTTCTCCGGGGCGCTCGCCACCGAAGGGGTGAGGGCCGCATCCAGAGCGTTCGTCAGGGTCGGCTTGTCGGTCAGCGACGTCTGGATGTTGCCTGGCATCACCGTGAACAGCAGCGACAGCAGCACGGCCGTGCCCAGCGTTCCACCGATCTGACGGAAGAACGTGGACGCACTGGTCGCCACGCCCATGTCCTTCAGGCCGACCGAGTTCTGGCTGGCGATGGTCAGCGTCTGCATGAGCTGGCCGAGGCCGAGGCCGATGAGCAGCATGGCGCCGGCGATGAACCAGTACGAGCTGTCGAACTTGAGGAACGTCAGGTAGAAGAAGCCGCCGGACAGCAGGGCCGTTCCGATGATGGGGAACTGCCGGTAGTGGCCGGTGCGCGAGATGATCTGGCCGGACGCGATCGAGGAGATCATCAGACCGAGGATCATCGGGAGCATCTGCAGGCCGGACTCCGTCGGCGTCGCGCCGAGCACGAGCTGCAGGTAGAGCGGCAGGGTCAGCATGGCGCCGAACATCCCGAAACCGACGAACACACCGATGATGGTGGCCATCGAGAACGTGGAGGAACGGAACAGCTTGAGCGGGATGAGCGCGTCGTCCTTCATGGCCATCTCGATGAAGATGAAGGCCAGGATGCCGATGGCGCCGATCACGTAGCAGGCGATGGCGCCTGCGCTGCCCCAGCCCCAGTCGCGGCCCTCTTCCGCCACGAGCAGCAGCGGGACGAGCGCGACGACGACAGCGGTCGCGCCCCACCAGTCGATGCGGGCGGACCCGCGTTCGCGCTTGGGCAGGTGCAGGAACCGCAGCACGATGATGAGCGCGACGACGCCGATCGGCACGTTGATGAGGAACACCCAGCGCCATCCGGCGATCCAGAGGATCTGGTTCGCACCGGCGAACAGGCCACCGACCAGCGGGCCGATGAGGCTGGAGATGCCGAAGACGGCGAGGAAGTAGCCCTGGTACTTGGCGCGCTCGCGCGGGGCGAGCATGTCGCCCATGATCGCGAGCGGCATCGACATCAGGCCACCGGCGCCGAGGCCCTGGATGGCGCGGAACACCGCGAGCTCGATCATCGAGGTGGAGAACGACGCGGCGAACGAGCCGACGACGAAGATCACGATGGCGAGGATGAACAGCGGGCGCCGACCGAAGATGTCGGAGAGCTTGCCGTAGATCGGTGTGGCGATCGTCGAGACGATCAGGTAGGCCGTGGTGACCCAGGCCTGCTGGCTGAGGCCGTGCAGGTCGTCACCGATCGTGCGGATGGCGGTTCCGACGACGGTCTGGTCGAGTGCTGACAGGAACATTCCGGCCATGAGGCCGAAAATGACGAACAGGATCTGACGGTGCGTCATGATCGCGTTCCTCGGTGCGGCCGGGGCCGCGGATGCTTGGCTTGACATGAATCTCCGAGTCGAGAGTCTGAATGGGGACGCCCGAGCCACGGGAGTCACACCGGTGTGGGGCACAAAAAGAAATTTGCGGAGAGTGCAAAGTTACACCCAGTGCGAGTGTTTCAGCAACGTGAAGTACTTGTCATCTGTAAACGTTCGCCACGGGCGAACGCGAGCGGCCCTTCCGCCAGTTCATGCGGATGTATGGACCGAATTCGGCGGACACCTGACCCCCGCACAGGTCACGCCTAAGAATGAGGCGTACGGTGAATAAAGACCCGAATCCGACGCCCCCATCGATCTGAAGGTCCCATGCGCCGCCAGTCCCGTTCTTCCGCCTCCCGCCGTCTCCTCGCTGTGGCGGGCTTCGCCGCAGCCACCGCGCTCGTCCTCACCGGATGCGCCGGAGAGCCGTCGCCCGTGACCAAGGCCGTCGCGGGAGCCGCGTCCCCAACCACGCAGGACACGAGCATCTCGACCATCAAGCCGGCCGCAGGCAGCGTCTCCGGCTCCGGCACGGTCACCATCTCCGGCAGCAACCTCGACGACGTGAAGAGCGTCCAGATCGGCGGCCAGCAGGCCACCGTCACGCACACCAGCGACAGCAAGGTCGTCGCCGTCGTTCCTCCGGCGGCCAACTTCCAGGCCGGGGCAGTGGATGTTGCGCTCACCGGTAAGGACGGCAAGGCCATCGCATCCAGCGATAAGGCGTACGACTACCAGGTGGCAACGCCGGTCGACAAGCAGCTGGCGTACGCGATGACCTACTGGAAGAACTACAACACCGCCGAGTGGGGCGACCTCAACCCGGTCGGCGGCGACTGCGCCAACTTCGTCAGCCAGACGCTGATCGCTCGCGGCTGGCAGATGAACGACGACTGGTACAACAAGAACGCTGCAGCCGACTGGAGCCCGGCCTGGGGCTACGTGCCGGCGATGGATGCGTACTTCCAGGCCAACGCCGCCTCCCTCGGCCTCACGGAGTACCCGCTCGACCAGCGCCAGAACATCAAGGTGGGCGACATCGTGATGTTCGACTGGAACGACAACGACTCCCTCGACCACGTGCAGATCGTCTCAGCGGTCGAGCACGTCGACGGCAAGATCGTGATCAAGATGGTCGGCCACAACGAGGACACCGACTATCGCGACCTCGACAACACGATCACGGTCGAGCACCCCGGGGCCATCGGTCACTTCTGGAGCCTCTCCAAGTAGGCGGCACCGCTGCTCCGCCGCACCTGCACAGGTGCTGGGCAGCTGCTGCGATTCGGCCGTTCGTGCCGGTTCTTCGACCCGGCGACGGGTTAGGCTCAGCGCGTGAAACTGGGGGACCTTCGGACCCGACGAGCGCGTGCGGCCGCTGCAGCGCTGCTCGGCGGCGCGCTCATCGTCGTGGCGACCCTCAGTGGATGCGCGACGGGCGGGGCAACGGCGGCCGAGCATCCACGTCGCTCCGGGGCTCCGCACACGAAGCCGCCGCGTCAGACGCAGTCTCCGACGCCGTCACGCCCGATGCCGACGGTGACGCCGCCTCCGCTGGTCGTCGGCTTCGACAAGACCGCGCAGTCGATCGACGACCCGGCGAGCACCTGGGTCGTCGCCAACAAGGCCCGCGCTCTGAAACCGCAGGAGTATGTGCCTGCGGACCTGGAGTACCCCGAGGTGCGCTACGTGAACCGCCAGCCGATGCGGCAGGAGGTTGCGACGGCGCTGGTGGCCATGTTCGCCGCGGGCAAGGCGGAGGCCGGTCTCGATTTCTCCGTGCAGAGCGCATATCGTTCCTATGACTCGCAGGTGCGGGTGTACAACGACGACGTCGCGAGAAACGGTCAGGCGTTCGCCGACACCGACACAGCCCGGCCAGGGCACAGCGAACACCAGACCGGCTTGGCGGTGGACATCAGTGCCGTCCCGGCGAAATGCTCCCTCGCCGCGTGCTTCGCGCAGACGCCGCAGGGGGAGTGGCTCGCCGCGAACGCGTGGCGGTTCGGCTTCCTGCTGCGCTACCCGGCCGACAAGGTGCCGGTGACAGGCTTCACCTTCGAACCGTGGCACTTCCGCTACATCGGCGTGCCCCTCGCCACCCAACTGCACACGACCGGCGTGACCACGCTGGAGGAGTTCTTCGGAGTGCCAGGCGGCACGAGCTACGGACCGTAACGGTATTTCTTCGCGATGTCGCGTCATCGGCGCGACGATTCCGCGTCTCTTCGGATGACGGCGGCCGGTGGCCGCTGGACGACCCCCGAAGCGATGAAGGTATCCGATGATCATGCCGGACGGCGATGCTCCGTACGTGCTGGGCCAGCAGCGCAAGACGCTCGCCGAACTCAGAGCCGAACTCGACAGCGCGCGCACCGAGGCGGCCGAGCCGGCGTCCGCGTCCGCTGTCGAGCGCTGGCGCGCATCCATCGTCGTCGGCGCAGGAGTTGCTGTCGCCGTCGTCGCCCTCCTGGGCCTGATGGCCGCGCTCACCAGCGCGACGGTGTGACCGTGCCCGCGCTCGATCATCCGCTTGTCGGAGAACTGGTCCGTTGGTCTCGCGACGGCAATGTGCTCGTCGGACTGGCGGGCGGATACGTCGACGACTGCGACAGCATCGTGCTGCTCTCCGAGTCGTTGCGCGACCTGAGCGTGCTGGTGCCCGCGATCGAGTGCAGGCTCGCCGGCGCGGCTCGTAGCGGGGAGCTCGTCGACGACGTGCGGACCGCGGCAGAGCGTGACGCCTATCTGCGCGGGCTGGTGGATGCGCGCAGCAGGGTCTCGCTGATCGCCGCGGAACTCGCCATGTCGGGCGACGTGCAGCGATGCGCGGGAGTGGCGAGGGCGTTCGCGGCGCTGGACGAGCTGGTGCGCAAGGAGAGCGGGCAGTAGGGGCGGCGGAGCGCATCCCGAGGGCGGCGGAACCGCATCCCGGGAGTTGGTCCCTGGGAATTCGCCGAGATCGCATCATGATCGCGTGATGTGATCGTCTCTCCTCCGTTGGGACCGTTCGCCCTCCCGAAGGGGCGCGGTCGCTGCACCACCTGTACCCGGAGGTTGACACACATGGCGAGAGCGCTCTTCGGCGCGCGACGAGACGTCGCAGGCCGTTCAGACGGAGAGCTCGTTGAGCTGGCACGCACCGGCGACCGCGACGCGTACGGCGAACTGTGGCGTCGACACGCGTCGGCGGGGCTGGCCGTCGCGCGCTCGCACAGCCCGTCCCTCGACGCCGACGACCTGGTCTCCGAGGCGTTCGCCCGCATCTTCAAGGCGATCGAGTCCGGCGGAGGGCCGACGGCCGCCTTCCGGCCCTACCTGTTCACCACCATCAGGAACACCGCTGCCGGCTGGGGTAGGGCACGCCGCGAGATTCCCGTCGACGATGCCGACCTCATCGAGGACCCCCGCTTCAGCGAGGACGCGCAACTCGCCGCCCTCGACGGTTCGCTGGCGATGACGGCGTTCCGCACCCTCTCCGCGGAGTGGCAGGAAGTGCTCTGGTACACGGAGGTGGAAGGGCTCGCCCCGCGCGAGCTCGCGCCGCTGCTCGGCATCAGCGCCAACTCGGCTGCCGCCCTCGCATACCGGGCGCGCGAAGGTCTCCGGCAGGCGTGGATCCAGGCTCACCTGGCGTCGGTCCCTGCCGACTCGGAGTGCAAGTGGACGATCGACCACCTGGGCGCCCACCTCCGCGGCAAGACCGCCAAGCGCACCAGCGACCGCATCGAACGCCACCTCGACGGATGCGCGGACTGCACGATGGCGGCAAGGGACGCGGGAGAGGCCAACCGTCAGGTGGGGCTCGCCCTGCTGCCGCTTGCCGCGGGCATCGGCGGCGCGGTGGCGTACACCGCGTGGCTGTCGACGAGCGGCGCAGGCGGCGCGGCGACGGCGGCGACCCTGGGTGGGGTCGGGACGCTCGGCGGGGGTGCCGGGGCGCCGGGAGGTGCTGCGAGCGGGAGTGTTGCGAGCGGCGGTGCAGTGAGTGGGAGCGCCGCGAGCGGCGGTGCAACGAGTGGTGTGGCAGGGGTGGGCGCAGTCGGTGGCACCTCCGGCGCAGTGACGGGCACGGCCGTCCTGGTCGGCGCGGGCCTCGTCGTCGGCGCCATCGTCGTGGCGGGAGTCGCTGTCTTCGCCGCCGTCTCGCATGCGCCGGCGGAGGCGCCGGTCGCGGCGAATACGTCCGCATACTCGTCGTCGCCCGTGTCGCCGCCTGCGGTGAAGCCCGTCGCGTCCCCGAGCGCTCCGCCAACCGCCTCGCCGACGCCCGTGCCCACGGTTCCGGTGCCCGTGGATCCGGCACCGGCCGACCAGTCCGCCTCTGACGGCTCGCAACCCGCGCCGTCGACCTCCAGCCCCAGCCCGAAGGCGCCGACGCCGACGGCCACCCCGAAGCCGACGACAACGCCGAAACCGACCTCGACGCCCACGCCGACGCCCACCCCGACGGCCCCTGCTCCGGATGCGCCGGTCATCGTGTCCCCGTCGCCCTCCTCGGCCGTCACGACCTCGGCGGCAACGCTGGACGTGAAGGGCACGGGCGCGCCGCACGCTACCGTGGCGGCGTCGCTCGACGGCACGGCCGCGGCGACCTCGACGGCGGATGCGTCGGGAGCATGGCTGCTCACGATCCCGATCGATGCGTCCGGCGACGGCACACACACGCTCTCCGTCATCCAGTCCACGACGGACGGCACGTCGAAACCCGCGACACTGACGCTCGTGATCGACAGGCGTCCTGCTCCGCCCGCTGCTCCTGTCGTGACGACCGTGGACACGGCGGGCGGCCGCTACTTCCCGATCCTGTCCGGCACCGCCGCGCCGGGCGCGACGGTGACGATCACCGCATCCGCAGGCACGGTCGCGGTCACGGCGGACGCCGGCGGTGCGTGGACATCGGTGCCGATCAGTGACCTCGCCACCGGAACGAGCGCGCTCTCCGTCACCCAGACGGACGCCCAGGGGCGTCTCTCGCCAGCCGCATCCGTGACAGTCGCTCTGGACGCGCCCGAGCTCACCCTCGACAGTGACAGTGACAGTGACAGCGACAGCGACAGCGACAGCGACGGAGACGGATACGGAACCAGCGTCACGATCACCGGTATGCCAGGGGCCCAGGTCGAAGGACGCCTCACAACCTCCGGCTCATGGTCCACGCTCGCCCTCGACGGCAGCGGCCGCTGGGAGAGCAGCCTCCCCTGGTGGACAGGGATCGGCACCTGGACCGTGCAGGTCCGCTACGCGGGTGACGGTCGCGAGGGTCCGATCGCCTCGGCGTCGCTGAACGGTCACTGAGGCTCGGTCGTCTCGGCGCCGCGCGGCGGACGCTGGGGTCGACCGAGCCCGCCCGCTACGCTCCCGCCAGCGCCTCTGACACGATGCGCTTCGCCTCTTCCTGCACCTCGCGCAGGTTGTCTGCGCCGTCGAAGGACTCGGCGTAGATCTTGTAGACGTTCTCGGTGCCGCTCGGGCGAGCGGCGAACCAGGCCTTCGCCGTTTCGACCTTGACGCCGCCGAGGGCTGCGTCGTTGCCGGGGGCGCGGCTGAGCTTGGCGGTGATCGGCTCGCCGGCGAGCTCGGTGGCGGTGATCGCTTCGCCGTCGAGCTTGGAGAGGGCGGACTTCTCGGCGGGGCTGGCCGGCGCATCCACTCGTTCGTAGACGGGGTCGCCGAACTTGTCGGTGAGCTCCGCGTAGAGCTGGGACGGGGACTTGCCGGTCACGGCGCGGATCTCACTGGCGAGCAGGGCGAGGAGGATGCCGTCTTTGTCTGTCGTCCAGACCGAGCCGTCGAAGCGGAGGAAGCTGGCGCCGGCGCTCTCCTCGCCGCCGAAGCCCACCGAACCGTCGATCAGGCCGGGGACGAACCACTTGAAGCCCACCGGCACCTCCCACAGGCGACGTCCGAGTGACTCGGCCACCTTGTCGATGATCGACGACGAGACGAGGGTCTTGCCGACCGCTGCGTCCTTCCGCCACTCCGTGCGCGTGCGGTAGAGGTAGTCGATGGCCACCGCGAGGTAGTGGTTGGGGTTCATCAGGCCGCCGTCCGGCGTGACGATGCCGTGCCTGTCGGCGTCTGCGTCGTTGCCGGTGAGGATGTCGTAGTCGTCTTTGTGCGCGAGCACAGACGCCATCGCGGACGGGCTGGACGGGTCCATCCGGATCTTGGAGTCCCAATCGAGGGTCATGAAGCTCCAGGTGGGGTCCACCGTGGGGTTCACGACCGTGAGGTCGAGGTCGTAGCGCTCTGCGATGGCCGCCCAGTAGTTGACGCTCGCCCCGCCGAGCGGGTCGGCGCCGATGTGGATGCCGCTGTCGCGGATCGCCTTCACGTCGATGATGTTCTCGAGGTCGTCGACGTACGTTCCACGGAAGTCGTACGTCTCCACCGCGCTCGGCTCGCTCATGCGCACGCCGCGCAGCTCGTCGGCGATGAGCTCGTTGGCGCGGTTGGCGATCCAGCTCGTCGCATCCGTGTCGGCAGGGCCGCCGTGGGGCGGGTTGTACTTGAAGCCGCCGTCTGCCGGCGGGTTGTGGCTCGGGGTGACGACGATGCCGTCCGCCTGATCCGAGTGCCCTGCCCTGTTGTAGCGCAGGATGGCGTGCGACAGCGCTGGCGTCGGCACCCAGTCGTCGAACTCGTCGACCAGCACGCGCACCTCGTTGCCGACGAGCACGGCGAGGGCCGTGGTCGTCGCGTACTCGCTCAGCGCGTGCGTGTCCGCGCCGAGGAACAGCGGCCCCGTGATGCCCTGGGAGGCGCGGTACTCCACGATGGCCTGCGTGGTGGCGGCGATGTGGTTCTCGTTGAACGCCGTGTTCAACGAACTGCCGCGGTGACCGGAGGTTCCGAACACCACCCTCTGCTCCGGGATGCTCACATCCGGCTTCAGCTCGTAGTACGCGCGCCGGAGCGCATCGACGTCGACCAGGTCGGAGGCCTGTGCGGGGGTGCCAGCTCGTTCGTTCATGGCACCCATCCTTCCACTCGGGATGCGTTGCGCCAGCGGGGAACACAAGGTTGTGGAGAACTTCATTCTGTGGAGAAAGGGGTTGGCTAAGCTGATCGCCATGCCAGACGCCGTCGATCCCGCCGAGCCCACCGCCGAACTGCCAGCGTCCGTCGACGAGGTCTACAGCTTCCTCGGGCCGTCCGGCACGTTCACGGAGGCGGCGCTCGCCCAGGTGCCAGAGGCGCGCGGCAAGCACTGGCGCTCGGTCAACAACGTCGGCGAAGCGCTCGCCGACGTGGTCTCCGGCCGCAGTGTCGCCGCGATGATCGCGATCGAGAACTCCATCGAGGGCGGCGTCTCCGTCGCTCAGGATGCGCTGGCCACCGTTCCCGGGCTGCGGATCGTCGGCGAATACCTCGTTCCCGTCAACTTCGTGCTGGTGGCCAGGCCGGGCACGACGCTCGCCGACGTGAAGACGATCAACGCGCATCCCGTGGCGTACGCCCAGTGCCACCTGTGGCTGGATGAGCACCTGCCGGCGCACGGGCACCTGCCGGCGTCGAGCAACGTCGCGGCCGCCGCGTCGCTGTTCGAGGGCAGCACGGCGGACGCGGCCATCGCCCCGCCGGGCATCGTCGACCACCACGACGTCACGGTGCTCGCGGAGAACATCGGCGACAACCCGAACGCGGTCACCCGGTTCGTCCTCGTCAGCACGGAGCGGAGCGTCCCAGCGCCGACCGGGGCGGACAAGACCAGCCTCATCGCCGAACTGCCGGACGACCGGCCAGGCTCCCTCCTCGACCTGCTGGAGCAGTTCTCCACCAGGGGCATCAACCTGAGCCTCATCGAGTCCCGCCCGATCGGCGACGCCCTCGGCCGCTACCGGTTCGTGATCGACGCGGACGGCCACATCCACGACGAACGGGTGGCGGATGCGCTGCTCGGCCTCCGCCGGTTCAGCCCGGCCGTCATCTTCCTCGGCTCGTACCCGCGCGCGGACAAGGTCTCGGTCGACTACGACCGCAGATATCGCGACGAGGTGTTCACGGAGGCGCGCGACTGGCTCGCGTCGCTGACGACGCCGGTCGCGGACTCCGCCACGACCACGGACGCCACGCCGGCCCAGGGGTAGGCTGCCAGCCAGAAGAGTTGTGAGTTCCGAGCGAGGAGCAGACACGATGGCCGTGGACGACGCGAACCGGGACACCGCCGCGCGCGACTTCGACCCGCGCTACGACCCGGCGTTCCAGCGCGGGTACCAGCCCAAGCCGGGCGAGCGGCCGCGCACGAGGGTGCGTGATGCGTCGGCGGGAGCGGCTGCACCTGTCGCTCCGCAGGCTCCGACGCCGTTCGAACGGCCGGCCCAGCGGCCCGTCGAGCGCACCGCCGCTGCGACGCCGACAGCAGCCGACCCCGCACCGGCCTGGCCGCCAGCCCCGCCGAGGGCAGCGACCTCGCCCTCGGCCTCGCCAGCGTCCGCCTCCCCGGTCACGGAGGCACCCGCATCCCGTGCCGTCGTCGCCCCCGACTCCTGGGAGACGGAGGTCGAACGCGAGCGCGCCGACGCCGAACTCGCGGCGTTCGGCCCCACCACGCCGGAGGTGCTCTCTGTGCGCAGGGGCGGCATGCTCGAGACGATCGACTTCTCCCCGCGCCGCAACCGTGCCGTGCTCACGCTGTGGCTGGTCGGCGGCGGCCTGGTAGCCCTCGGCATCGTCCTCTATGTGATGTCGGTCTTCTCCTCGTACACGAATACGAGCGCGACGTCCGGCTCCGACGTGTCCGGGCTCGTCTTCAGTCAACTGGGGTGGATGCTCGCCGGTCCCCTCATCACGGTCGGCCTCGCCAGCCTCATGGTGCTGCTGGGGCTGACGCTGCTGTCCTCGCGTCGCCCGCCCGCAGCAATCGAGTCCGAAGTAAATCCGGCGACACGCCGCCCGGAGGACTGAACAACTCCGGACTCGATGACGGGGGTGGCTGGTCAGGCGGGCACGCGGACGCGCAGGGCTTTGTGGTCGACGGTGAGGCCGACGGCGACCACGTCGCCGAACCCGTCGCCGTCCAGCTCGAACGGCTCAGGACGCTCCACGGTCAGGCGCACGGATGCGCCGCGCAGGTAGGTCAGCTCCGTGCGGATGGCGCGGTCGGTGAAGCGGATGATCTTCTGGCCGACGGCGCTGCGGCGAAGAACACGGTTCTCCCAGGTGACCTTGCGCCAGATCAGCAGCCAGCCGAACAGCGACTTCGGCTGCAGCACCGCGATGTCGAGGGCGCCGTCGTCGACGGCTGCGTCCGGGATGAGTTCGATGTTGCCAGGCAGGCTGCCGCAGTTGGCGACGAGGATCGTGCTCACTCTCGCTGTGCGCGTGGTCCGCTCGTCGAGCGTGTACCCGACGCGGACCTTCTGCGCCTTGGGGAGGGCGCGGAAGCCCGCATCCACGTATGCCAGCCAGCCGAGGCGGCGTTTCAGCCGGGGGCGCGTGTTGGCGATCATCGTCGCGTCGATGCCGAGCCCGGCCATGACGAGGAACACGTGCTCGTGGATTCCGCCGTCCTTCGCCGTGATGGATGCGACCCCCAGGTCGATCGGCCGCGTCGCGCCCCCGAACGCCACAGCGCAGGCGTCCTCCAGGCGCGTGAACGGGATGCCGACGTTGCGGGCGAGCAGGTTGCCTGTCCCGGACGGGATGATCGCCAGGTCGGCGTCCCTGTCGCGCAGCGCCTCCGCGACGGCGCGCACGGTGCCGTCGCCTCCCGCGGCCAGGACGAGCGTCGCTCCGGCCGCCAGCGCATCCCGTGTCTGCTGCTGGCCGCCCTCGACCTCGGTGGTCTCGAGCCAGAGGACGTCGCGGACGCCGGCGCCCGAAGCGGCGGCGGCGACGGCCGACTTCAGCCGGGCGACATCCACCTTGATGGGGTTGTAGACGACCGCAGCCTGCGCGGCCGTCCCCGCTCCCCGATCGTTCACGAAGCTCACGCTACCTGTTTCCACGGCGATCGCCCCGAACGTCCAGCGCCGCCTCGATAAGCTGAACCCGTGATCGATCCAGTTCTTCTCCGTGAGCACCCCGACGTCATCAAGCGTTCGCAGGAGGCCAGGGGCGACTCCGTCGAGGTCGTCGACGAAGCGCTGCAGGCCGACAAGGAGCGTCGCGCGTCCATCTCGGCGTTCGAGGAGCTGCGCGCTGAGCAGAACGCCTTCGGCAAGAAGGTGGCAGCCGCTCCCAAGGACGAGAAGAAGGAGCTGGTCGCGCAGGCGCAGAGCCTCGCCGGCCGGGTGAAGGAGGCGCAGGCCGCCGCGAACGAGGCGGAGAAGCGCTTCGACGACGTGCTCCGTCGCATCGGCAACCCGATCATCGACGGCGTCCCGTCGGGCGGCGAAGACGACTACGTGCTCGTCAAGACGGTCGGAGAGAAGCCGACGTTCGACTTCGAGCCGCGCGATCACCTGGAGCTCGGCGAACTGCTCGGTGCCATCGACATGGCCCGCGGCGCCAAGGTCTCCGGTGCGCGCTTCTCCTACCTGCGCGGCGTCGGCGCCCGCCTCGAACTCGCCATCATGAACATGGCGCTCGACAAGGCGGTCGGCGCCGGGTTCATCCCGATGATCACGCCGACGCTGGTCAAGCCCGAGATCATGCAGGGCACCGGCTTCCTCGGCGCGCACGCCGACGAGATCTACTACCTGCCGGCCGACGACCTCTACCTCACGGGCACCAGTGAGGTGGCGCTCGCCGGATACCACGCCGACGAGATCGTGGATGTGACGGAGCCGCTGCGCTACGCCGGCTGGTCCACCTGCTACCGCAGAGAGGCGGGGTCGGCGGGCAAGGACACCCGCGGCATCATCCGGGTGCACCAGTTCAACAAGCTCGAGATGTTCGTCTACACGCTCCCGGAGGAGGCAGAGGCCGAGCACGCTCGCCTGCTGCAGTACCAGGAGGAGATGCTGCAGGCTCTCGGGCTCAGCTACCGCGTGATCGACACGGCCGCAGGCGACCTGGGGTCGAGCGCCGCCCGCAAGTTCGACGTGGAGGCGTGGGTGCCGACGCAGGATGCGTACCGCGAGCTCACGTCCACCTCCAACTGCACCACGTTCCAGGCCCGCCGCCTCGACATCCGGTATCGCACGGAGAGCGGCAAGACGAGCCCTGTCGCCACCCTCAACGGCACCCTCGCCACGACGCGCTGGATCGTCGCCCTGCTGGAGACGCACCAGCGCGCCGACGGCTCGGTGGTCGTGCCGGAGGCGCTGCGCCCATACCTGGGCGGCCTCGACATCCTGGAACCGATCGCACGGTGAGCGCCGCCGACCAGGCCGACGACGGCCGCCTGCTGATCGCGCTCGACGTCGACGGCACCCTGATCCACGAGGACGAGACGATCGGCGCCGCTGTCCGGGATGCCGTCGCCCGCGTCCGCGATGCCGGCCACGAGGTCATGCTCGCCACCGGCCGCAGCTGGGAGACGGCGAGAGGCATCCACTCGACGTTCGGGCTGACCAGCGAATACGTGGTCTGCGCGAACGGCGCTCTCACGATGCAACGCGACGACTCCGTCGATGAGGGTTACCGCCGCGAGTTCGTCGAGGTGTTCGACCCGACAGAGGTGCTGGAGACCATCCGCCCCTATCTGCCGAGCGGCAGCTTCATGGTCGAGGACGCGACCGGGTTCCGCCGCTACACGGAGGGCATGACCGACTGGGAGCTGGTGAACGCAGTGCAGGTCTCCTTCGAGGAGCTCTCCGCGCATCCCGCCACCCGCGTCGTGGTCGTCTCGCCGCAGCACGACGAGGACGAGTTCCTCGACATCGTGGAGCGGATGGGCCTGCACAAGGTGAGCTACTCGATCGGCTGGACGGCGTGGCTAGACATCGCGCCCGACGGAGTGAACAAGGCGACGGCGCTGGAGCGCGTGCGTCAGCAGCTCGGCATCCCGCTGTCGCGCGTGGTGGCGGTCGGCGACGGCAGGAACGACATCGACATGCTCACCTGGGCGGCGCAGGAGGGCCTCGGCGTCGCGATGGGGCAGGCTCCCGACGACGTCAAAGCGGTGGCGAACCGGGTGACGGAGCCGGTGGTCGAGGACGGCCTCGCGCGGCTGCTCGACTCCCTCTGATCGACGTTCCCGCGTGGCTCTGATCGACGCTCCGTCCGTGGCTCTGATCAGCATTTCCGGCGTGGCTGTCCAGAGGTTTGCCAGGGTGATCTGTAAATCTGGAGGGTAGTGCGCGCCGATTCTGAGCGCGCAAAACCCCTGATTTCATCGAAGGA